>Ga0206681_10000595_pt1 | contig 19007 bp, 10 predicted proteins | sample M150012015metaG_FD_161048 | JGI IMG/M metagenome (GOLD analysis project Ga0206681, IMG submission 161048) | Ammonia-oxidizing marine archaeal communities from Monterey Bay, California, United States - M1 500m 12015 | ecosystem: Environmental > Aquatic > Marine > Intertidal zone | place: USA... | reverse complement strand
CACCAACTCCAAGTGTCACTGGAACAATCGGCAACGCCATTGAGAATCCTGATTTATCATACACCGACACCAACCTTCCAAGTGGAACTGATGATTTCAGTGTTGGTGGCTGGGTTGAACTTAATCAGGGAAGGGATTCAACCTATGATGGAACTAACAACGGTGCAACCACTGGTGTAACTGGAATACTTGGAAACGCATGGGATTTTGATGGAAGTAATGACTCAGTAGAAATTCCAACACTGTCACACGTTATCGACCAAAGTGACGGTTCTGTTTCTGCATGGATTAATTATGACAGTACGAGTAATGTGACATTCTTGGGTTCAAGAGATGCAAGTCAGAATGAGGGATGGACTGTAAGAACTGATGGAAGTAGCAGAATGGAATTATTGATGGATGGTGGCGGTTCAGAACAATTAGAGTGTAGAGGTTCCACTTCATTATCTTCTGGACAGTGGTATCATTTAGTAATGTCTTATGATTACACTTCTGGAAGTCCTGACTGTGACATGATAACATTTTATGTTAACGGTGTTTCTGAATCAGCAACTGCTGAAAATGAAACAATAACCACACAAGACCTTACCCACACCGATTCAACATGGATAGGTTCTCAATCAAATCTTAGTGGCTTTGTTAATGGTGATATTGACCAAGTAATTGTTTATGATAAAGCATTAACTTCCACAGAAGTTTCTGCATTGTACAATTCTGGAAGTGGTGATTCCACACCTGACACAAACGGAATGATTACACATTACAACTTTGAACAAACTGGAACATTGGAAAGTCAAACACTAGGTTCACCAGCCGACACCAAATTATTAAACATCAATGACGTAACCTTCACAGTCGGAATGACCAGTGCAAGTGTTGATGTATTACAAGATCTTACTGCATGGGGAACTGTAACTGCAAATGACATAGCCGAAGCCAGTTTCAACGGTGCTGGTTGGTCGGTATATACTGGTGGTTATTCATGGTACTCTGCATCAGATTATTCATCATCGCCAAGTATAGTCGTAACTAACAATGATAAAATAAGATTAGATACTACTGGTTCAGGCTGGAATAACGGTATAGGTGCAGTAGAGAATACTGGTTTGGGTACAATATTAAATGACAGTGAGGACTGGAGTATCGATTATAAGTTATACACCAATGGCAGTTATGAGGGTGCTTTTCTTCAATTAAAACATGATGATGGTAGTTTTACCGAATGTCAGGTAAACTCAGGTCATACTTATGATAGAAGTATGATGGTTGCTATTGGCTTAACCTCACTATCAAACTATGTTACAATGAACGAGGTTGTGTTAAGTGGGGTAACTGGACTCCATGAATGTAATATTACTAGATCAGGCGATACATACACTGTCACAGGTGACAATGGTGTCGGAACTATAACTGGAACAGTTACTTCTGGAATTGATACGGTTATTGTTACAAACAATCGTTACAATACAGCCTCATCTGGAAATCAGTATATTGAGATAACTGACTTTACATATAATGCCAACTCTAACATCGTCTCGGCAACCACAACTGACAACACAAGCACCCCAAAGCACTACGCCTTTACCCGTGACGGAAACTCATGGGCAATCTATCAGGATGGAGTGAGCAAGGCAACTGCAACTGATTCTACAAGTTTGGGTTCTACTGTTGGTAGTAGTATAACCCATGAAGATGATTTCTCAACTGACAACTGGACAAACATAGAAGGCTCAGATGTCGGTGTTAGTGGTGGAGTTTTAACATACAATGCTGGTGCTGGTGCAGGGGATGATGGGGAGTACAGCGACTTTGGTTCTGTTTTATCTGATACGTTTGTATTGAGATTCAAATGGGATGCAACAAATGTTTCAACAGGAAGTAACTTAGCAAACAATGAAGTTAATATTTCTGTATCATCCAATCCATCTGACAACGGTGTTGTAAATGATGCAGTTGGTTTCTTGTTGAGAGTTGATTCTGCCAATCGACAATTAAATGCTGGAATTTGGGATAACAAAACACCTGATTCAACTGCAACTGTCAACACAGAATTAGAAGTTTCATCTTTCTCATCAGGAATATACTATGGTGAAATTGTCAGACATACCGACAAACAGTTTGAACTTACAATGTATAGTGATTCTAGCTTTAGCACTCCAGTTTACACCACAACAGTAACCAATGCTTCTACTCTATTAGATTTAAGATACTTTAAAGTGACAACTGACCACGAGTCAAGTGCTGGCAGTACAAACAGCGGTTCATTAGATGATGTGCAATTATATGACGGTATAACATCTGCAACAGTTACATCACAATACACCACAACCCTAGACGGAACACTTGACGAATATTTCATAAACTCTGATGCCCTCACTGGCACAGAGATCACAAACATCGCAAGTCGTGGTACTGATGCTTGGGCTGTACTACCAAATCCAAATGACTACGCAAAAGCACAAGTCGAATTACCTGACGGTTCTGTAAATGAATCGGGTTCCACTGGTGAGGAAATTAACTTTGTTGATAACGAATTTTTGTTACATGGTGATGCTATTACTTCTTATGACTTTGCAGAAAACTCTGAGGGCTGGACTAGCACAGGTTTGACAAATAATATAGGTTGTACCGTTGGTGATAATCCTAGTTTCAATATGCAAGGAGGAACTTGGGGTGCAGATGGATGTTCTGTTGACTTGGGAAGTGTTGATGATTCCTCATGGGTTATGAGGTATACGTTATCTTTTGACTCCTATATCGGGAGCAATTCAAACTCAATCATGAAGGTGTGGCTTGATGATGATACAACTCTTGGTGGTGATGCTATGGGATTCTATTGGAACTTTAACAATGCTGGTGGAGTATACAACGGTATGTACCCATACGCCAATGACGGTTCAAGTGGAAACTATGCCACAACCCAACACAACGGTGCTTCACCAATCAACGGACAAAACAACCCTGCAAGTGCAACGTATGTCGGCTACTTTGAGATGAAAAGAACAAGTGCAAACTCGTTTGTATTGTCAGAATATTCTGATGCTGATTACTCAACTTTGGTCGCAAGTGGAACGCTAAACGGTGGGGATAAAAACGTGTGGGGTTCTGGAACTTGGGCAAACTCCAATTCACAAATGACAGGGGTAACTGGATTACAATATCTTAACTTTGGACTTACTAATGCTGATTCTCAGGGTGGTACTTGGGTTTTGAGTATTGATGACATTTTATTTTATGACGGTGTGACAACTGCAACACCAAGTTCAATTCCAGAATCCTCAACCAACAGTATAACCGTATCTGGAACTGATGCAACAACCACTGGTACAATCGGAACAGCATTTAACAATCCAAACTTATCTTACACCGACACCAACCTTCCAAGTGGAACCAATGATTTCTCAATAGGGGGATGGGTTGGACTTGATTATGGTAGTGTAACATTCACTGCTTCCCCAAGTGGTTCAGAAGATGGATGGTTTAGAGATGATAATGGTAATAATGCTTGTGATAGTTCTAGTTTTAGATCTGGTACATCAGGAATACTAGAACCACATATTTATGGTGGTGGCAGTTCTAACATTGATTGTCAATTAGTGTACATTGAAATTCCTGTAACTGGTATTCCTAGTGGTGCTACTGTAACGGAAGTTGCATTGGACTTTGAAGTTAATTCTGTTAATAACCCTGAACAATGTGATGTAAGACCTATCACAACCAATAGACCAACAACTTCATCTGACCAAAGTGTGTTCAGTGAAATTATGGGTGCAACTGATTATACCCAACTAACTGAATGTCAAACCACTGGAAAACATACAGGTATGGTATTGGGTTCACAAGCTAATGCTGATATGCAAAATGCAATATCAACAGGTTGGTTTGCAATCGGATTAAAACAGGACACTGATACTGTCAATTCAAATATTCAAACTGGAATATATGCTGAGGAACATTCATCAGGGGATGTTGCAAAGTTTACAATAAGTTATAGTGTACCACCAACCAACACCAAATTATTAAACATCAATGACGTAACCTTCAATGTCGCACCAACCAGTGCAAGTGTTGAAGAATCTTCAATAGGCACTATTCAAAATGTAAACGAATCTTTTGATTCTGCAACTTGGACACAACAGGGTTCACAATGTTCAATATCGACTAGTGCTAATAGGGCTGAATGTTCAGGTTATCAAGGTGGTTCTAACCAACGTTTACACACACCGATAGGTACAACACTTCCTGATGATTGGACTATGAAATTTGAGATTTCTGGATTTACTGCAAGTTTCCAAACTACTTGGTGGAAAATATTAGCAATATGTGATGATGATTCAATGCCATACAACACGTCAGGTGACTGTTTCAACGTTGAGGGTAAATGGGGAAGTTATGACGGTGCTTCAACAATATACATGAGTGGTAGAGATAATGGTTCTAACATTTCCTTATCTAACCAATATACTGCTGGTGCAACAAGTGGATTTGTTACAATAGAAAAAGTTGGAACGACTGCAACAATGACCATTAGGTCAGGTTCACATACTGGAACAGTTCTTGGAACATCTACAATGACTGTACCTAACACTTTAGTTGGTTTGTCACATATTCATATTGCTGGTTATAACAACCATGAGGGTGGAAGTAGAAATGCTAGTTTCAATCTTGATAACTTAGTCATTGAATCTGATGGTGTTGTACTAACCCCAATTATTACAGCCACAGGATTAACTGACAACACTTCAACCCCAAAGCATTACACATTTACTCGTGACGGAAATGACTGGGAAATATTCCAAAGTGGTTCACAAGTTGGAAGTACGGTAACTGATAGTACGAGTTTGGGTTCTACCAGTAGCACTTCTACTTCTTCACAAACGGTACATCCTACATCATGTTCTATTTCTTCCCCCCCATCTGGAACTTGTGCTAATGGTTATGATAATTCAGATTCAACCTTTGGGTATTTTGATTCTGACGGATATGCAAACGAATACATCACATACGACTTTGACCAAACCTATGATGCAACTGAATTGAGATTTGCTGTATCTGCATTTGGATGGCATGGTACTTCACCAGTATTGAAATTTGAATATAATGACGGTTCAAGTTGGCACACATCTCAGCAATTTACTGCACCTAATAATCAGGGTTCATTATATGAATACAAGTACACAATAGATGATACTGTTTCTGCCATGAAAGTGACACAGGTCAACAACGATCATGTAATGCGTGTTTGGGATATGTCCATAACAGCAGATGTGTCAACAACAATAACAAACTATCACACAACAACCCTTGACGGAACACTTGATGAGTTCTTCATAAACTCTGATGTACTAACCCCAACTGAAATCTCAAAGATTGAACAAAGGGGTGATGCAAAATCCCCAGTGACAACCACTGCAACCACCTTCAATGACAACACAGTAGTGGCTGGTAGTGAATACTTTTACAAGATTTATGGTATCAATGATATAGGTTCAAGCCTTCCAAGTAATGTTGACGGTGCATTAACTGTATCACCAGCCAATGCTCCAACTAACTTTAGTGGTACACCAAACGCACAAGCAAAGCCTGAACTAACTTGGACACCAAGTACCGATTTGGGTAATGGTTCTTTATTATCCTTACAAGTTGAACGTATTGTAACTGGAAGTGGTGGTACATGGAATACAATAGCAACCACAAGTAACACTTCACCACCATACACTGACACAACTGCCAACCTTTCAACCAGTTATGATTATAGAATTGCCAGTGTTAATGAAGCTGGCATTGGTGATTACTCTGCAACAATAACAGTGGTTGCTGGAGTGCCACCTGATGCACCAACTAACTTGACCAGTGTGATTAATAATCCTAATCCAAGTCCACTAACCATTTCACTTGATTGGGATACACCTCAGTACACTGGAACTGGAACCCTAACTGGATATGCTGTTTACCGTGACGGTTCCCTAATAACTACAACTGGATTAACCAGTGCAACCACTGACACCGTTCCAGTTTCAGGAAGTTATACCTATGAAATTAAAAGTGTGAGCACACACGGAACCAGTGGGTTCAGTGGATCGTCAAGCATAACCACACCAACTGCACCTGATGCACCAAGTATAACATTAAGCATCGTAAACCCTAATCCAAGTCCACTAACAATTACTGCTGGAATTACAGCACCAAGTAACAACGGTGGTTCAACAATCACTGGGTACAATTTATTCCATTCAACAGATGATGTCACTTATGGTAGTGTAACAAGTCCGTACACTGTAAGTTCTGCTGGCACTCATTACTTCCAAGCCGAAGCTGTGAATAACGCTGGAACATCAGTACGTTCTTCATCATACAGTATAACAACACCAAGTATTCCAACATCACCAACAAGTGCAACCAGTAACATAGCAGACGTTGACAACGCACCATTTGATGTTACTGTCTCTTGGGGATTGCCAAGCAGTTCAGGTGGCTCGGCACTAACTGGATATAATGTTTACCGACAAACTGGCACTGGTGCTTTTACACTAGTTGATACAACAACTGCATTGACAACAGTAGACCAAGTACCAACTGTATTGAACCAAGCATTTACCTACAAGATTCACGCAATAAACAATGTGGGTGAAAGTACATTATTCACAACCACAACAATCACAACTGGTGACGTACCTGATGCACCAGTGGTAACTGCTGGCACTGTGGGAACAACTTCATTCTCTTGGACTGTACCAAGTAGTGATGCAACCATAACTGGATATGATATTTATCGTGACGGTACATTTGTAACAACTGTAACCACAACAAGTCACACTGACTTTACAACAATCGTGTTTGGAAACTCTTATGATTACAAGATAGTTACAGTTTCATCATTGGGTGATTCAGCAGATTCAAACACAATAACCATGACACCTGAAACTGAAATCACTGGAATGATTGCACAAGGTGTAACTGGAACTGGTGCAGTAATCAACTGGGATGAACCAGCATATTATCAAGGTCAAATTACTTCTTACAATGTGTACTACTCTGAGATAACTGCAAGTGTGTCCACACCAACAACACTCGCTGGTACTACAACCAATACATATTCCAACTTTGCACCAACATTAGATTATGATACAACTTACATCTTTGGGGTAACAATCAATTCCCCATTGGGTAACTCTGGAATGAGTAATCATATCACCGTGACAACAAGTGTTGACGGAAGCATAGTTTCTTACGATCCAACAACTGGTGGTATGTCTTGGTTTGATATTGATTCAGTGAATGAACAAAAACTCAATGTCATAGAATTCCACAGACTAACTCAACCTATCACAGTTAACGGAACTGTAACTGATGTTGATACTCTACAAGTTGCTTATCCTTCATGGTGGGATGATATGACTTGTGATGTGGATTACAAGTTCGCACAAAAGACAGAACAATATGTTGAGGGAACTGACATGACATCACAGGTGCTAGCAAGTGATGCAAACCAACAAGTCATAGGATTCTCATTCCAAGATATTGATAATGAAGTAATTGAAGTTGCTTGTGCACCACAACAAAGTGATGAAGATGATGCAGTTTCAGCAAAATTCATTATGACACAAATTGATATAACATCTGGATTACCAACAATTCCATTGGTTACACAAATAACTAACTTTACACAAGGTGAGTACGGAACTGATGGTGACTTTGGTGCATTAAACATTGTTGGATTATTTGCAATCCTAATTTCAATGGTGGGCTTTAACAGAATCAGCCCAATAGTTGGTGTGTTATTATCTGCAAGTTTGATGTTCGCTTTAGCATGGTTTGGAATTGTAACAATTCCAACTGTTGTCATAGGTGTAATAGCATTAGTAATATTCTTAGCATGGGGAGTCAACAGGAATAGATAATGGACACTCCGATCGTTATAATCATACTTGCGTATATTGCTTCATTTGCCTTGATTGGTATTCAAGTTGTATTAGGTGATCCACTTGGTATTGAAATTGAAGGAGTTGATGGTATTCCTATAAGAGATGCAATTAATACAATGTCTGATACATTCGCTGGTTGTTATGATAATAATCAAACATTAATTGGTGGATTCGGTAATCAGACTTACACAGATGTGACAGAGTGTTTTTATGCTGATCAGGTTTATCAGCCGACTGAATGGATTGAAGGCACAAACTCAACATTCTCAAATTTGTCATACCAAACAGCACACATGCAATTAACAATGGCTAGTGAAATTACCATAACAGATAACCCACTTACAACTGCCGCAACTTTGGTGTACCAAATATTCCAAATCATTACTGGAACCTACATCTTTAACCTACTCAAAATATTATGGATTCCAGATATATTCGTAGCTGGTATTTCAATGATATACGTTATACTAATATCGATCTGGACTATCAAATTACTTAGAGGAAACAATGTCAACTGATACTGAATACCAAGAAAGACCTGAATGGGCTTGGCTTGTTGAGGACTAAACTATTCTCTAAACAATAACAACTGTAAAGTCTGCATGATAAAGTGGAACGTCATTATAATACCAAACATAAAGTTGACAGTTATCCAGATTGGATTAATCAGTGTTACAAAATAACTTTCATTCATCTGTGTGTTGCCACCTTGTTCAATTCCTGTGGTGGTTACATCGTATAACCCGACAGTTTCCCCCATACCAGCCAGTAAGAAGGCACAAACTATTGATGGTATAAGATACATGGCACGAGTAAATGACTGTGATTTGGTTTGTGGTGCTTCACGAATGGTTGAAATTATCAACATCAACATACCAGTATAAGCAATAAAGGCGTAAACTGCAAATTCTATAATGCTAATATCTGCCATTCAAAGTTTGAATGTTGTTCTGCTATATAAACAACAACTTAATTAATGTGACATCGATTATTATACTGATGGCAAAAACTGCTAAGGAAAAAAAATTAGAACAACAGTTAGCCGAAGCCAAAGCAAAACAGGCTGGTGAAATAGCCCAAGCACAGATTGAAGTTTATGAAGGTCAAACTTATGATGCAAAAAATGCCTACCAAGAAGCAAAGGCAAAGAGATCAACTACAAGAAGAAAATTACCTGAGAAGATACCTGATGATCCATACTATAAAGAAAAAGCATTAGAAGCACAATACATCAAACAAAGACTACGAACCCCCGAACACGTAGAAGCAGTTGATGAATACTCATCAGAAATAAAGAAACAACAAAAGGCAAAAGAAACTATACATGTTTTGGACAAAGCCATTCCACAATTATACGCCAGTGCAGTTGCCGAATCTAAATCCATTGAAACCAAAGTAAGCAAAGCCAAAGTCGCAGAAACAAAAAGACAGGAAGAATTGGTCACTGGATTCCAGACTGCAATTATTACGGAACAAAAAGCAGAAGTAAAAAGGGTGGCAACCGAAAAGGCTAGAGTTGCAAAAGAGGCAAAAGATTTAGCTGATGAACGACAGGCAAGGGCTGACAAGTTCTATGCTGATGGTGGTAAAATTGGTAAGACTGATAGTAAAAAAATGCACTACATGATGTTGGGTGGTACTATTCAACGAGGTGATATTATCCCAGTTAAGTATGCTTCGGCTGGTAGAGGTGGAACTGGGTTTGACATATCTGAGAGATATGTAAAGGAAGCTTCACAAAGGTTGGGTATAACAGTTGCACAAACAAGACAGGCTATGGCAGTTGGTGCTAGGACTCAATCAGGTAAAGCTAGAGAACAATTCATCAGGTCAGTTCAAGATCCAAGTGGAAAGAAGGAAGCCGAGTACCAAGCCTCAAGAGCTCAGGCAAAGAAGAATGTCGCAAGTGCTTACGGTCGAATAGCAGTAGAGAAAGCACAGGGGGAAACAAAAGCTTTGAATGAATTATATAAAAAAACTGGCGGTGCTATGGGCAAAAGTATCAATGCCCCGATAGATATGTCAAAATCATTGGTAGGTACAAACGTTACCGCTGGTAAAGGTGGATCACCTAGTATGGCTTTAGCCAATGCAAAACAACAACAGTATGTTTCAGAATTAAGAGCTGGTAATATTTCAATCGCACAAGCTTTGTTACACCCTGAAACAAAAAACTCTTACACAAACTCAACAATGAATACTGCTGAGTATTTGACTGAACGTGGTTATGATATAACAAAACCTGAAACAATACCAAATTCTGTTTTTAGTCCTGATTATTCAGAAAAATATAGTGAAGCAAGAAAACAATCCAATACTTCGGGTTCTATGGGTAACTTAGAATCGTTAATTCCACAAACACCAGCAAGTCTTGCGTTCAATGTTAAGGTGGGTGAGGAAATGGTTGGCAATACCAAGAATGAATACTTTACACCTGAACCTGAATTACAATTAAGATTAGATGCAAACAAAAGGGTTAAAGAATTTGACAGTGGTCTAAGTTCAAACACCATTACAGCACAACAAGAACTTTCTAATAAGTATGGTATAACTACCTTTGATACTAAAGGTCGTGCTTCAACTGTATATTCCCCTTACCAAAGTGCAGCAAAAATTGAAAGCACTGATGCGATTGGGGGAAATCAATCATGGTCAATTAACGGTGAAACATTCACAGATAAAAAAAGTCTTACTGCATACGTTAAGGATAGGAATATCAAAAATAAATCACAGGCTGTATTAAATACAAAAGAAAATAAACAATTAAACAGTCTAAAAAACAAATCAGGTTCATTAAATCCAATGGATCATGTAAAGCCAGTTTATACTAACAGTGAATCATATAACTCAAATCCAGTATTAAATAATAATAAGAATAAACAATATGGTTCAATATATCAAGGCGAGAAAACTGTGTTTAATAAAGAAGGTGAAAATTATAACATGTTATCAAAAAGTTATACTGGACAAATACATTCAGTTCCACATCCTATAACTGGTGAAAAAAAAGAATTTAGAACCGAAGAAACTAAGGATAAATTTCTTAAAAAGAATACACCAACGTGGTCAGTTTTCAATCCATTAACTGGTAAAAATCAAACGTTTGAAAATAAAGATACCGCCACCAAATATGTTGATAATCTAAATACAGAAATAAAAAATCATGAAGGGGATATACCAAAATACATTACAACAGAAAAAATTAGTTTTGATAAATCAAATAAATCATATAATTCAAATCCAATATTAAATAAAAAAGAATTTGAGGCTGAAAAAAATAATGATGTTAACCCCCATCCGTGGAATCCAAAAGGTGATAGTGTCAAAGTGTTCTCTGGAACTGATAATGAATTATGGAATAGATTCAATTATGCAAGTGCAGTTGATTCGGGTGAAGTACAACATCACCATGCAACTGAAACCTTACTAGATGATGTCAAGTATTATTCCAACGTGGTTAATAGACCATTGATAACATTAGGTGCAAGTATTACAAACTTGGCGTTACCACAAGATGAACAAATTCCTGTAAGAGAAGTTGCAAGTGGTCACTTGATCGGTGGTACAATAACTGATGTTGTTGAAGGTCAACCGTTAAGAGGTACAGGTGGAAGAGATGCTTGGAAATACTTTACCGCTGATCCATTACGCACTATACTTGAAACACCAGCCGAAGGTATTATGTGGATAGGTGGGGGATGGGCTATCAATACTGGTTTAAAGGGTGCTAGTGCTGGTATAAGATTTGGTAGTCAAATGGGAAATAGGGTTGTACAAAGTAACGCACCTATGGTAGTTAAGGTTCCAACTATCGCTGTAATGGGTGCTGGATCAGCAATTAAGACTGGTGTGAATACAGTTTCATATTTACCAATTAAAACCAGTAGATTTATTGGTGGAAAAATATGGGAACAACTTCCTGAAAGCACTCAAGTTGGACTCAAAAAAATTGATACTGGATTACACACAATGAAATACACCGACACAATATATGATAAAAACCGAATGTCACTTGGAACAAAAATACATTATAAGATAAACCCATTCAGTCGTCATTTATATTCAACTGCAAAAGCAGAAGGACAGAAAGGTCAAAAATATGATCTCAGTAATATTGAAGCACATGTTGATGATTGGGAAATTAATCACACACCTGTAAACTGGACTAAAGATGTTTCTACCGAAAAATTCAATGCCTATGGACAAAAAACAACACTGAACAAATGGTATTATGATCCTAATCTAAATATGAAGTCAGGTGGACATAATCCAGATCCATCTCACGGTGGACTTGGTAGGAATGTTTACACTGATACATCTAACAAATATTTGTACACTTCTGAAAAAACACCATTAGCAACATTACATAAAACATCTACTGGTAGTGACAAATATGTTATAGATTCAAGGGGCATGGGTAGAGTACCATCACCTTCCGCATCACCAAGTTACTACATGATAAAACCAAGTGGTAAAACACCGTTTGCAACAAAAATATCAGCCGAAGAAGATACCATAACAAAAGTATTAGGAAAAAATCCAACAGGTGATCTTCCAATTAAACCAACTAGTGCAGTTCCAAGTTCAATGTTAAAACGTGATTCGATTGTGACCATCGTTGATAAAGATAGATTGTTTGTTGAGAACATATACAGTAGTGACTATTCAATAATCAGTTTATCAAAAGGTAAAAAAGTAAGTGATGTCACCCCATCAACAGTTGGTACTGGTATAGCAAGTAGAGGTTTTGATCATGTAACCAGTGGACATTTAAAAGAAAATTTAGCAAAAGCAAATGAAAAATTACTTAATCATAAAACACTTAACAAAATGTTATCCCCTAACGAGATGAAATTAAACTTGGCAAAAGCAGAGGATAAAGTTAACACAGTGTTATCACCTAACGAGATGAAATTAAACTTGGCAAAAGCAGAGGATAAATTAAACTTGGCAAAAACAAAAGTGGAAGGTAAGGTTAACACAGTGTTATCACCTAACGAGATGAAATTAAACTTGGCAAAAGCAGAGGATAAAGTTAACACAGTGTTATCCCCTAACGAGATGAAATTAAAAATAGAACAAACAAAATTAGATGTTGTAGACAAATCAAAAGGAGTAGTTGTAGACGTATTGAATAATCCAATATCAGACATACCATTTAACTTAAAAACAAATGTGGTAAAAACAGGGAATCAAATAACCTCAGATATGGCACAAACTAAGTTGATGGTTGGTACTGGTATAACCAATGCTGGAAACAAAGTAAGTGGATCAATAGCAACCGCAAGACTGGACTTGGCAAATAAAAAATTAGTTATTGAAGATATATCAAAAGGTTCAATGGTAGATTTGTTGAATGTGTCAACACCTGTAAGAACTGGTGTGGCAACTGTTAGTGATAATATAACATACGTTGGTAATCAAGTTGTAAAGATTCCGACAATTATTGATGGTAAAATTAGTAGTTCAATAGCAACTGCAAAATTGGATCTAGCAAATAAGAAATTAATTATTGATTATACCACAAAGGGTGTAACCGAAGAAGTAAAAAGAATACCAACTCATGTAAGAACTGGTGTAACCGTTGCTGGTGATAGAATCAACTGGATGTTATCCCCTAACGAGATGGAATTAAACTTGGCAAAAACAGATAGACTACTTGGTTATCCAGTTAGACGTACAGTTGATGAGTTTGGTATAATACATGAAAGAATGGATCATCGAATGACAATGGCAAAAGCATCAATGATGCAAACAATGTCAATGCGTAAAGAAAATATGCTTAATCATTTTACAAAGGAATGGGAAATCAGTTATATTAGAACCAGTGATAAATCTATCGGACAAAGTGGATTTATTAAATCATTAGGTACTGAGATAGTTGGTAACAAAGTTATACCAATATCTACTGTAGTGCGATCAAGTCAACATCCTACATCATTTACTGAACGTGAAATTGCCACACCAATTCATTCAGGTTATCTAAATGCTGATTTAAGATATGCATCTAAGGAAACTCCAATAACTTTAGCTGGTGGTGAAAAAACAGTATCGATTGGTGATAAAGTTTATCGATATTCCTATGAAAATAAAATAGCTGATGTGCATTACTTTAATAAAAATAACCCACTTTCTGTTGAAGCACATTCATTGTCAAAAACAACTGGTGATATAATCACTGTACCATTTAATGAAAGAAAAATATTAGAAAAAAACTTCCAACATGTTGCTGACACTGGAAAATATACAACCACATCTGAAAAAACTGCATTAATACAAAGAATGGATGAAATTAGTGATGAAAGCACCATAAATTTCCGTATGGATAAATTTGGTGTGAGTGAAGAAGTTGCCCTAAAATCACCTCTTGGTATTACTGATATGAGGGGTTATTTTAAAAAAATTATTCCATTAAGTGAGAGAAATAGAGTGTCAACTGCACCAACATTAGACATACGAAACTTTGGTTTACCAAAACAAGAATCTACTAAGATGGTGAATATTAAAAGTGGTGTGAATTATTTAGATTCAGGTGGAAAAGCACCTTTCAAAAATCATAACATATCAAATGAAAGTAAAATGAATGTATCTCGAGAGTCTACTGGTGGTACACCAAACCAAGAATTAATTATAATAAACAAAATGACTGATCCAATACCAAGACCACCAAAACCAAATATTGAAAGTGGTGATTATTTTACAGTAAAGGATTTGTATAAAAAAACATTAAAATCTAATCCATATAGTCCAGCGACACGTAATATTGTTTATACATCAAGTGTCATAGCACCATTAAGTAATATTAAAACTGGTATAGCCACTGGTACATCTGATATAACTGGTGTACAAGGTAAGATTGATACAACTGTTGGAACTGTAACTGGCGTACAAGGTAAGATTGATACTGGATTAAAACAAGATTCGTCACAAAAATTAAACACTGAAACTATATCACGATTAAAAACTGAATCAGGTATTAAAAATAAGATCGGTGTTAAGGCTGGAGTTAAATTGGACACTGGATTAAAACAACAGCAGGCAGTTATGACAGCACAAGTTTCATTATTAAAAATACCAATGAAATATCAAACCAATAATAAAAAACCAAAAGTTGGGGGCTGGGTTCTTCTTCCTGTTAAAAAAGGAAAATCAGTTAGAAGGGGAAAACGTGGCAAGAAGGCAGGCTTCATTGGTAATGTCAGACTGGATAACATCATGGGTATGTACAAGAGAAAAGAGATCACATACGGTGCAAGAAAAGTTACCAAATTAGAAAGACAGGATGCAAGATTAACAGCAAAGACACCAAACAGAATTTCAATGCCAGCATCAAGTTTGTTAAAGACAAAGAAGAAAAAGAAAAAGAAAACTGAAATGGTGTTTGGTAATAAATCAAATGATGAATTTGGTGGTTTTGGTTTAAGTAAACCAAAGAAAACCAAACGTAAAAAAACCACTAAGACAAAACGTATCTTATAGTAAAGTATAATAAGACATGTATTGTAATATAGACATTGTCGGAATTACATGATAAAGAGGGAACCACTGTTGCAATTAGCAAAGAAGATCTGTCTAAGATACACGAACTGTGTCAGAGAGATGATCGTACTGTGAAAGCGGTAGTTAGAATTGCTTTGAATGAATACTTCAAAGGGCGAGAAGTATAATGAACTTTAAAGCAACCCTAGAAAACTATCTTGGCGATCTGTTAAAGTCAGATCCAAGAGTCAAAGAACACCTTGACAAACTAATGCCAAACGATAAAACAATTCAAAAAATTCTCGACAACCAAAGTGAGTCCAACTCACAGGAAGGTGAAAATGAAATGGCAAAATTTGAAAAAAGCGAATCTGAATACATCAGCGGAAACGACTTGGTAGGTATTGAAGGTGCTACATTTAAAATTCTTACAGAAGTGAAAGAAGAAAGTACTAACTTTGGTATGAAGCCAAGATGTTCTGTTGAGGTAATAAAACAAGGTATGACAGCTACACGAAAGTGGACTCTGAACCAACAGAATGTTAATTTCCTAATTGACACTCACGGTGAAGAATCAGCAACTTGGATTGGAAAGACCGTAGGTATTTTCGTAGAAAATATCAAGGGCAACAATGCAATCAGGGTGAAAGCATAGTGTGTTATACACAATTTAGAATGTCACAAATGAGTGACACTTCTACCATTTTTTCTAAACAAGATTTCTGGAATAAAAAACCAGATGATGATGTAAACAAAAAGAAACCAGAGGGCGATGAATAATGAATAAGGGTGACAACATTTCGATGAGTGATATAACAAACTCTAAAGACTCAGATAAAGCTCCTGAGCAAAAATTCAGAATGAGAATAGTTGAGATACGATTAAGTCAGTTATCTGAACTTATACCAGCAACCTTTAACCGAGAAATAACAAATTCTCATGTTGCCAAAATAGAACAAGCAATAGTCAGCGGTAATATGCTTAATAATGTAATATCTATTTGGGATGGAAAGGTTATAGATGGTCAGCATAGATTGAAAGCATATCAACAGATCTATGAAAAAACTGGTGTAGACGAAACCATACCTATGTGTATAAGAGAAATCTTCGCAAGAGATGAAGATGAAGCAAGAGAATTGATGAGGTGTCTTAACAAAGGAAAACGATTAGACCTAAGTGATTTCTTAAAAACTTGGGATAACGGAACATATTCGTTTTACAATTTGTTAAGAAAACATTGTACCCACAAAAAAACTAAAAGAAGTATAACATACCACAATGCTTACAGTTGGATAATAGAATCAAAAATCCAAAATGAACAAGTGGGAAATCTTAGTGGTGGTATAAGTGCTGTCTTAACCAACTTGCCAAAAATAACTAACGATGAATGTATCTATGCTAGAAAATTCATAGATGCTTTACTATCATTAGAAGATCAAGGCTTGTTGAAAAAAACTCATTTGATAAGATATGTTTATGCAGTAAGTGTAAAAATGGATTTAGATCCAGAACATCTATTCACAAAACTTCATAAAGTTGCAAAGTCAGACGAACTTGCAAAATTTTTAGGAAAATATGGATTTACTAAAAGTTTTAGACCTCATCTTATCACGGTAATTACTTCTGAATTATCCTAACTTTTTTTCTAAACATGACTAACAAACATAACCAGTATAACAATAATAAAATAGACAGGGATGATACACGAGAAATAATAGGTATTGCCAAAAGAAAAACACATTGTTACTACTGTAACATAACAACATCAATGAGTAGAAAAATTATGCAGGGTAAAAAGATTAAATGGGTGTGCGAGGAATGTTATATCAATGAAACCAGTTAATATTACTTCACAAGTGATATTATTTTTCATACCTATTGCTGGGTATTATGCTTGGCACAGGATTGGAAAGTTTTGGCGAGGACTTGCACTAAACTTAGGTTTATCTTTAATGATCGTACCGTTGTTTGTATTTCCAGAGATGTTGTTATACCAAAATTATCTTTTCATTGTTGCAACAGTTTTGATACTTGCAATTAAGATACACTTTTTAATTAAATGGTCTAAGGAATATAACATGAGGTGCGAAAATGACAAAGAGAATTAAATGTTCATGGTGCGGTGCAGACAACCATTTTGGTAATGTAAAATGTAATGTGTGTGAGGTTAGTCTTGACTGATAAACATTGTAGATGTGAATCACCACCGTGTGAATGTACCCAAGAACTTCGTGGTTATACTTGCGAACACATGATACAAGGCGAGTACATCGAGGAACAAAGAAAGTTAGGAATATTCAAGGGTTGGAAAATGGAACCATGTGGAATGGCTGGAACCCTGCAAGATGATTGTAATTATTTTTTCGATTCAAAAATGGTACTATGTGACAGACATGTTAAACAACATCGTGCCGATGCACAAAGGTTGTGTGGGATCTGTCGCACACCAAAGGCTGAATGTTGTTGTTGATGCTTGTTGGTTTACTTGGCTGACAAGGCGGTTGGCTACCGATAGTTATTTTAGGTGGGGGGTTTAACCCCTCACTATGCAAGGACTATGTGTAAAATGTTATAATTCTAACATAACATTACATTCAGATGAGGGGCTGTTTTACTGTGAGATTTGTATTGAATCAAAGGGAAGAACTTAATTCCCTAAAGCGAAGGCTCGCAACAAAATATCTTGGGGCTTGTGAATGTTATATTTGTGGAACACAGTGGTCACATAAGGGTATGACCATCCATCATATTTGGTACATCAATGATGATGTCACATACGATAAATTTCCAAAGGGGCTCAAGGGTAACACACAGTATTATGAAGCATTAGAACCACTTATCAAAAAAAATCCTAAACGCTTTCGTATGTTGTGCAACACCTGTCACCAAACTCTAGAAAGATTTCTACGATTTGGTGATGACAAGTTCAAAAAACTTGTTACAGAAAGACAACAAACCTTGAAAAAGAGAAGCAAAGAATATAAGAAAGTATAGTGTAGTAATAGTCTAGGTGGCTAGACCTGTGTCATAATTCATGACTTGTGATCTCAGTGGTTATGTGCCAACATCCACTAAATGAAAAAAACACAGCAGTGAGAAAAAACTCAGCATTGATGCCATCGTAACAATATTATTATAATACTATGTATAATCATATACATGTCTCAATTAAATTGTGAACCTTGTCAGAAAGGGATCCATTTAGATCGTGAATGTTATTTTAGATGCAACTGTACCCATGAGGCACATGAGAAATGAGTTCACAAAATTTGAATTGTATTAGATGTAATAGTAATAATGTCATAGCTGAATTAGATGAAGAAGATGATATGATTATGAATGTTTTTTGTAATAATTGTTTTACGATTGAATCATTAAAATTTAAAATTGAGGATAAATCATGAGCTGGTTTAACTTATACTCACACGCCAAACAATGTGTGAGGTGTAAAGAGATCATAATGAATTATCCATGTGTAGAATGTGGTTACTCAAAATAATTATCCCCTAGAGGGCTTCATTCTAGGGGTGCTTGGAACATGATTACTTTACGTAATCTTAACGCAATTAGATTAAATCAATAAACTATTTCAACCTATGGTCA
>Ga0206681_10000594_pt1 | contig 19016 bp, 16 predicted proteins | sample M150012015metaG_FD_161048 | JGI IMG/M metagenome (GOLD analysis project Ga0206681, IMG submission 161048) | Ammonia-oxidizing marine archaeal communities from Monterey Bay, California, United States - M1 500m 12015 | ecosystem: Environmental > Aquatic > Marine > Intertidal zone | place: USA... | reverse complement strand
ATCCCTGTTGGCCGGGTGGCACGTAGTTAAAATAATAGACCTTAACTAAGCATGTAGACTCTTTGACTGAAGGTTTTCGGACGCGGGTTCAATTCCCGCCACCTCCACCACTTCCTGTATTCATAACATCTCACAAAGTCCTAGGTTTTGAATACAGACCCTACCACATAGGCATTAAACACCGACTTCTGGTCTCACTAATTATTACTTTGTCCTTTGACATCTCATTATTTTCTGGGTAGAATTACGGGTAGAAATAACAAATAATTATTTTCTACCCGGATTATGATAACCAACACTCAGATAAAAAACTTTAAGCCAAAAAATAAGCTTTATAGAAAGCTAGATTCTCACGGCCTGTACATCGAGATTGCGATAAGTGGCTCAAAGATTTGGCAACAAAGGTATTACTTTCAAGGCAAAGAAAACATGATGACCTTGGGAAATTACCCTGCAATGTCATTACTCGATGCGAGACAAGCTAGAGATCAAAATAAACAATTAATCAAACAGGGTAGCAACCCAAAGAACGGTAAAGCCGCTAATCAGACTTCGAATGACTCGTTATTTAAAGAGATGTTTATGCAGTGGCATAGACATATGAGTGACGAATGGAGCGACAATTATGCAGAAGACGTACTGCAAAGAGCGCACAAATACATCCTTCCACACATCGGAAACAGAGCAATTGCATCTCTTACATCTAAAGACATGCTTCAATTATTTAAACAAATTGAAGAAAAAGGGATTATTGATACACTTCAGAAAATAAAAGGAATCGCTAGTCGTGTATTTAGACACTCAGTAGGAATGGGAATTATCGATCATGACCCCACAAGAGATCTGCCAGCGGACATATTCAAAAAGAAGAAAACAAGCCACTATGCCACAATCACAGATCCGAAAGAAATTGGGGGGTTGTTGAGGGTTATCGATGGTTATATTTGGAGCTTTGAAGTGGGATCGGCCCTCAGAATAGCTCCGTATGTTTTTTTAAGGCCTGGAGAATTGGCCGGACTGATGTGGAGTGAGGTAGATTTTGATGACAAAATTATTCGCATCAAGTCGAGTCGAATGAAAATGAAGAAGCCCCACTTAGTGCCAATGAGCGCTCAAGTCATTGAGATTCTATCTAAGTTAAATCAGGTTGAAACAAATAGTGACTTTGTCTTTCCTAGCGCCAGAAGTGCTGCCAGACACATTACTCCCGAAAGTCTGAGAGCTGGCTTAAGAAGATTAGGGTTAAGCAATGAGGACATCACAACTCACGGCTTTAGGCATATGGCAAGCACAAGATTGAATGAAATGGGATATAACAGTGATGTAATTGAGCGACAACTTGCACATAGTGAATCAAACAAGGTGAAGGCCGCCTACAACCACGCAGAGTACTTGGGCGAACGCACTAAAATGATGCAACATTGGGCAAATTACCTAGACAAATTAAGAGGGTTACAATGAAGTATGATTTAGTCAACGATTGTGACAACAACAAAGGTCAGAATTACCTTGAATTAATGCGCTCAGAAATAGAATGGGAAAGGCAAGAGCTGGACCTTGAATGGAAAGAGTTGGAACTAGATCATCATGTCAAACTCCCGAATAGTAAAGCCGCAGAGCCAGTTATACCAAGCATTGAAGAGTGGAGCCTTGCTCAGATTACAACCGGCTGGGTCCCTGTTGAGGAAGGCGTATACAGGAGCCCGGAAAAGGTCCCAACCCCAAAAATTAAAATAACTGCCAGCATGGGGCTCTTGCCAGCAGATAACTACCTATACAAACATTATGATGATTTTTCCTCAGAGCTTCAAAAATTCTGCAATTATCGAAATTTACTTCAAATTTGGGAGTGGCAAATTAATGAAATCTCTAAGCATGACTTTGACCTTTCTTACCTCGAAAAAGAGGGTCTTTTCTACACAGAGGCGCTATTTCTTCGACTTAGATTTCACCCAAAATCTCTTAACAATCAGCTTTATTTTGGAGGGTTTACCATGTTCAACCGCAAAGAGGTGAAAAGTGGTTGTTTATTGAGCAATTGGCTGATTACCAACGCACCCGAAGTTGACTCGTTCAATAGAAACGAAAAACTTCAAAAAGAACTCATCTCTACAGAGATTCTGATCAAGGAAGAGAAAGATGCAAATATTCTCAAAATTAGTGTGTCAAGTAGAACAAGAAATGCCAATCGCCAGAATTCGAAAAAAAATAATGATAGAAATGAAAGCATCATTAACCTATATAGAGAGCTTTGCAATGGAAAACGGACATCTCACCACCATAAAAACCGCAAAGCCGAAATAATTAAATCAAGACTTCGACTTATTATTGGGGTCAGAGCAATCATTGATGTAATCAATAAAGCAGAAAAAACGTCGTAACTTCCAACTTTTTACGTGTCTTCCATTTTTCCACTAGTGCCACAAGGCATATATCGATATGGAAGACACGTGAAGCACTTTGTAACTTCCAAAAAAACTGAGATATTGTAACTGTGTTTCAAGAAACACTATGACGGCCATTGTTGGTCAATTACAACTCAAAAAGGAAAGGTTATGAAAATTATTAAATTGCCAAAAGTGCAAGAATTAACAACCCTAAGTCGTGCGACTATATACAGGCTTATCTCAGAAGGTAAATTTCCAAAACAAATAAAGCTTGCAGAACGTTCAAGCGGATGGATAGCTCAAGAGGTGACTGACTACCTTAAAGGCTGCATCAATGTCAGAAATACTGATAATGCTATCGGAGGAGAAAAATGAGTGGACTTCAAGAGCAACTCTCCGACCACGGCTTTGGCACACCTCCAATAATTCTCGATGGCGTACTCCGTCGCTTCGTGCCCGAAGGCGGGAAAAACCCAACCGGCTGGATTGCCTGTAATGAGAATCATGATTCAATCGTTTGCGTAGCTGGCGACTGGAGAACCGATAAAAAAGTAACAGTCTTTGAATCCAAATCAGGCAGCCATACAACCAAACCAAAAGCCAATTATGATGTTGAGCGTCGAGCCCAAAAGATAGCAGCACAACACAAAATACATACGCGTAATTTAGATGCACTGGAAAGCGTGCATTCTGTTTGGAACAATGCAACACCATGCAAAACGCATCCTTATCTTATACGCAAGCAAGTATCAAGTGGGAATCTACGCGTTGACAACTATGGCAATCTTGTAGTGCCGATGTTTGATATAAATGGAAAGCACTGGAATAACCAAAGAATAAACTGCCACGGCTCAAAGTTCTTCTCAAAAGGTGCCAGGGTTAAAGGGTGTTTCTATCCCATTGGCGATCTCAAAAACAGCGAAACAATTTTTCTCTGTGAGGGGACTGCAACAGGGTTGGCGGTTCAAAGCATAACCGGATATCCAGTATTAGCCTGTTTAACAGCTAGCAATCTCCTGCACGTTGGCAAAGCCATTCGAAACAAGTGCCCCGATACAAAGATTGTCATCACTGCAGACAATGATCAATACGGCGACAACAATACCGGCAAAATCAGTGCAGCAGCCGCTGCAAAAGAGACCGATGGAATCGTTGTCTTGCCTCGATTTAAATGCACCAAAACAAGACCAACCGACTTTAATGATCTCTACATCCTAGAGGGAAGATCGGCTGTTAACTCACAAATTGTGGAGACTATCTATGGAAAATAAATGGAGCCAACCAATCCCCCTGCCGGGATTTGAAGGTGCTCACACGAATGGTTATAACTTGGACTTACTTCCTGACCCATTAAAGCGCGCAGCAAAGGAGGTGGAGCGCTTTGCCAAAGTGCCTGCCGCCTCCCCTGCTATTGTTGGACTGTCATGTATTGCAACCGCTATTAGCAAGAAGGCTGTTGTTGTAGAAAGAGACGGTCTTGAACATCATCCAGCAATGTTCTTTACGCTCATTGCAGCCAGTGGTGAAAGGAAGAGTCCAGCCTTCTCAAACATGACCAAACCACTAGACAAATGGTCAATGGACCAGCAATCAAATTATGAAGAAAAACTCATCGAAGTTAAAACAACTAACGAGATGGTTGATTGCTCTATTGCCAAGGTAAAGTCAAAAGCAAGAAGACCAAAAGCTAATATGGATGTACTTCAACAAGACATGATGGCGTTTGAGCAAAAAAGACTTCTACCGCCGCCCTCTCCCAACCTGTTTACAACAGATACCACCGAAGAACGGTTGTTCCAAAAGATGCATGAAAGAAACGAATCTTTTGCGGTGCTTACTGGCGAGGGAAGAAGTGCTCTAGATCAAATACTGGGCAAGTACAGCCCGGGCAGTGGCACGGGTGATGGGCTGTATCTATCAGGCATTACAGGTGATAAAGTCACAAGAGATCGAATGGGTAATAACAACATCCCTGAAGAGAGGGTTATGTACAAGCCATGTCTAAATGTTTGCATCATGATTCAACCTGATAAGTATCTTGAAATCGCAAGACACCCATCTCTGAGAGATGCTGGGACTCTAGCCCGTATATGGCCAGTATGGCTGCCATCTATGGTTGGTAAACGCATTGAACATGAAGATGAAAAAGGCCTTGATTTGAGCGTTATGGACAGCTACAACACGTTGATTAACGCACTTCTAACCAACAAACCACCTGAGAGCAAACAAGGAGATGCAACTCACAAAGCCCATCTATCAAATGAAGCTCAAGAGTTAAGGCGTCTATTCCATAATCAGATTGAAGAAATGATGGCCAAAGGCAATAAGCTTGATGATATGAGAGATATTGCAAGTAAAGCTGTTAGTCAAACTTGCAAGATGGCACTTCTTCTCCACTTGGCTGATAAATCCGAACTATTAAACCAATCGGAAAGCCTTATTGATAAGGAGACCTGGATTAAAGCTGAAACGCTAGGCAAGTATCATCTAAATGAAGCAGTTAGAATCCAACGTAAATCAAGTGAAGATGCAGCAATGGATATGGCCAAGCGAATATTGGATTGGACAAAGCAACGCAGACCAAATGAACTAACAACTACTGACCTATCACAATCGCTACCTAGGCCAAGACCCAAGGCCGATGAAGCCAGAAGTGGTTGTGATGTGCTTGCAAACTATCAGTACTTAAAGAAGGTATCTAACAGCAAGTACTTAGTTAATCCACAACTTGAATAATAGCCAAAATAGCCAACCCTCCACTACAAACCAATAAGTGGGTTTATTTGAAATGCCTGGCTATTTTGGCTATTGTGGCTAGCGTTGATAATCACCAACCACTGAATCACAACAAGTAGATGCCCCCCAATCAGTCAAAAGGTACTTCCAGGGGGTTTAGGTAAGGGTTGTTCGAGAGTATGCTTTTTGATTAGTGCTAGGGTTTTGCTAGGGGGTAAAGCTTATAAGCATTTAAGGCTATTGCAATAACTGATTAACGCTAAATTAGGTAGCGGTTGTCCGGATTTGGATGGAAATATATTTTTGGCTGTGGTTCGATCCCATATTCACACTCTGCAAATAGCTCTGCATCGAAAAAACCATTTTCCCCAAATTAGGATCAATACCAATAATTAATTCATAATGTCTAGCAATGAAAATGTATAGGCTGAAAGTATTTTATTATTCGTGGTACTATAAATGACTACTATTTTTTGCTTTATATCTAGAAGCATATAGGCCTCATCATTACTAAACAATCTGCATTTAAGACTTAGATTGAATTTAGATTCAAATTTATCAAGATCCTCAACTGAAGCATGGGTTTTTTCCAGATGATCGTAAATTTTTTTACATTTAAGTCCTCTACAGCAACGATTCTTATCAACAAAGAAAAACCAGTCCAGGGGATTGTTTAGTTCTTCTTCTATAGTCATTATTCTCATACTGCCATCCTTGCAAGCAGTATATCTAGGCCCAAAATCGTATGGTTCACAATAACCAAAAAACGCACTGAGCTCTTCAATGTAAATAACGGCCTCTACACAAAACCCCTCGTCTTGACGCGTAAAAACCCAATCTTTCTCGGCTGCACTCCAGATCCCCAAAGCTCCTGCTTGGCCGGCAGCCGGGCTAAAATAAAAGAAAGCGTGCTTTGAATCCCCACCAACACTAAAGCTATCAATATATGTATAGCTGTACCAATTCCAAATATCTGTGTTATATATTTGCACACGATCAGAGGGGGTTATCTCAATTGAAAACCATTCTTCTTTGATTGCCAGATTATATATAGAGTCTTTCTCAGGAATGATATCAACAAGTTCATTAGAGCTCAAATATTGCAGCTCAAGCTTGTGCTCGGAGTATAGCTCTGGATAGTGTTCCTGAAACAACATGAAATCTAGTTTAAAATCAAGTGCCACATCGTCGAGGATTTTCACAAAAATCATACTCTAAGGTCTAAAACCACACTTCTAATCCTTAATAAAATAAAACCCCCAAGTCCTGAAACTTTTTAATGTTTGCAATTTTGTATGAACCAGTTTCAACAAGTCGCGTTATTAATTCTTTTGCATCACCTTTATAAGAATAATTTTCAACATACTCCCTGATCCCATAATTAAACACCTCTGAATATTCGCCAAAAGCAACATCTTTAGGGATTTTCTGGCTAAGAGATTCAGGGATCTCTAATTTTGTAGGCGCAATATTCATCTCCAATGCTTTCAACAATGCAACACGCAATAAAATATTTGGCGCGAGGCCAGTCCTTTTTTTAATGGAGATAAACTTATGCGTCGCCCTTGTGGACAGAGCAATCTCATTAGGCAAGTAATTCAAGCTCTTTCTCCTTGTTATTTTCAGACCAAAAATACCCTTCCTCAATAACACTTGAGCTACTGTCTTCGCTATATCGTATCTCGTAAGATTTACTGATGTTTGGAGCAAGCTCTTCATAAAAATTCTCATCAACTTCGGTATCGGTTGACAAAATAATCACTTGTTCGCCTATAACTGGAAAAAAGTTTTTAACAAGTTTGGATCTATGATTTGAATCAAGGCGCCCTAAAGGCGTATCAACAATAAAAGGTAAGTTTCTTCCCGATACTCTGCCCAAAGCCTCTAATATTGAGAAGGCATAAATTTGTTTTTCACCAGAAGAGATTCTTTTCTTATCAACTATGCCCCCGCACTTATCAATCAATTCAATTTTGCAATTACTTCGATTAATATTAACCTTGTGAGCCATATCTTTTTTTCGAGTCAGCCTTTGGAAAATCTTATTAAACTCAACTTCAAGCTCTGAAATTTTGCTTTGGATTAAATCCTTAGCCAGGCTGTCCATTGCCAAAATAACCTTGCTGCCAATATTGTCAACTTGAATTGAGTTTTGTTCAGATGCAAGCTTGTCATAAATCTTTTCAAGGGCGTATGTCAATTGAATGCCTTTGTTGATCAGTTCCTTTATGCCTCCCCTAACCTCTTTTATTCGATTACTAGATCTTTCAACCTCTAACTCAATGCCACTAATTGTTGCAAAAATATCTTTAAGCTTCGATTCGTCCGGCGCTCTAGAGATATTTAACCCTAAATCATCAAGTCTAGAGTCAATCTCGTCGTAGTCCTTGAGTAATTGATTTAGTGTTATTTTAGATTTGCTAGAGTCATTGATTATCCGCTCTATTTGGTTATATTGATAGCTTGAGACCTCGTGTCTTGCTTCATGAGTGTTGGCATTCTTTAGGCTCTCAACTAGGTCGACCATCTTCGAGTCAACACCCTGCATCTGCGCCATCTTTTGATCCAGCTGGTCATTAAACTCCTTAGATCTATTAATGTCTAGGTCCTCTTTAAGCTGCTGCAAAAGCCGTTTAAAGTAATTAGGGGATAAGGAGAAAATAATATCCCCGCGCATCACTTCCAATATCTTAAACTCTAGCTCTTTTTTCTTAACAATCAAACCGCCTTGTGCTGAAATCAAATCATCTCTACTTTTAGCCCAAACACCACCACTCTCATCTAGTTTCTGCTTTGCTTTTCTTAACTTGATTTCTAATTCAGAGTGGCGAGGTAAAAGCATATCGCCATACTCAGAAGTTTTTTTATCAATTGCCTTGTTAGTCTCACTTAACTCATCTTCAAGGGCCATCAACTCATTACGCTCCTTTAATGAGCTTGATAGTTTTTTATTCTTGCGCAATACTACGCCAGTATCAAATGCAGCCTTCTCGACCAAATCCACTCCAACAAGTTTTTTTAAAGCCTCAATTAATACCACACCATCTTCGTCATCTGCCATTTCTTTAATTTTTTCACCGTCGAAGAAAAAAAGATCGGCGACACCTGGTGGGATCAGTTCAAAAATAAAACTTTGGCCTTGGGCTAAACTGAGTTCAGACAATACCTTTCCATTTTCCTGAATTACTAATAATTCCTTGACTTTGTTTTGCTCTACTCTCCAAGAGCGCTCAACACAATAAGAGTAGTTATTGCCAAGCTTTGAGTATTCGAACTTAACTGCCACAGCTGCAGTATTACAATCACTATCACTACGATTAACTTGATCAGCCAAAAATAGACTGTAATCCTTGCTAGTTAGCCCCCCTTTAAGCGACGACTTGCCAAATAAAGCCACTTTAACAGCGGTAAGAATAGATGTCTTGCCCGCCCCATTAAGCCCTCCAAACAATACTACGGGATTATCTTTATCAGTGCTTAAATCGATAGCGTGCCTCCCCTGAAACACTCTAAAATTTTCCAAAATCAAAGATTTAATAATCATCTAATCAAACTCTCCCAGCATCTTTTGAAACCTTTCTCTCTGATTTTTGAATTCAAGAGTTGAATGATTACTGGTAATTTTATTTTCAATTGCAGAATCCAAACCATCCCATTCCTGTCTCAGTATATTTTCGATTCTTTTATTTATACCCCTTCGATTACCAAGACCACTAACATCGACCTCGATATCAATAATTTTTTTCAGTAATTCCGGTGGTACGCCTGCCTTTTTCCCCGACTCGTCGACCAACTTCATACTGTTATTATCAAAAAACCCAAGATCGTGGTCTGGCCATGCCAGCTCATCATAAGGATAAACCTCCTTAAATATTTTGGGTAGCGAATCATTCCAGTCAGGTTCATTTGGATCTGAAATCCACTCCCTCCTAATCACATGAAGCTCTTCTCTAGTAATGAGTTCAATCTTTTTCCCGCCCTCGTTAATAGTTTTTTCAATTTCAAGTAACTTTCTTAGCCAAGTTTTTCTCACATCTAGCCAGTAAGGGCCAGGCACATGTTTGGCTACCCCTTCATTGTCAAGTTCAATTTCATTTGAACGACCCACACCTTCAATGTAGTGCTTTTGAAAATCAATCCTCCCTGATCTTCTTTTGTGATTTCTATACTTTGTCTTGTTTTCTGGTTGAGAGGAGTAATGCAACTCATCTCTAAACTCCAGCAAAGGTCTCATCCAATCCTCTCCAGACTCTATTAGGCCATGTATTGCCCTGTCCTTTGTCACGACAGTGCAAGTCCAGCAACCGAACCTTGAATTACCACACGAAGGCGTGGTCTTATCAATCACTATGGGGCACTCTCCCTGGTTAGAATCTTTGTAAAGACCAAATAACTGTTCATTGCTAGCACCCCAAGGCGTAGGAGCGCTCAATAAATACATCCAGACATCATCAACATGCCAGTTTTCTATTGGCATATAGGTAAACGCATTAGGCAACGAAGAATGACGCGCCAACTCGGATCCTTTAATGTTGTGTTTTTCGATCGATTGCGCTCTCGTAGCGCTTTCTTGCCTTCTCGAGCCAAGTGCAACAATCACTTCGCCATGATGGGATACGGTGCTTTGAATAAATTCACTAACTGGGTTTATTTTCATTCTCTCTGTACACCACCTAAACGTTTTAGTTGGCGCAGGGTAGCCTTTGCCCAAAAGGTTGGACCAAAATGTTTCACTGACCTTTGGCACCACCATTTGAGTGATGATTGGCAAGCCTCTCGCTTTGGCAGACTCTTGCACATCTTCCAAAACCTTACGAACCAATCCAACAACCACAGGTGTTTCTACCAAGGTGTCAGAACAAACGACATAAACATTTTTTGTTAGTTGGTCCTGCTGCAGTGATGTTAAGGCTTGAAAAATCAGAGATAAAATTACTGTCGAGTCTTTTCCTCCACTAAAGCCCACAACCCATGCCTTGTCATTTTTTAGGTACAGGTCCGCTATTTTTTCGATAATATTTGAAAGCATTTCACCAGCAATGCCAACAGCTCCAACCATCTCATCGTGAGTTTCAAATTCATATTCAAGCATGTAACTTAAACTCCTTTTCTCGCTCTACTTCTTCATTCGTTAATTTCATTCCTAATTGCATTTTTATTTGATTAGTCGTTAATTTCACATTGGTAATAGATTTCGTAATTCTGCCATTAACAACAGCCCTACCTTTCCATAAATTCGAGCCTCTGGACCAATCAATTGTTGATAATTTGTCAAGAACAGATTGACCCTTCTTATTGTGAATTAATTGAGCCCCCAAAATCCCAAGGGCATGAAGAAAAACACCATGGGCGTGTATGTAGTTTTCTCTTAGCTCCCAGCTGTTAACCTGTCTTTCTGAGGCAAGATTCCAATCTCTTATACTACTAGCAACATGCTTCCAATACTCAATTGCAATTTGAATCTCTTCCTCAGATATGTGGTCATTTTTCCCCTTATTGAGCAAGGCCTTATTTGCATTTTTAATACCACTTAACGTAAATAACTTGATACTTCTATTAGAAATACTGGTCTGTTCAGTTTCGGTCAGTTTGCTGAATATATAGACATCATTCATTACCCGACGTGCAATATTTGACAGCTCCTCCCTCTGATCATACAAAGTAGAGAGAGAGGGGCTAGGTCGTACTGCGTGCTTGTTAAGGTCCGCAAACATCTGCTGACTTTTCTTCAATCCATCATCCAAAAAGAAAACTACAGAGATGTGATCATGGCCCAAAGCGGATTCGTGTTTAACAGCCTCTTCTATTGCGGCCCTTCTATGTTGGCCATCGTTGATTAGTATTTGGGCGTCCATTGATATTTTGAAAGTGCCGATATTAACGCCAGGCCCATCAGAACTGTAAGGCTCAAACTCTGTTTCACCATCAATTGAGGCAGTAAGCGAGGAAAGAATGTAGTCCTTTTGATTATTAATTAAATAATTGGTCATCTCTGGAATTCGGCCTTTATTTAACTTTCGTTGAGACCTGATTTCAGGCGGAACCTCTTCTTCGTTAAAAACAAAGATTTTGGGAATGATGCGCATTGGGCACATGGCAATGTAGCAGGGCCGACCAGCCTGCATACCCCTTACCGCATTAAATGAATGAAAAAAATCTGACATAAATTATTACCTTTTGAGTCAGATTATAACTGCAAAATAATTATTATGGAAGTTAAATTTAACTTCCAAATAAACTATTTCCAAATAGTAGATATGCTCATCTCTGATTTGAGGAGACTGGAGTATTGTAGTAAAAATTCAGCGGTATTTCTTGGCTTGTCAATTATTGTTGCACAAATAATATTAAATCCACCACTAGCATAGCTATTTAATTTATCAAACCCCTCTTTAGTTAACATATTATCTGAGGAACTTAACAATAATTCAATTTTTTGCTTGATTTCATCACTTTCTGATAGTGCAATACCAAAGTGTTTGAGTTCAGTATGCAGTAATAAGCCGGCAATAATTCTTCTGTATGGGTAATACCCTGTAACGAAGTGGTCAATAAAAATACTAGGCTGGTCAACAGAGTCTGATTTTCCAGAGATAAGTCCAATAAGCAAACACAAATAGTAAAGATCAAACTGAGTAGTTAATGGAGGTTTTTTATCAATATGCTTAAACCAGGAAAACGCTTGGTCTTTTAATTTAAATGGCATTATTCTTTTTCCTTCAAAAAGCGGTTAAAGTATTCCTCGCCATAGACTAAAACACCATCATCAGTTTTTTCAACTAATTTTTTATCATCTGGAAGGCTATCTAAAAGATTTTGAGAGCCTTTATTAATTCTAAATGTTGTTATATATCTCACATCATTGTCAGAAGCTTGGACCAAAGGAGGAATAAAGTCTGGTCTCTCAGGAGGAATGACAAAAGCAATCATTTGGTCGCATAGTTTTGGAATCATCGTTGCTATCTCAGCCCTCACCACATCATCTAATGGGTTGGCTGGACTGTCAACAACAAAAGGAAATTTATTCTCTCCTCTATTAAGCAAGGTGGATAAAAAACAATAGCCTACTGCCAGAGTTTGTCCTGTACTTGCACCATCTTGACCTTCTAGTTGTAATGATTTATTAATATTCCTGATTGTAACTGGATTGAGCTTCATGATTTCTTCAAGAAGTTCATTGCATTCATCTACTATTTGAGCTGTTATCTTACTTCTGGAGTCAATTGTGGCTTTGGATAAAATAGATTTAACTATTTCAATTTGATTGCTTAGGGCAACATTATCAGAGATTTCAGAAACTTTATCTTTTGCCTTTTTATGTTGTCTTTTAATTGATGCAATTGATAAACTTTCTACACTGTCAAGCCCATTATCGTCTTCATTAAGGGCTTCTAACAAATCGCTCAAACCTTGTTTCTCAAGTTTCAGCGCATCAAGCGTTATGTTGTCTTCTTTAATTCCTTCATCCATCCCTTTAGTTAAAGTGTGTTGAAGAGTTGCTATATCTGTTTCAGCTTGTAAACTTGCGTCTATTGAATCTTGAAGAGCAATTGCAGATGAGCTAACTGAATTATTTGTTGCGTTGATATTAGATGTATTATTTTCAATATCCGTCTTTAGAGCATTTAACTCGCCAGTAATATCCGAACCAAGGTATTTTTCTGACCTTTCTAAGATTCTGACTTTTCTCTCCTCATTCATTGGCTCGCCACAAATACATGACGGAGATTTAGATACTTCAACAAAAAACTGCTTTGAGGTCTCCCTTGGGATTTGTAATTCAACCATAGAATCTTTAAGAGTCTTAAGGTTTTCAGCAAACAGAGCATCCACAAGATGAGGTTGTCTTAAATCTCTCATTAGGGTTTCAGCATCTTTCTCAACCTGATTTTCAGCATTAGCAGCATTAATTTTTGCCTCCTCCATTTCTTCAAGTTTCCCACCCTCTTTAGCGAGTCTTTCAACGATAGAGTCAGAAAGTTCTTGAATATTATTTTTTAAGGTTATATTCTTTTTTTCTGATTCAGTTTTTGTATTATTCAAGAAATCTTTTCGAGTGCTGAGCTTTGAAAGCTTGCCTTGCCACATTTGTAAGCCTTTTGTTGTTTTAGCATCAGCTTTATCCACAGCTTTTTCCCAATAAGCATCAAGCTTACTTTTTACTTCATCTAGCAAATAAAGTTGGCATAGCGCATCGATTGCTTTTTCAGCTTGTGTTTCATTCTCATCAAGTAATTTTTTGGAAAGCTCACCATCAAATATAAATAGACCAACAAATGATTTAACTAAAAAGCGCCTATATTCACTGGGTGGTTTCCATCCTTCTACAGCGCCACCAATTCTTGATGATGAGGTTCTATAGGTGACTTCATTTTGCTCAAAATCTATTGTTAAATCGAACGAAAGTCTATTGTCATCAATTTGTAAGTGAAGAATAAACCTCCCCTGTTCATTGTCTTTATTTTTCGATTTATAGGTTTGTATTTTTTTAGGTGACCAGGTGTTAGCGTCACCGGTCATTGCTGCTTGAATTAGACCAAGAGTAGTTGTCTTTCCTGTGCCATTTGGCATTTGAATTAGGTTAAGCTTTTTAACACCACCTGATTCTAAATCTATTTTAGAATCTGCACATCTGAGGCCAATACTCTGCCAGCCGAGGACTTGTAATCTCATTCGTTATTTTCTTCGGTACAGGCAGAACGAAGAACGCCTTTTAAATGTTCTAAATCATCACTAGAGCTGATTTCTTTTTCACTTAAATCGCCTAACCAGGCTAAGATTTTTCTAGAAAGTTTTTTATCTTGCTTAAGATCTAGAACGATTTTATTGATAGCATTTTCTACTTCATGGTCAATACTCATGACTTTTCTTCTAATTTTGTTTGAGATAATTTTGAAAGCCAATTGTACCTAACTCTATCAGCTGTATCTTTTGAATCAGGTTCTTGTTGAACTATAAAGTCTATTACTACGGCCTTTTTCTCAGGATTTTCAGGATTTGTTCTTAGACACCTTCCAATTCTTTGAACTGTTTCAAGCCTAGAAGAGGCGGATGAAAATAATATAACATTCTCAAGTTTTTTTATATCTATCCCTTCAGATACCTTGTGACATGTGATTAGGCATTCAATTTTTCCATCAACAAAGTCTTGTAAATACTTCTTGTCATCTTTTGCATAGTAAGTTTTATAAAGATGAGTAATTTTATGTAACTTATCTTGTATCTTTTTGCCAAACTCTTCAGTTTCTACAAAAATTATAGTGTTTATTAATTTTTCAGGATTTTTTCTTATGTAGTCTTCAAAAACACTTGGTTTCTGCTCAGCAAGTTTATAGATTTGAGATAAAAGCATATTAATATCTTTTTGAAGCATTGGGTTTCCGGCCTTTTTAGCTGCCTCAATCCGTGCAAATATATTTTTTCGCCTGAGCTTATCACCTTCAGAAAGATTATATGTAAGTGGCACATAATCAAATTCACAAATAACACCTCTTTTAATTGCATCTTCAATTTTAAATTCAAAGAAAATCTCTCCAATTTCATCTCTAATAAACTTGGTTCCATCTTTGTCATACACTCTTTCAGATGTTGCGCTGAGGCCAAGTCTGTAAACAAATGAGCTATGTTCTCCTGATAGTTGATTAATATTTTCAGGAGAGCCAAGTCCATGAACCTCGTCATGAATAATAAATATATTTTTTCTAGTTTCTATTTTCCTTAAAACTGACTTTAAATTTTCTCTAGAGACAATTAGGACCTTTTTATGAGGATTTCGGCTATACGAAGCTCTATCATGAAATTTAGAATATTCCCTTAGCACAGAATATTTGATTTTATCTTTAGCATTCCATTCGAGTATTTCTAAATACCACTGATCAAGTAAATCATTACCACTAGTACATATAATTAAACTCGATATTTCATCATTTTTTATGAGTTCAGATGCAATTTTAAGTGATGTTCTTGTTTTGCCAGTCCCTGTTGCCATTTCAAGAATTCCATGACGAATGTTAAGAAATTTTTTTAATGCTTTTTCCTGATGACGCCACTTATCAAGACTTTGATTAGATTTTTTTCTCTTTGCAATAACCTTGACTTTATTAAGAGCTTTTTCTGATAAATCCAAAATGGTTAATCCTTCTGTATCTTTATTTGGACTCCACATTTCATCAAACCAGCTAGAAAATTTATCAGCTCTTTCCTTGTCAGAATCTTTCCAATCCCGATAAACTGAGACTGACTCAAAGTTATCACTATGACCGCCTTTTGTTTCATTGACGGAGCCAATAAATACGACTTTATCCTTCCATGGAAACTCAAATACACCAATTTTTTCATGATAAATACCTGGCAAAGAGGAACGTTCAGGAATAGCAAATTTAATTATCAATTTTTCACTGGCAACTAAAGCAATAAATAAGTCAACTTGGTGTTTTACATTACTAGGGTCTTTTGAGAACTCAATGGCATTTAAAATTAAATTGTCACAAATCTTTTGGAGCTTTTCTTTTTGTCCCTTGATTTCTTTAACGATTTTTAATGCTTCAAAATCCGTTTTAGATAGTTCGGGTGTAATAATTAGCTGTATTTCTATGTCTCTTTCATTAAGAATATGAGGTAATTTAGATGCCCATGATCTTAGCGAATTGCTTGTGAAGTAGCTTCCAGATCTTTTGTAAACTGAGCAACAACTAAAAGATGGGTCAATAAAATCTTTACCTATATCATGCTCTGAAGATCGATAATAATAGTGAGTCTTTCTTATTATTTCTTTGCATTCTTCCATTGAATTCTGTTTAATATCCATAAGCCTCAACTATTAATACTTTTTTGAATTTTTCTTTCCTTGGCAATTCTAATTAATTCATCTAATTTGGGTGAGTTATCAATGACTTCACCGTGGCTTGTATTTTTATGTTTTAAATTCCATTTATTTCCATGAGTTTTATGAAATAAATCAACATTCTCTTTTAAGATGTTTTCTATAGTCATTCTTAAGAGCTCTCTGTGCTGAGACAGGTGAAAAACTATTTGTTTGGCGCTTAAGCTTCCCTTGTCTTCTAATAGTTGAATAACTTCATCTAACTGGTCAACTTTTTTGGCAGAAAACTCATCGCTGTTTAATCCAATCATAAGGCCTCTCTCACACTTAAAACGATTATTTCTGTCAGACTTAAGAAGTCCCAATAAAGAATACCCACTAAGTATTTCTGAATCAACTATAGAGTTACCAAGGATTGCTTTACAAATAATTTTTGAAGATATAAACTTTTGTTGATTTAATAAAAAAGCCTCTGTGAAATCATAAATTATTTGGATTTCATTTTCAGTTAGACTCAGATTTTCAATAAGATTGTACTTTCCTCTTTCTACTATTAGGACACCATCCGCTTCTGATAAACGATTGCTAATATTTCCAATGGTTAAGTTTCGCTTAAAAAGTTTTTTGCATTGATCTTGAACTTCGTACAAACTCATTTCTGCACCATTTTTTCTTAGAATATAACAAAACATATCTTGAACTTTAATTGATTTAAATTCAATTAATTCCAACCCTCCTATTTTTTCAATAGAGTGATTGTTGCTAAGATATATTTTATCTCTAGTAACGCTTTTTGGCTCGCTCATAAGTTCTGCAACATCATCCAATTTGAGTGGCCAGTTTGATTTATGCAGGGCTTCAGTAATACTAAATTGATTACGGGGTCGTTCGTTAGCACCATTCATTTCCTTAAATTCATTGCCAATAAACCATCCTTCATGAATACCACTATAAGGGAAATTCTTATTAAGAAAATGCTCTAATTTTGTACTTTGTATATTTATAAACAAATTAATAAACGTCGGCTCAGACTCATGTTTTAGAGTCTTTTTTGCTGTATTCAGACTGATAAAAGAATTATTTTTAAAGAAAAATTTTTCAAGACAACCTCTAGACCATGAAATTATTTGTTCTTCATTAAACCTTAGGTCAATTGAAGATTTGAATTTTAATAAGCTTTTGGCTTCAATTTGCCTCACTCTTTCTCTGGTGACATTGAATCTTACTCCAGTTTCCCCAAGTGTCAGTTTTTTACTCTTAAGATGCCTTAAGTTAATTATCTCTATTGTTCTCTCATCATTTATTTGATAAATTTCGCTCTCCAACAGGTCTTTAATGCTTTCATAGTCACCAAGAGCCGCAGGAGCTTCATTACATAAATTTTCATCAATTTGAAGAGGGCTATCATCTTCAACAAGATTCGGTAAGGCCGCCTCTTGGCTACTAGATAATGATCCAGCAATAAGCCCATCTACTTCGCTTTTTAATGCTTTTGCCTTTTTGGTTTTTCTATAACTTAACTCGTTTTTAATGTCATTCAAAATAACAGGCTTATCTTTATTCCCCTTAAATAAAGATTCTATTCTTTGGATGGTTAATTTAGATAAAGGTCGTATTTTCATCTTAATATAAACACACAAACATAATTAAAAAAATTGGAAACTCGGTTTCATTATCAAAATGGGCATGGCAAATGTCATGGGCAGTAATAAAGTACGCCGGTGTACTTTTTTTAAAGCACTCAGCCAGATGAATCACGCCTCTAACTTGGCAATTACTCTACTTAATAAATCAGAGTTGTACGTAGCCATTAGCAGAATAACCAGAAAATCTTTTTCCTTTTTAAATATTTTGAACTTAGTGCCATTGATTGTGTACTTCTCGTCAAAAAATGGAATTTCTCCATCAATCTCATAATAAACCTCCATATCATATTCGACAGCCTGCTCAAACAAACCCCAAGCTTTGCCAGATTGGGGCACAAATTCAGCATCATTGACGTTCAAATAATAACACTCGTCTTCTGGCTCCATATGCAGGGCATCATCCCATTCATGCCAATACATTAGATGGGGGCTGATGAGAAGTCTTACAAGATCTTCATTTTTTGTTACAAGGGCACCGGTATAACCCTTGGAAATCACATATCCAGTAACACAATAATCCTCACATTGAAACAAACCCTCAGTTTTTTGCATATCCATCAAATCAACACTTATCTCGGGAGATTGAATTGAAAAATCTGTCGTTATCAGGTCAGATAATTTTGCTCTACCCTTATTTCTATCTGTTTGCCCTGCCCAGGTAACAAATTCATCTAACTGATTTTCAGAGACATGCGGATCTTCATATGAGTCAAAATCAGGCACAGATGGGTGTTCAAAAGTATTGTTAGTATTGCTAACTAACTCTAAAGTTTGGTCAGAAATTGTGTGAGTGTAGGAATTTGTAATCTTTTTCCAGGTTTGTTTCCTCTGGTTTTTTAAATCCTTTGAAATGTCATAGGGCTCACTCTCTACAGGCTTATTCTTTGTGCGCGTAATCAAGAGCCATGCTACACCAAGTGCAATGATTAACAAAATAAGTATTTTCATAAACTTAATTGTATATCAAAATGTTCCACATAAAATAAATTAGATTGAAAAACGTAACTCCGCTTATCTTTCTACCAATAATGCTGTAACAACATACCGCAAAGAGCCGCCAGCCGTGACTGCATTAAAAGGAAAGCAAGTAACAAGTTTAAGCTCTATTAAACTATCAGTCAGAGTGATATCTTGATTAACGGTATCTATTACCTCTATATTGCTCACTCTGAACGCCTGCTTAGTGTTATCAATAGTTGTAATGATAATTTCATCCCCAAATTCGATGTACTCCAAAAAATCAAAATGTGTATCTCGATGCCCCGAAATCATCATTGACGTCGGGGCAGCCACAAAGGGCGTCTCACCACTTAATCCTGGACCAAATGCCAGGACATTTCCTGTGTCGCCCGAAAGTACAATTAAGTCCTGATTATGCTGTGTTGATTGAAGGCGCAGAACTGGATGCATATCCGCCCAACCCCA
>Ga0206681_10000593_pt1 | contig 19023 bp, 16 predicted proteins | sample M150012015metaG_FD_161048 | JGI IMG/M metagenome (GOLD analysis project Ga0206681, IMG submission 161048) | Ammonia-oxidizing marine archaeal communities from Monterey Bay, California, United States - M1 500m 12015 | ecosystem: Environmental > Aquatic > Marine > Intertidal zone | place: USA... | reverse complement strand
TAGGGTCTACCAACTTTAACTGTGCCGCTAAGTCACTATCCTTACCTAAAGAGCCCATTAAAATTTGCATCTTAAGTTTATCTGCCTCCATAGCCTTCTTGTCTTTACTCATCTGCATAACATCTGCCCCAAGGTTAGACCAGTTCTGAGCTTTTTGAGCAACAATAGAATTGTCAAAGGCTGTTTGTTGATCTTGGAACCTATTTAAAAGGGAGTTGTTTTGTTGATCAATCTGGGCATTGTACATGCTCTGTTGATTCTGCAGTTGCCCTTCGATGTTTGCCTTCTGACCGTAAAGCTCATTTGAAGAGCGTAAGCCTTGTGCATAAGCGGCAAGTTTATTTTTATTTGCTACCCCTTGGGAAATGTTCGATTGATCTATTCCCTGGTTAAGGCTTCTTTGCCCCGTAGAGAGATTCTCCAACTGAGGGTTAATATTATAGTCGGTATTGAGCTGTACCTTTTTATTAAGTACAGGTGCTTGTGGTCCCTTCATCTGCTTTATTAAAGCTGCATTGGCGATGTTGTCAAAAGCTGCTCCAGCAAACTGCGCTACACCGCCCCAACCTGGACCTTTCCCACCAGGGGGATTAGGAGGAACTACAGGAGGAACTACAGGGGGAACTGTAGAATCCACACCTGGAGTAACTGAGGGAGGGACAACAGGAGGAATTGTAGAATTAACTGCAGGAGTAACTGCAGGCTGATTTGTAGTAACTGCAGAAGCTACACCTGGATCCGTTAGCATAAAAGCAGGGGGAACTTGTCCCGTTACAGCAGGATTTGTGGGTGTTGCAACAGTAGTTTGGTTGTCGATTTGATTAGCTAATGCCTGATTATTATTCAAAACTGCAGCGTTACTCCCTGAAGGTAAAAACCCCGGAGGAGTGCTAACAGCATTTTGGTTATTAAGTGCATTAGTCAATAGTGCAGTATTATTCGCAGCTACAGGTGTAGCATTGGATCCCGGTAACTGGAATCCGCCAGCTTGCCCAGGATTAAAGTTGGAAAACGTAGCATTAGGATTAATACTGGGGCTAGTTGCTGGGTAAGGCATAGAACGATTAGGAATAACCCCTTGATTGATAGGTCCATTGGTAGCCCCTTGGTTCTGATGGTTATAACCTAAACCATCTTCTAAATTATAAGCAGCTACATTCGGATTTACATCTGTTACTTGGGCAGGTGGGGATGTAGGTATAACAGTATTTGGTCCACGAACAATAGGAAGCTCCTGTTCAGGGGCTGCCTGTGGGTTATCCTTACGGTACTCTATATAGGCTTGGGTATTAATGTCGCCCCAATCTACTCCCTGCTGAATAATCTCAGCATCACTTAGAATAGTATTTGTATGTCGATTTCTATAGTCATTGATATAATCCTCATTGAACATATCAGCATATATACGCTCCTCTTCTGTAGCGTAGGCAGCTTTACGCTCCATAGGGGTCTTATAGTCTGGCTTTAACCATTTCTGTAATTTCCTAAGACCGTAACCTAAAGGACCCAATAACTGTGCAGGATAATCCGGCTCAGTCTCTCTTAGGTTTACTCCCTCTGGAGTTAAGTCTTTGCTTAGGGGAGCTTCAGGGATAGAGGCATCTCTAGTAGGAAGTGCCGTAGACAACTCATTTGGTATGGAATTTATCTGTTTGGGTTCTAGTCTTTGTTTATCCGGTCCTTTATCAGTAAGCTCCATAGTATCCCCAACAAGGGAACCTGTTGGATTATTAATTGTCGTGGCATCCCCCTCAGGAGCTACAGCGGCTGCAGGTTTAACCGTGTACTTGGATAAATCCGTAATATCAATTAAGGTTTCTCCAGGCGCTACATTATCATCGTAGATTCTAGAGTAATCAGCCCCGGTGTTAAAAGCATTCTCGGCATAAGATCCGTTAACCCCATAGATAGGGTAGCCCTTACTGGTTGTATGTCCTTCAGGATACTCTGGTATAGAGTCCCCCGCTTTAATTTTTTTCTTACTAGTGGCAGGATTGAACTCCAAGTGGAAATGTGCCCCGCCCTTTTTTGTTGTGGGATTGTAGGTATTGCTGCGCTCATCAATAAGCTCTGCATTGTTATCCAATAAGAACTGTTCCCCTTGTTCTGTTAATACTGTCCCGGCTTCATCACTAAAGAAAAAGTTAAACATATCCTTCCCGTCTTGGTTCTGTACGCCAAAATCAATGGCGTGACCCGATCCATGGTAATGTCCATCCCCAGGTCTGTGGGCGCTAGTAACCGTAAAATCACTTCCCGCCAATTCTCGTAAACTCATGAGCCCTATAAAAGCCTCTTTAGCTAATTTAGGTTGGGATACATTTCGGTGTGTAGGAGTTAGAGGCTCAGGAGTATCTCCTCCTGTATCCATCATCATAGGATTAGTGTCCACAGGCTTAGAGGCTTCTTGATGTTGCCCTAAACTCTCTATGCGCCCCTTAATCCTTTCTATCATCCTTTCGGCTGCATTTTTCTCTGCAAAACCTGTAGCGGATTCTAATTGATTTTCGTATTTACCTAGAGCTTTGGCAAGTGTTGCCGCTACCTCTGCGTATGATTGTTTTTTCATTTAGATACCTTTTAAGAATTGTTCCAAATCCGCAGCCGATAAGTAGAGCTGATCGGAATACACAAATTCTCCTCCCGAAGTTCCTACTCCCTGGGAAGCAGAAGCGTGGGTATCGCTGGAAGAATCGTATTGAGAAAAGTTTTGTGAAAGTTGATTTAAGTCTCCATTCTGATCCGTAGATGGGACCTGCCCTGGACCATGAGAAACTACCTCGTTGCGCTCTGCTAAATAATCTGCTCCCTGAGAAGGAATTTCCCCCCCTAAAGCTTGTTGTGCAAGATTATCTGCCTGCCCGGTCATATAACGGTAGTAACGGTGAGGTTTTTCAGTGTTTACATCTCTCTCGTAGAAGGGTTTAGTAACATGACCATCATTATAGTACTTCCCATTCTCGCCAAGGATCCCCATGTGGGTTGCATTATCCTGATTGTAATACTGAATAATATCTCCCGGAGCCTGTTGCCCATCCTCTAGAAGTCTATAACCGTGTTTTGCAGGGTTCTCGGAGAAAGTATTGTTTGATTGTTCGGGTTCCCCTTTCCACATTCCCGCCCTTTGAAGAATTTCAGAGGTAGACTGCACACAGGTATTGTCATAACAGACAGGTGAAGCACCCGTACCTAATAGCCCTTTTAAAATAGGACTATCAATGTTTCGCATCTTCTGCCCGTACCAATCTGTAAGGGGTCCTTTTAGCGTTTCAGTCCATAAAGGGTGCTTAGAGTCTCTAGAGAAATCCTCCTGATTGTTAGCGGCATTCCTTGCCTCCCGAAGAGCTTCCATCTGTGGAGTGAGAGTAATCTCATCCATCATATAAGAGCCCTCCGCAGGAACGAAAGGATTTGTAGGTCCCCCGTCTTTCATGTAGCCCTGCCCTGTGATCCCTAAACTAGGGTAGGAGGCAAGCACCTGTTTTCCTTGGGTTTTATCTGCTTGAAGAGATTCAAAAGCCCTTTGTCGGCGCTCTTTTTCTTGTTGTTTTTTAAGTTCGGCTTGTTGGTTTAAATAGCCAACTCCAGCAGATATAGCTTTAAGACCCATACCTACTACAGGATTAGCAGCCATAGCTACATCTCCAGCAGTACCTAAAAGATTTGATGCAATTTGACCTCCTTGCCCCATCTTGGGCTTTGGACATCTTCCACCAGTTTTACATTTTTTACAATTGCACATAAGAATAGTTTGAAGGTTGAACCTCCGATCCGCATTGTGCTGTAAAATCTTGTAATAACTATACTCGAAATGAGTATCTAAAAAGAGTGCTTTATACCTTAAATTGCTATCCTAGTGATAGCATCCAAGTCATACAAATATAAGGTATTTCCCTGGTAATTACCAAAATATAAGTCGATAATTGCCCATTTGGAAAGTAATCGCTGTTTCTCTCTCCAAGAAGTAGAATCATCTTGGAGCTTATGGCGCAGTTTATTGAACGACCAAGTACCGTGTAACCTCCGAATATTCCCTACAACTCCTGGAACTCTAGGGATTAATTCTACCTGTTCGGTATCTTGGTCTAAGGTATTTATCCTTACACTATCAAAGGTTGTAGAACTCAGCTCAATCCCTTGGGTATCTTCACATCGAGTATTCCATAACAAACTGCTGTGGTACTTAGCTTGGAAGGGCTGTTGGTTACTTACCACCGAGAGGTAAAAGCTCTTTCTATCTAGCTCGGACTCCCCAGAGAAGTAATACCCAGGCTGTCCCCCATTCGCTAGGTATACCTTAGAGTCTTTAAATAGAAAGACTTTATTTCTTGTAGCCCGTGCATGATCACTAGCGTAATCGTGCTCACTTACCCAAAATTCTCTTGAAGGAGAATAGGAAAGTGTAAAGGATTTATCCTCCATGAGGTTATCAAACTCTGAGGCTGTAAGGGGTCTAAGTATGTTTGCCATTATTGTGGAGTATAATTAATATATAGGATCATTAGAATCTTCATTTCCTTGTGGGAAAGCGGAAGTATCATCAGTTGGGGCAGTCCCTACAGCGCTCTGTGCATAGGTAATTACATCCCCGGGCACAGTAAACTCTGGGGAATCTGGGGAATCTGTTGGGGCATCGTCCCCCACCATATAGAATAAACCATCGGTGAAGACTAAATCTCCCTGCTCTAAAACACTAAGGTCTTGGGGATTGTAATGTACCTGCGTGTCCTGTTTAGGAATGAAATCCTTTTTCGTTAAAAGCAGGCGGTTATTTAGCTCATCGTAGTACAAGGTATAACCTATACCTGCAACACTACAGCTTGAGTCTTGTTTTGCTGAGGCTTGATCTTGCTCTGAGAGAAAACCATCCAAAGCAAAACCTAGGTTCTGTTGGAACCAATTGCGCAAACCTTTCGAGGAGAGCTCATTGATGCTGTCGGAAACTAAAAAAACTTTCCCCTGCTCTCGATCTAAACAAAGATAACCTAGCTTGGTTACAGAAGTTCCTGAACGGTCTTGACATCCTAAGTACCCCATCTGATCGGTGATCAGCTGCTTTGGAGGCAGGCGGAATATATCTCCAGTCCCTAGAGTTACATCTAAGGTCTCCCCAGAGAAGGTTTCTTTTCCTATTGTTTTATACAAAGAGCTCTCCATCTGTATGAGCAGCTCCCCATTATACGCCCTAAGATCTACAATCTTTCCGTGAGCTTTTGGCATCTCATAATAATCATTCGCCAAGAACTTTCTCATGCTTATGACATTGTTCTCCGTCCTTTGGATGACCCCTCGTGCAATGCGGTAGGGGTGGTGCTTTTCAAAGGTGGTGTAGGTATTGTATGGGAAGACTTTGTTTAAATCATTTACCGAAGAGTAGTCATCGTTATACCCTATATAATTGCTGTGTGCCGCATCGGCGCTACGCAGTAAATACGGATCTAAAACATCGTAATCTATGGCTAAGGAATCTAAAGAACCTCCATTTTTAGGGTAGTACATCTGCTCGCTGCCTATTCCCGCATGTCGCAAGCCTATATTGCTTACCGAATAACAAGGGAAGTAGTACAGCATCTTTACCGTTTGGAATGGATTTTCTGTCTCGTAGTGAAAAGTGGATCCATTGTACCTTTTTATAGGGGCAGTAAGCCGAATCCCATACATAGACAGATGCACATCTCCACCGTATACCGTATCGGATTGTGCCATCCCGGGAGCTACAATAGAGATTCCCATTCCGGTACTTACCAAATCTTGAGAGATAAAGCTCTCGTACATATTTGGTCGGTAAATACACAGGTTTGCTAGATGCGCTCTTGTTCCATCTGCTGCAGTACCCGAATCGGTATGTACATCGTAGTAAGAATTATAGTTAGAGAAAGTACTTAAAATATTACCCCCACTATCATTAAACATATTCTTCTCTAGGATCTGCCCAACAATGCATTCCTCCCCGTAGCGATTGTCATAACCCTCCGTCTCATCCAAAGTATCTGCAGGCATATAGCGAACTCCTGCAACTCTTCTTAGTAGCATCGTATTAGCTGCCCCATAAGTAGCAGGAGTAGCAATTGCATCCCCCTCAATAAAGTTCGAGGTGGTGGCAAATTGTTTTCTGGTTCCTATCTCGGCATAGGTAGAAGTTGGGTTTGAAGCATAAATAGGGTCGTTAGGTACTGAAGAGTGGTCCGAATAGAACCTTGCCGCTTCCCGGTCACACCTTAGAAAATATTCCATCTTAACGTGAGTAGGTTTGGTGGCGGGCTTATAGTGTAGCATATCAAAAGAGTGGAAGCGAAAGCTGTCGTCTTTTAGTGCCCCAGTAGTCCCACTACCTCCGGTTGTATTGCTTTGTATCCCATTGCCTGCCATGGTGCCTATAAGGTCGGGGTCTTTTACCCCTGTAGAGCCCCTAAACCAAAGGGATTGCCCTATAATACTCATATTTTTTTCTGTGCGCTTGGCGTAGAAAAACTCTAGACGATCTACCTGAGAGGCGATGTGTTCAGGGATGTGTATATTAGAGAATCTTAATCCCAAGACTTTGGCAAAAGCAGATCCTGTTGCAGCACCTAAATCAAAATCACTATCAGGATAAATTGTAAGTTCCAAAGAGAATTCCCCATGATAACCACTATATATAACAGGTACTTGTGGATTACCCCCTGGAGAAAGCTCTGCGATTTTAACATAAGAAGTATGTTCCCACCCAAGGCTATTCCCGGCTTCTAAGTTTATAGTAAGTTCTTCATCAACATCTAAACTAGCATTCGCATAGGCGGTACCCGTTTCTGTGGTTTCACTCACAGACCCCGAAGATAGATTCTCCTGTTCATGGTTTATATGAGTGGCAACCTCATTTCCATTACTATCATATTCTGTAAGTTTTATCCTTACCCCTGCCATGGAATTATTTATAGTAGAGTAAGTTTGGAGTGGCAAGTACATAGTTGAATCTGCAGTTGCATTCAAATTAATTTTTACTGTTTGGTCCTGATCGGCAGTATACATTTGGTTTACTGCGCCCTCTTGTCCCCAACCAGATAAATTCCCATCTAGTAATTGGTATTCAAACAAGGTATCATCACTATATATATTAGTAAGACCTAAATCCTCCATTTGAAGATCATCGTCTGTATAAGAATGTGTAAATTCTAATACCGCTTCCAGAGGCGTATCCTCCACATCAGAAATATCTGTTGTCAACCAAGGCTTATCTATCTGTTTTCTTCCGTGAAGCTTAGAGAGTGAGGGCATCTTATGGTGACGCACGGGAGTTCCCGATAAATCATTTTGGGTATCCCCAGTGGCATCCCATACTTGGAAATCTTCCGTATCGGGGTACTTCTCCGAAAGGTTTTCCCAATAACCCAAGCGCCCATCGGCATGTGAGGTATCTCGTGTGTGAAAATACTTTGTGTCCGAACCTAAAAGGGAATCCTCTTCTAAAAACTTATATTTGTCTTGGTCGAAATCTAAAGCAGATAGGAGCTGGTCTTCGTCTATACTATGACTAGCCTCAGATTCACTATCATAATAACCTATCGTGGTGGCTTCTCTGCCGGGGATATGAAAAGCCTCTGAGTAGGTACCGTCCTTTTTTCTAAAGGCAGCATACAAAGCGTAGGTCTCATCAGGCATAAACCCCTTTTGATTGTACAGCACTACAGAATCTTTATACGAAGCTCTTACCCCATCCAGGGCAACAAACTTATCGTATACCCATTCTACAGAGATACTGTTTGCCCATTTTTGGTAGCTGATTCTATCTGCCTCTGAGAGATCCCCTATGTGGATGTGATCGTCTAAAAGAGTAATGGTATTCGCCGATTCATAAGATACACTCCCTACCAAAACTTCCTCTAAAGAGATGTCTTCTTGAGTTTCATCTGAGGTATATATAAGGGTGTATTCTTCGGAGGTAATGGGAATCCTCTTTACCTTTTTTGCTGACAATACCCCATCAATCTTTGAGATCACCGCTAGGTGTATGTATGAATAGCGATTGTCTACTCCCTGTAAAGAAAGCTTAATGGCTTTATTGGTTTGTATTCCAGGCTTTGAACCATCGTAATCCAGATAACCCAATGCTTTTTGGTCATCGGTAATAGATACGGGTCCGTGGGTATGGGTATAATTTGAAATAAACCCATCTTTAGTTTCGTAGGCAAAGGCAAAATAATACACCCCCGTTAGAAGGCTCCCTCCCAATTCTGAATCGGAAAGAACATTTACCTTGGGTGTGTGAAAACCTATAAATAGATCCAGCATGTCTAGATCCTCGCTGTTGGATAAAAATCCGAATTCGTTAATCTCTACCTGTGGGTTGTCTACATTTAATACTCGGGGCTTATTTGCGGTATCTACCCAAGCGATAATCAACTCTCCAGAACCGTTTCTTAAGAATACGCCCTTAAAGAAATCTACCGCTTTAAAGTTTAATTTGTTGTGGCGCAATACCGGGCTGTAGTTTCCCTTGGAATCTAAAATAGATATTTGGGATCCGCTACCATCGGTTTTATTTTTGGTACACTGAAAGATTACCAAACGGTCATTATCTATAGGGATGCTCCCACAAAGCTGATAGTTTGTATTCTGAGAATCTATATCTACAAATCCCGGTTCACTCTGAAGGGTATCTCGAAGCTTGTCGGCAAGAATATTTTTCGCCTCTCTCCAAGTTCCCTCGGGTTGATCTCCGGGTGCACAGTCTCTAAAGAGTCCTTTATCTAAATTCATAGTTTATACTTCTGGTGAAAAGAAAGAGTCGAATGCATTCGAGCGAGGACTTAACCTAAGCCATCCCTCCATAAAATTTTGTACTTTATCTACCGAGGGGAAGGCGGCATCATTCTGTGCAGATACGCAATATTGTCCCCATTTGGCATCACAGAACTGGTAATCAAATTGTGGGTGCTGGTAGCCTCCCATAAGCATCTGACGAAGGATATACCACTGAAGCGCTTGCTTATAGTATACATTGTCAGGAATCATTGGGAATCCATCCTCATCTACAAGAAACGATAGGTAGTACAAATCTATATCCCCCTTCTCAAAAGAGGTGATTAGGTAGTTGGGTTTTAAACTGTAGAAGTCATCTGATCCGGATCGGGTAGAAGTCTGTCGAAAGTCCCCATCTAAGTACCCATCGCGTTCTCTAGGATTTGTCTGAAAGGAGGCGGTGCTTACCGAAACCCTGTCGGAGTCATCTCTATTGGCATTAAATAGTCTTACATCTCCGCTGTACCTTAAGGGTTCCCCCATATAAGAAATAACCAGGGGCTCGTGAAAGTCACTAGGCAAACCACATCGAAAGTCCTTAACCTTTAAAGCGATATGCTTTTTGTCAAAGCCTGCATGATAGCCTATATACTCCAGGGCTTCCCCCATCCACTCCATAGCGTCTGCTACCCAATCTTGGTTATGTGGCTTAAGATCACGGAACATCTTTGCGATGACGGTCTTTGCAGATACAGTTTTATAAATCATAATCTTGGTCTTTTAAAGGGATTCTTATAAAGAAGCAAAAACAAAAACAATGAATTTGGAATTCCCATGCAGGGTCATACTCTACAGGATCAAAATGCCGTATGCCAAATAGCAGGGCGGTATTCATTTGAAATCCAAATTCCATTAGCTTCTAAAGTTTAAATGTGCAAATTCATCTGAGTGTAAATATTTCGCTAGTTTTCTAGTATTCCCAAGAGGTCCTTTGGTAGGCTCAAAGCAATAGACTGAACGATTGGCAACCACACAACGAGATTTCTCCCAAGAGAATCTATAATAGTCCTCTGTATAGTAAACAAATACTTCTTCTCCTGCTTTGCGCAGCTTCATGGTTTCGTGCCAATTTATCTGAGGTTTAGAGAAATTTCTAGCAATGCGTTTTATATATATAGCCCCGAGCTTATGTCCTAGATTAAACCGATTACCCTCAAGTAGAGTCTCCACCGTTTTTTTATTTACAGAGGAGATAATGTACTTATACAGGGTATAGGTAACATCCGTATCGGGATAATCCCTCTTGTACTGAGCGTACATATCTTGGGCAGAATATTTATTTTTGACTTTCAATGTCTACTTGATTATTGTTGGGGTCTTGAATTTGAAATTCTCCAGAGAGTATACTTTGTAGTACCTGCTGTGCCATATCCGCAGGGATTGGGAATTCAGAATTATCTCCTTGGTACCCTGGAACTTCCCGGGGATCTTGAAAGATTCCTGTTACTCTCACACGGTCATCCTCACATGGATATAGATGTAGAAAACCATCGGAAATAAAATAGTTTAAAGAGTTGGAAGAGAATTTAGAGTACTCCATATAAGCCAAGCTCTCTAAGGTACAAGGGTAATACAATGTACCGGAGTCTTCTCCCTGCACTCGTGTAATCCCCGTACTATTTTTAAGCCTCAATGGAATAGGAATCGCTGTTGAACTACGTTCAGAATCACTTAAATCATGAAATGTAAATCCCTCTACCAAAAAACTTTGTTGGTACTGGTTAGAGATGGTGGCATTCCTATCCACATCACGGCGAATAAGTAAAGCTCTGTGATTGATTACCGTGAACTTCATACGCTCAACAAAAGCGTAGTCATCCGATTTCTCTTGCATCTCTGCAAGGGCATAAGCCATTTCATTTAATGTCATAGTCTCGCTTTTTTCTCGATTGTTCTTCCCACAAAATAAGCTCCGTAAACAGCTAATAATAAGCCTTGGTATACAGGTATATAAGCAGGGTTAATAGAAAACTCTCCCATATTACCATCCATAAAAGAGATGATTACAAAAACTAAAGAGAGGAAAATGATGATCAGCGGGCGAATGCTTTTTGTAAGTTTATTATCACTCTTAGCATCTGCTTCCCAACGTCTTGTTACCTGCTCCTGAGCCTGTGCTTCGCTCTCTAGAAGTAGGCTCTTAAACTTATTCTTTAAGTTTAACTTCTCCTCCTTAGTGGTTACCAACTCATCTATGATTCCTTCGGCGTTGCCCAAGAGTGAACCAAACAGCTCTGCGATTATTTTCGTGCCCATCGGATTGAAAAATTAAATAGGGTAAGGTTATAACGACCTAATTTGGTATCCCCGTTAATATCCATTAGAGTAAGTCTACCAAATCGAGCCTTAAGCATAAATTTATTGGACTGTTTATTGCTCAGTCCCCAGCCGTTAACGTATTTCATAATAAATGTTTTTTTCGTCTATACAAATTGATTGCAACCACTCAGGTACATGAAAGCTAGGGCACTTCTTTTTAGAGAATTGATGATGCCCTGCAATCTTAATTCCTGGGTGGCGAAGAATCATATACTTCACATAAGTCTCCAAAGCATAATATTGCTCTTCGGTTCTAGTATCATAGGGCTTGCCCTCTTTCTGTCCGCCCACATAAACAACATGTCTTGAAACGCCATTCATTCCCAATACTCCATTGGTAACCTCAAAAGGGTCTACCTGAGAATCCTGATCAAAAGGTGTTAAGTTCTCTAGAGTGCCGTCTATATGAATCATATCTGAATACCCTACCTTAGACCATCCTCGCTCAACAATATGCCAGCGGCGAATGTCCTGAGCGCTTATGTTACGACCCTGTGGAGTATCCGTGCAATGAATGATTAGGTATTGTAGGTTTTTCATAAGGTTATGTCTGCGTTAATCTTAATGCGCCCATACAACCAAGTCTTTACAGAGTTCCCTTGAGTGAGCTGTAGATCATATCGGTACGTTCCGGGGTCTAGCTGCATAGACTCGGCATCCATATCTAAAACAATTTTCCCTTCCGAGAATAAAATACTCCCAGGCTTATAATTGGAATGCAGGTCTTCTAGGGCATCATCCCCTTGTGTTAAAGAGGTGAATCCTAGAAGTACTCTGCGATCCCTACCCACTACTTCCATCTTAGCGGTGTACCCACTAAAATCAAAAGCCTGACCGTCAGAATCTTTTGTGTTGATCTCCACGGTGAAGGTGTCCCCAGATTTTGATTGGAAATCTACCTTTTTGGAAATGTCTGTGTTTATATTCATTAGTTCGCCGTTAAGGTGTATGAAACATTATACTGTTGAGGGGTCTCTGCTGACCAAGCTAAAAGAAGTCTAGCCCCTTTAAAAGAAAAATCTGGTAATCCTAAAGCCACTAAATCCACGGTAAGCTCTTGGTTTATAAAGCCGGGGGAAGATTTGGGGATGTTCTTCGAAAATGGAAAATAACCCAGGGGCTGTAAACCGTAATCGTTAAGCCCTAAAACTGCTGTATCATACGCCAGTTGGGCATCATCTACTATACCTGTCGCATACACTATAGCCTCGTCTACAGTATTAAGCTGAGCCTGCAGCGTAACTAAAGCCGTATCTATAGCTTCTAGTAACTGAGTAGCACTTATATAGGTATTCCCTTCCCAGACCAACTCTAATGCTAAGTCTGTTGTATTGGTAGCGTAGGAAGCTAAATAAGTATCAAGATCGCTTTGTGTCAGTAAAGGGTAGTCAGGGAGAACCACAGTTAGTATAGAACTTAATAAAGGATCCGATACAATTACTGTGGAGTAAGCATTATAGTATAAATTGGCTTTATACTCTAGAGGCTCTTTAATATATGGGAGATTGACCATAATATTTGAATAAACAAGGTTCTCCGCTACTAAAGCATCATAAACTACCTGCTCAGCATCATTTAAAATAACTAGGGCATCTTTTGCAAGCTCATCTGCATCCTGAGAAGTATTGTAAGAACTTAAATCTACAGTAAGTGTACCTATTGTAGATGATAATGATGCTATAGTCTGGTAATCAGCATACATTGAATTATAGCTACTCAGGTAAGTTGTCCACCAAACGGAATCTGTAGGGTTTGAAGGATAAGTACTAATCTCTGAGACGTTATTTATCCCCGCCATAAACTCATCTATAGTAATCTGGGTATTCTGTGCTGTAGTAAACAGCTCTGCAGTGAGTAATCCGGTTAATACGGTGTTCTCAGCAGCATTAGTTGTAAACGTAAATAGAGTGTCCATCGCAGCTTCACAGTCTGAATATACACTATCATAGACTGCCTGTGCCGCTACAAGAGCAGCACTTGTTCCTGCACCTGGATTTGCATCATAGGCAGCTTGCGCTATAATAAGGGCATTGTCTGCAATCTGGAATTCCTCTGGAAGGTTATCCCCACCGGGACCGTAATTGTGCAGGTCATCTGCACCAGTACTGCTATTTAATCCCTCTACCAAAGCATCGTACCAAGAATTATTTGATGCAAAATTATCATAGGCATTTTGATAAAAAGTAATCGCAGCCGTAGCCCCATCTATATCCAATTGAGTGTCGTCTATCTGTACCTGTAAGGCTGCTATTGATAAAACAAGGGCTGCAATTTGGCTGTCGTATGTATCTATTTGTGCTTGGGAATCTATAATATCCAGATCATTAACATCTATCAAGGCTTGTACTGTCACAAACAAATCCGAAAGAGCATCTATATCTACTGTAATTCCTGTCCCATTAAATAAGTCTTCAATATCTTGTTGGAGACTAAGAAGCTCTGTATGTGCTATTGCCTGCTGAGCATTAGAAATATCTTCTAACCCCTGAACTAAAGCCTCTGTAAGTGCTACTACAACCGCCTGCTTAGCCTCTACTGCAGCTATTTCTGAGGCATAATCTTGGTTTTGCACAAACTCAAGTACTGCCTGAGCAGTTTCTAAAGCTTCCAATAGCTCTTGTACCTGTGCAGCCGAAGAACTGCCCGTACCATTTTCCAGTACCAGGTATAAAAGGGCTCTAAAATTTTGATTATCGTTTGAAGCCCCTGTATAGCTTGCATACAGGTTAAATTTATTGGTGTCTAAAGGGCAGTGTATAAAACTGTTTTGTTTAGAATAGGTAATGGACTCCCCTTGAATGGTATAATTCACCATAGGATCGCTCAACCCATAAGTCGATCCCCCATAGATTTCATCCGGACTCGTTACCGAAATATGAGCTGAACCACTATGCAGTGTGGTGGGAGTAATCTCCGAAGGAACCCCTTGCGGTCCAACAGGTCCTCTAGGGGAGGTGGCGATAAGCTCTATTTGGGGAGCCTGAATTTCGCCTAGGGTAATCTCTATGGTTTGTTTCATGTTTTAAGTTTAAGCTAAGGATATAAGATCATTACCAACTAAACTATCAGCAGGCATAGCATTATTAGAGAATGTGCCTAAAGTACATACAAGATCTACTTCTAAAGCGGTACCAAATTTATCTAGTATACCCAGTACCCACGGCTCAGTAGTAAAAAGTCCTACTGCCCCTTCATCATTATTCGGTTTTATACATATAGATAAGAAGATGCCTAAATTAGAGTGTTTGTTAACTTTACAAACACCCCCGAGGGTACCGTAGGCATCCGTAGCTACAACCCGATTAATTTTAAGGGTACCTATTTGTTGATAGGATATATACACAAAAGCTACACTCTCTACATACCCTTGAGGATGAGTATAGATATGGTTATTTTGTGTATCTATCACTTGCATCCATCCATGATTAGGTATAGGGTCTGGGCTAGACCCTTTAATCCAATAGAGGGTATTTGTACTCAAGTTTAAGAGGTTTCCCCCAGTAACAGCACTACCCGAGGAATCAATTATTGCGGAATATATAGGGTTTTGTAGATTTTTTATCTTTAAGTCCCCGTAGGTTGGTGTGAAAGTAATCGTGGATAAAAACTGTGTTACAGAAATACTCGATGGAGCCAATAAAGCAAAATGAGTGGCACTATTTTCATACTCGCCATAATTTACTACCGACTCATCCAACGGAAAAGTAATAGAAAAAGATTCAGTACACTTTATATTAAGTACATCGAAAACGGATACGTCTTCAATACCATCAAAATTCCATTCTGTCAACCAAACATCCCCACTAAGATCTTTTATTGAAGTAATTTTATCTGCATGCTCGGCAAATATAACCGATACCCAATTCCCCAAAGCTAAAGAGGGTATAAAAAACCAACCCCAGCCCTGTAAAAAATTAAAGGTTATATAAGTGGTATTATCAACAACGGATAAATCCGTAAGAAAGATATTAGGAAAATCAATCGTACTGGGAGCATCATTGCTCTCTAAATCCCTTAACTGCAGTAGGGGCAAGTCAGGGTAAAATATATTATAATTTACAGTATAAAACGTGTTAAATCTATCTGCCCAATACCCCCGAACATATAAAGGTTCTATAGCGGCTGACGCAGGGATTTGAAAAGTATACTGCCCTGCAGAATAACTCGTAGCAAAAACATTCACAACAGAGCTATCAGCTACAGCAGGAGATTGATGATTAGGGGAATAAGCGATCCCTAAATCCCCCTCTCCATAAGGCTCAAAGAGCTCAATGGTTACTAATCCTGAAGTATCCGCACTAACTACTACTAAACTCATGAGATCCCAGAGATTTTAGATTTTAATACATGATCTACCTTTTTTACCGAGGCAAACCCTATCTCCATAAATACACTTATTCCCTCTTGTGCAGCGAGCACCTGTGCCTGCATATTCCAAGAATATTCCCCTAGACTGGAGCTTAAGGAAAAGATACCTGGAAATTCCCCTAAAGCACTAGCTACAAAGTCTATATGTAGGGTTAAAAAATGATTCCACTCTAAAAAGTAAGTACTATCGGTACCGTTAATAACTATATCAGATACATCGTCAGTTTCAATAACTAGAGAGTACCCCTCTCCGGAGACCTCCAAATCACTAACTTGCAAAGAAGATGCCCAGTCCCCAGTATTTTTGAGGACCAGACTAATTCTCTTTCCATTCTCTATATCCGTAATCGTCATTAATTAAAAGCCAACTGTTCCAAAGTTTAAGTCTACCATATCATCACCATCTAAATCTTGTAGACTTAGTGCCGCAGGAGATTCTCCAGCAACAATAGCAATATCATGGGTAAGAGTTACCGCTGTCCCATCACTTTGTGTATAAGCTATATCAACTTTTTTCGTGTACTCACCTTCAATATTAATCTGTGAAGAATCGGGTACCGCCCAGAAAACTATATAATATTCTATTGGAGCAACTTGGGTCTCCGAATCAAAAGTAGGTGAAACTGTTACTGTTAAATCCGTAGCAATGGCTGTGTTAGCAACGGTATCACTAGAAGTGGCATTATCAACTAAATAGAAGCCCCAAGACTGGTCTTCATCATAAGTCCCGTAGCTAGTTTGGCTAATAGACCTAGAAGATCTATCCGCTAACATCTCATTATAGATGTCTGTTGCTACTGCTAATTGATGCGTTAATTCATCCTCTAAAGGTTGATCGTGTGCTGCGACAGCTGCAGCTAAATCTGCTGTAAGCTGATTTACCAAAGCTAGTTGTTCCGCCAGTGAATTTGTCCCAGGCATTGCTTGATTTCCCGAAGAAGTATAGCCCCCTGCAGCAGCATTAAGAGTAACACCTGTAATTGTCCCCGTTAAATCCCCGGTGTTTGTAATTTCTATGGTTTTAACATTGGACACATACAATGCAGACACAGCATCCCCCGAGGTACTTGGGTCCTCCATAATCTGTGCAGCCACAGTTACATCACAGTCTGCCCTTAAATTGGCAGGTATCGGGTTATAGGTACCATTAATAGTATAAGTAGAATCTGTAATGTGTATATCATTATTATGAGAAAGTATTGTAGAACCTGTCAATTGTGTAGGGGATAATATCTGCGCGGTAGGGGAGAAAGTTACCTCTAGCCATATAGTTTGGGTGCCACTTAAATCCATGTTACCTGTATGAGTTCCAGCAGAACTGGGTCCCCATCCCGTAATATCGAAAATACCGTCACCTAAATCATCGAAAATACCTCCATTAGCAACTGTATCAAAAGGTACTGCAGTAGGAGTGCTTAGAGGATAATTAGAGAAATTCCGATATGAAACAGCAAATGTATGTGTTGCAGTGCTGTTTCTATTTGGTACCCCCCCAATATTAATTGTGGGGTTTGCTACACCGGAAGTTGAGAATAAATTTGCAAAAGAGTGGACTATACCAAATGTTGAATTTACATTTCCACTATCTAATTTTACTACTGCAGTAATTGTATTATTATGCGTAGCTGCAGTAGTAGCTATTGGCGTATAAGTAAAGACTTTAGGGCTGCCCGCAGAAACAGAAGTACCTCCTGACATACTTACAGTCCCATTAGTCGAACTACTTACCCCTACAGATGTAACCTCAAATTCTATCCCATTCGGCTGCACTTCATCAGCATCTATCTGTATCTGCACATCAGTAGTATCTAACGATATTCCCATAGGAGTAGTTGGGTATGTAAAGGATGTTGCAGTAGAGCCGTCAGCTAAAGCCCACTCATATAAAGCGTCCCCAGAAGAAGACCCCGTTAAGGCGTAGGTAGCTGCATCAGACCCGCTTGTATCAACAGTCAAAGTAGCTGAACAAGCTCCAAAGTTAATCTCTGGGTGGAACATCAATACCGTTGCATAGCCATACCCATCAGTTATAGAGCCTTGCCCTACAATTGAAAAACCAGCTAAAAGCTCTGCAGACGTTTTAAGGTATATTCTAGAAAATCCAATTTCAGATTGATCTCCCACGGGAATATCTAAATAGGTATCCCCACTAAAGGTTACAATGTTAGCTTGTAAGTCGGTTACAGTTGCAAGACCTATTAAAGTTGGTTCATCAGTACCTGCATCAGCGTCTAGGTTTACATCCGCTAATGCAGGGAAAGTAAAAGAAGTTGCATCAGTACCCGTAACGGATAATGTATTTACAATTAAACTAGTTCCTGAAGCCCCATTGTTTTTAAAGACCAGTAAGGCAAGTTTGTGGTCTGTTGAATCGACCTGTAGGTCGTAAAGTTGAAAAGCCATTTTTTTTTAATTTAAGGTTACGAAAGTAGAGTCTGGATCAAACCAGATTCTATAGATAGATGGATTGTTACTCGGTACACAGAGCCCCACAGAACGAATCCAAGATCCACTAACAGTTGTAGGGTTTATAGAGAGTTTATTTTCAATATTTATATAAAGGGTATCGCCTATATGGAAAGTTCCTATAGCCTCACTGCCTACCGGAAAGTCTACAAACCCTTTGTGAATAAGGTGCAGCTCTTCGGTAATTAAATCGTAAGAATCGAAGATAAATAATCCTTTTGCAGCACCCTTTTCAGGATCTACGACCTGAGCTTTTTCTAGCTTGCTGCTGTAGGTATTTAATCCTGCCCCTGGGGAGAAGAACACCAAATCCCCAAAAGTAAATTCCTCTGGGTTTGTAAGGCTAAATTCTTTTAATGACCATCGGAAATTCTTACTGTGCTCCATAAGTGGGGCTCCGGAAGTTATAGCCCCAATCTGTAGGGGAACACTCGCGGTAATATGTGATCCTGTTTCGTTCATATCAATAGTATAAAAACCCTGCAGGGGAGGTAAAACCAATGAATTCATCCCCCCAAAAGAAGGCTCGAAAGAATTCGACAAAAGAGTTCCCGAGCTAATAATAGCGCTTGAAACGACAGTTATCTGTAAGGTGTTTCCCATTTTATAAGGTTATATCGGGATTAATAGTAAAAGTTCCTCTAAGCCATGTAGTAGTTCTCTCTGTTAACCCTTGCCCAGAAGGGGAGGTTAACTGCAAGTCATACTTACACGTTCCAGATACCCAGTGGTGGGTTTGTTCTGCGGGAACTTCGATCTGAACAAATCCGTCACCAAGGCTAATTAAATTCACCTGATCGGGCTCTCCCCCATAAAGGGTAAGCATTGGGCGAGGACTCCTTCCTTTAAGGATGCTCATTTTTGCTCTGTAGTTAGATATATCAAAGAGCGCATTACTAGAATCGAGTACTTGTAATAATAACATGAAGGTGTCTCCCTTTCTCGCTATAATGTTAAGCTCTCTAGATATATCTGTATTTATTACTGTACTGCTCACGATCTTGCACGGATTTGATTTTCAGCAAGTATTAATAAGATCTTGCTCACGCCTTTTGAAATCTCTTCTAGTTTATATTCAAAGTCTGTATGGTC
>Ga0206681_10000592_pt1 | contig 19038 bp, 16 predicted proteins | sample M150012015metaG_FD_161048 | JGI IMG/M metagenome (GOLD analysis project Ga0206681, IMG submission 161048) | Ammonia-oxidizing marine archaeal communities from Monterey Bay, California, United States - M1 500m 12015 | ecosystem: Environmental > Aquatic > Marine > Intertidal zone | place: USA... | reverse complement strand
AAGGGGAATCGCCCGTCTTTCATTGAGATGCGTGCCAACTCTGAATTCATCAAAGGAACACTAATAAGAGTTTACGGGGTGCTGATGGATAAAACCAATCAGAAGGAGTCAGAGAATCTGAAAGAAGAGTTTACCAGAGAATTGGAAACGCAGGTAAAAGATAGGACAGCTAAGCTTGAAATATCACAAAATGAGCTCAGCTATCAGGTAGACACCCTTAATCAAATTGCTTTGGTATCAACAATCGATACCGAAGGCCTTATTACGTACGCCAACGACATTTTCTGTGCGGTTTCCGGCTACACTCTCCCGGAGGTGATAGGGAAACAGTTTGCTGATCTGCACTCTACCTCTCAGGATATTGCATCTATCATTGCTCTTTGGGGCGGAGTGGAAAAAGGCGAGACCTGGAAAGGAGAGGTCATTTATAAGGCAAAAGACGGTCATGATTTTTGGTTACATCAGACCGTGGTTCCATTTTTTAATTTGGAGGGGGAAATTGAAAAATATGTAGCAGTTAGCTTTGATGTTACTGATGAGAAGGAAACGCAACAGCAACTCCAAAAATCCCTGAACAAGGAAAAAGAATTAGGAGAACTTAAAAGTCATTTTGTGGCGATGGCCTCTCACCAGTTCAGAACACCACTAGCCATAATTCAATCTAATAGCGAACTATTGACGATGATCATCGATCGGGAATCAGACGGCTCTCTTAAGAATAAACTGGAAAGGTCGTCAGAACGAATTACCTCAGAGATCGCAAGAATGACCCAACTTATGGACGATGTTCTGATCTTAGGAAAAATAGGCGCAGGACATCTTGAACCAGAGCTTAAATTGGTTGACATTGTTGATATGCTGAAGGGCATCCAGGCGCACAATAATGCTATACAACCGGGCGATAGGCGCTTGGATCTTGAAGTTGCTGGCAATGAAGTGAGAATCAACGTAGATGAACAGCTAATTCGGCACGTGATTGAAAATTTAGTTTCAAACGCATTCAAGTATTCAAAAAAAGAGAATCCGAAAGTCAGTTTGAAATTTAACAAAGAAACGGTAATAATTTGTGTAGAAGATAAGGGTTTGGGAATTCCTGCAGGAGAAAAAGCGAAACTATTTCAACCCTTTCATAGAGCGGACAATGTTGCTGATATTCCGGGGACAGGCCTTGGCCTTGCCATTGCTAAACAGTATACGGAATTAAATGGAGGCCACATTGAAGTTGAAAGCAAGGAAAAAGTTGGGACGAAGGTTTTAGTGACACTACCTGTTCGACAGAAAAATAATAAAACTACGTTAGGTACAGATACTCCAAAAGTTGAACGGATAGAAAAATCAGATTTGACAAAATGAAAATTTCGGGCAGTAAAATAGTGTTGTTTTTAATGATGAGTTGGCCGATGTTTGGCTTTTCACAAAAACTTAGAACAACAATTAATGGCTATGGACATATAGATTTTGTCTATGAGATCGGTGAGAAAATGAATTCGTATATAGATGTTGGTGAGCACGATCTTTTTATCACTTCGGCGCTAACAAATAAGATTTCCTTCTTAGGTGAGATGGTCGTTAAGCCATCGTCCTCATCCTCAACAGGGTTTGCGGCAGGAATAGAACGGGCCAGACTAAAATTTCAGTACTATAAAAACCACAGCATAATCGTTGGTAAAATGCACACACCCGTTAGCTATTGGAATGATGTATATCATCATGGAAGAGTGTTTTTCCCAACAATAGATAGACCCTTGAGTTTTAGCCATTTCACACCGGTTCACATTTTGGGACTTAGACTTCAAGGACAAAACCTGGGGGATTTAAATTTTGGTTACGACATTGTAATTGGCAACACGACAATGACTGGTCAATTGTTGGGAGAAGAAGTAATGCCTTCGGTTACTCTAGCTGCCCATATTAAGCCGAAAGATCAAATGAGAATAGGCTTCGGGCTGTTCAACGAAAAATATGTTGGTGTTGACGTTTCTGGACATAACCATTCTCATGGAACGAATATCATAACTGAACAGCTAAGTTTTAGTTTGGTGAACTTTTCGTTTGCGAACTTTGGTGACAAACTTCAGGTTTTAGACGAATTCTCAATGAACATTACTTCGACTGATTCACTTGGAGTTGCAGAGAATATATCAAATTATATCTATGTAGGAATACCCATTAAAGAAAGGTTTATTCCTTTTATTGGGCTCGATTATTTATCCGTTGGGGGGAAAGACCTTTTAAACATGGAGCAGACCAGGCTTAAATACATTGTAGGATATAAGCAAGAGTTTACGCCGATGCTTAACCTAAAAGCTCAGATAGAATACTACGATACAGACCTAATATATTCGAATACAGTTAGTTATAATTGGGAATTTAAAATACAGCTGGCTTATGGTTTTTAGAATTGCACTTTTCACAGGTATCGTCTGCATATTCTCAGCCCCATTAATAGTGACGGCACAGGAGACTGATATTTCGAGTCAGTATCAAATAATTGCAAATAGTACGGGCCTAACAGAAATGACGCTTATGGAGTTGAAACAGAGCTTTAGGGGCAAGTACTATAGTTGGGACTCAAAGATCGATGTAATCATTGTGTTGCCCTCTTCAAAACATAAGAATGCAGAGAATATTTCAAAAGACATCTATGGCAAGTCCTTCTATGGGGTGAAAAAGTTTTGGTTGTCGCTTGTTTTCCAGGGACGATTCAACGCTCCGCAGTTTTTTGATTCGGACAAAGAGATTGCTGAGTTTGTTGCTAAGAACCAAGGCGCAATAGGATTGGTTTCGAAAAAGACAAATGTTGTGAAACAACTCGTAATTAACCTGAAGAAATAACTAATTATGTGGCGATCATTAACATTCAGAATCTGGCTGCCCTTCACATTGTCTGTTTTTGTAATGGCCTCTATTGTTGCGTTCTATTATCCGGAAAGCCAAAAGGAAATGATGATCGCCAATAAAAAAGCTCAGTTTACCAAACTAGCTAAGACGATTGCTTTAGGAGTAGAATTGAACTTTACGGTTGCAGACGAAACCAAAAGCCTGGAGGGGATTCAGAAAACACTTGAATGGGCAGGAAAAGATAATGACCTGGATTATATTGCGATTACAACAGCTGATACTCAGGGAAATGGGGACATTTTTCTGGAGAGGTATTTTTCCGACACAATTGTGGATTTAGAAGCTTCTGACGAAGAATATATAATCAGTGAGGCGAATTTTAAAGCTGAAATTTTCCAGGGTCGGATAATTGTGGCTACTTCAAAAAAGCAGATCAACGAACAGATTTGGAACCTTAATAAAAAAGTATACCGGTTTATCGTAATTGTATTCATTACGATTTCTTTGGCCTTTTATTTTTTGGCCAGACGATTATCTTCACCCTTTCAAGCGCTGAGAAAATCTACTAACGCCCTGATCAATAAGGATTACGAAGCACAAATAAAAATTCCACGTTTTTCAAGTGAAGAAGTTAATGCCCTTGCTAATTCTATTGGTGCGTTAAGAGACAGTCTGATTGGCGAAAAAGAGAACAATGAAGGCATCCTTTCCAATCTGCAGCAATTGGTTGAGAAGAGAAGCCAATCGCTGAAAGACGCACAACAGGTAGCAAATCTTGCCAGTTTTGATTGGGATATCGAGGAAAATAGGATTTATGGAGTCAGCGAGTTTTTTGAAAGATACAATTATCGAAAAGATACAGGAAAAGTGAAAACAGGAGATGAATTTTATTCAACTGTTGATCCAATTGCGCTTGATGAGGTGAAGGCGAAGTTTAAGAGCCTCGGGAGTAAGGGGGGCCAAATGACCATAGAATATAAACTCAACACTTATGATGGTCCTCCGATATTCATGGAGGTGCACGCAAAAATAAAATCGGGAGAACAGACACCCATATTGTATGGCACAATTATGGACAAAACCCATCAGGTTGAAAGTGAAAAATTGAAAGAGAACTTCACGAATGAACTTCAACTTGAGGTTCAAAAGAAAAGTGAGGAATTACTCAACTCTGAAAATGAGCTGTATTACAGGATGGACACCCTTAATCAGGTTGCAATGGTTTCTGAATTTAATACGGAAGGCATAATTACTTATACAAATCAACGCTTTTGCAAGATTCTTGGGTTTGACGAAACGGATGTTGTGGGGTTACAGTTTGCTGATTTGATTTCAATGAAACAGGGAGTGGATTCAACTGTTGGAATTTGGGAGGAAATTGAGAACGGGCAGACATGGCGAGGAGAGCTGGTGGTTACAACAAAAGAGAAGAAAGATATATGGCTAATAGTATCAGTCGTTCCCTTCCTCAAAATTAGTGGCGAGATAAGCAAGTATGTTGTTGTTAGCTTTGACATCACAGACGAAAAGGATTTGCAGCACCAGCTGCAACTAGCCCTGAGCAAAGAAAGGGAGCTAGGTGAACTTAAGAGTCATTTTGTTTCAATGGCCTCCCATCAGTTCAGAACCCCATTAGCCATAATTCAATCGAATAGTGAGCTGCTTAATATGATAATTAAAAAGGAAACCGAGTCTTTGTTGAAAGAAAAGCTAGTAAGGTCATCAGAACGAATTATAGGTGAGATCTCAAGAATGACCCAGCTTATGGACGACGTTTTGATCCTGGGTAAAATAGGAGCAGGACATCTGGAACCGGATTTTCAAGAGGTTGATCTGATTGAAATGATAATAGAAATACAGTCACACACCAACGCCACCCAGATTGACGGTAGGACCTTGGAATTTGAAGTCACCGGCAAAGGGGTAAGAACGCAACTGGATGAACAACTAATTCAGCATGTAATCGAAAATTTAGTTTCAAACGCATTCAAGTATTCAGAGAAAGAGAATCCGAAAATCGGTTTGAAATTTAACAAACAAACTGTAATAATAAGTGTAGAAGACAAGGGCGTGGGAATTCCTGAAGGTGAGAGAGAGAAATTGTTTCAACCATTTTATAGGGCTGATAATGTTGCTGATATTCCGGGGACAGGCCTTGGCCTCGTGATTGCAAAAGAATACACCGAATTAAATGGAGGTGTGATTGATGTGGAGAGCACTGAGAATGAAGGAACGACAACAACTATTAGCCTTCCCATAAGGGATGATAAATCTCTTGGGCCAGACAGTTCTAAAATTGTGATTCATGCCGATCAATCAAAAGAAGAGGCGAAAAGATTTTGAAAAAAAGTAGCGGATACATATTGATCTTGTCGAAAAGACCTTTCCGATTACTAGCAATATCAGTTATATTTTTCTTTTTTGGGTTGTTGCTGGACTACAATTTTATTGCACTGGAAATTGAACCCACACAAGAAACAATTCCCACAACGACAATGAGGGCTTTATTGTGGGGGGTGTTATTATTAATGATGGGCGTAATTTCGTTGCTTTTTGAAGTAGTTTTGGCAGACCGACCGTACAGAGAGCAATACAACGAGCAATTAAAGGAAAGGGCTCACAGAAAAGGCGGTCAAAAAGAAAGGTCTGTGTTAAGATCAAAGCAACGGGCACAGCTAGATGAAGACCTTAAGCACTTGAAATTGGTTGAAAATTTTAATTTAGGGGTAGTGGTTGTCGACAACAAGGGAGAAATACTGGGTGCTAATCCCGAATTTTTGAACAAAACAGGCTATACGGTTGCTGATCTAATTGATAATAAGGCAACCGTGGCCCTGGAAAATGGGACAGCCGCCGGGATAGTGTTTGGCTCGGACACCTTAATTGACGAAAAAAAACACTCGAGAATAAGGATAAAAACAGAATAGAATGTATTGTTTTGTAAATAACGCAGTTCAGGGATGGCTTGAAAACTAAACAAACTGACAATTTTTAATATCTAACTACCAAAGATATAATACATTTCCATCATGGAGGAACAACGCAAAATATTAGTTATTGAAGATGAGCCGGGGTTGAGAACAACCCTGGCGGAACTTCTTGAGATAAACGGCTACGAAGTGCAAACGGCAAAAGATGGACTGGATGGCTTCAATTCAATTCTCGATTATAGTCCTCACCTTGTGATATGCGACATCAACATGCCAAAGATGAATGGGTATGAGGTGCTGAGCTCTATCAACAAACGCATGTCCGAAGATTTAATGCCATCGTTTCTTTTTCTGACTGCCCGTGTTCAACTTGAAGACATCAAGCAGGGATTGAAATTGGGTGCAGACGACTACATTCTTAAACCATTTGTTAGTACGGATCTTCTGGCGTCAATAGAAATGAGGCTCAAAAAGAGACAATCCCTACTCGATTATAGTGATGGAAATCAAAGCAAAGAAGATTCAGAAGTAGTAAGTAAGCGCACACAGTCTAATGAAAAGATCGGTTTGCCAATAGGAGAGGGGATCCGGTTTATCAAACTGGCAGAGGTGATCAAATGTGAGGCAGAAAGAGCATACTGCAACTTCTACCTAACCTCTGGCGAAAAGATCCTGGTGTCCAAACCGATGAAGGAATTTGAAGATCAATTGGAGCGGTCAGGCTTTATAAGGGTGCACAAATCGTACATAGTTAACATGGATTGTGTAGACACTTATGTAAGAGGAAAGGGAGGATATCTGATTCTTTCAGACGGTAGCAACGTATCAGTATCGGCAAGGAAAAAAGAAGAGGTTCTTGCTGCCCTGCGGACATAAGGCCGGGTATATAAACGAATACAACCAATGAGCAATCAGGAGAAAATACTTGTTATAGACGACGAAAAGGGCATTCGAGAAGCCCTGATTGAGATCTTGTCATTAGTTGGGTACGAAGTCATTACAGCAACCAATGGTTTGGATGGGATAGAATTTGCAGAGACCCAATTTCCTGATTTGATTATTTGCGATATAATGATGCCCGGAATAGACGGTTTTGAGGTGGCAAGGCGAGTAAGAGGCAACTCTGATATGGTGGCGGTGCCCTTTCTTTTTTTATCGGCGAAAGCTTCAAATAAAGATTTCAGAAAAGGCCTTGGGGCGGGAGCCGACGATTACCTTGTTAAGCCTTTTGGAAGCAAGGAGCTGATCGACACTGTCGAGATGAGGCTCAATAGGGTGAAGTCTTTAACTGCGGGAAACAAGTCTTTGCAGGACAGTATAAATAACGCAAAACACATTCAGGATGTTATCTTGCCTTTGGACTCCGCGCTCAGTCAGACCTTCGAAAAGCATTTCAAGATCTACCGCCCAAGAGATGTAGTTTCAGGAGACTTTTATTGGCTAAATGAGGGGGGCGACCAGTCTTTTATTGCCGTTGCCGACTGTACCGGCCATGGTGTACCTGGCGCTATGTTGAGCATGATATGTTATGATAAACTTAATGCCGTAACCACAGAGGATCCTAACATTTCACCTGCAGACCTTCTTACCAGAGTCAACGGAATGATCTATGATTTTATGCTTGCCAATGAAAAAGAGATCCCAATAAAAGACGGGATGGACATTGCGCTCTGTGGATTCGATAGAGACAGAAAAAACCTTATTTTTTCCGGTGCCGCAAGACCGCTTTATCTAATAACAACCCAAGAGTTTGAGGAAAAGCACAATATTACCAATCACGGCACCGTGGACGGCAAAAACCTCTTTGAACTGAAGGGAGACATCTATTCGATCGGGGCATCTAATAAGAACCACGTTTTTACCGAACAGACCATCCCCATATTGGAATCCGACAGAGTTTACTTGTTTTCAGACGGATATACGGATCAGTTTGGAGGCCCAAGAGATAAAAAACTTAATCGATCCAGATTAAGGGAAGCCCTATTACAAACGAGCTCGCTGTCAATAGCAGATCAAAAAGAACATCTTGAATCAATGCTGAGCGATTGGAGGGGAAGACAGGAACAGACAGATGACATTACTTTGATCGGCATTGAAGTATGATCAGGGTGTTTTTAACAAAGACGAATAAAAAACAACAAGCCTCACTTCAAGCTCTATTTTACATCGCCTGCTTTGGCTCCTTTATTCTATTAGCATCTTGTAAGATCCAGAGGCCTGAAAAATTTTACGAAACAGTTGAAAATCAAAACGGGCCTATTGATGCTATCATCGTGCCGGGAGTTCCTTTTCGTGATAGTAGCTGGAGCAACGTAATGAAGCTAAGGATGCATTGGGCAAAACACCTCTGGGATCGCCGGATGACCACAAACGTGATCCTGTCCGGGGGCGCAATCTACACAACATATTCGGAATGTAAGATCATGAGGCTTTATGCTATCCAAATGGGCATCCCGCCAGAAAACATCTTTATTGACACGTTAGCCCAGCATAGTACGGAAAATGTATATTATTCCTATTACGTCGCCCAAGACAACGGGCTTGAAAATATTGCAGTAGCTAGCGACCCCTATCAAACAAAAGCCCTAAAACCATTTGTAAGAAAATTGAATAGAAAATTAAACGCCAATGTGCTGCTGCTCCCAGCAATATTAGACTCGATGAGCGCTACACCCATGAAAGATTACAAAATTGACTATCAACAGGCGGTCGACTCAAATTTCATTAATATTACAGAGACACAAAGCCTGATGTATCGGCTATTCGGCACAATGGGAATGCATATTAACTGGAAAACGAGGCCGTAGATGGAATCGGGAAATAACAGATAAATAAAACAGAGTATAAAATGAGCATCACTAAACAAATTACTCTGAATCTATTCATGGGCGCCATAATTACCCCGGCCTTTTGTCAGGTGATGACTGTATCTACCCCCATTTCAATACCATCGGCATATGGCAATTACCACCCTCAGATTGAAATGACCAATGATAATGTCCCTGCAGTTTTGTGGACAAGCCCTACGTTACAAAACCTGTATTTTTCAAGACACAACGGGGTCAATGTTTTTGACACACCTTTGCAACTCAACCCGCCTGGGCTACCTGTTCAATCGTACAATTGGAGTGGACCCGACCTTGCCGTTTGGCAAGACAACATATATGTTGTTTTTAAAGAATACGGCTATTCAACGGGCCATGTGTTTTTAGTGAAATCAACTGATAATGGTATCTCGTTTGGTGACACGGTTAAGGTGGACAATTTGATGGTCGGTTACGCCAATTATCCCGATGTGGCGGTGCACAATGATACGGTTTACGTTACATTCATGGATCACGATGCGGGAGGATTGAACCCACAATATGTTGTGTCAAGGTCGGTAGATGGAGGCGCAACTTTTGAACCTGCCGTGGATGCCGGAGCAATTCTTGGTGACGAAGCGTGCGATTGTTGTCAGCCCGAAATCGTGGCAAACGACAAATACGTGATTGTGCTCTTTAGAAATAACGACTCCAATATTCGCGATGCAAAGGCTGTAGTTTCCTATGATCGGGGAGCTACTTTTTCAAATTGGATTTCGGTCGATGATCACTTGTGGAACGTTATGGCTTGTCCGAGCAGTGGTCCTGACGCGGTATTTTCAGACACGGACATTATGGTTACTTCCTACAGGTCGAGAATGGCAGGAGTAAACAGAGTTTTCATAAATGAATACGATCTGCTGGGCGACAGCACTATAATTACTTCCGAACTTTCTTTAGGAACAGGAGTAACGCCGAACTACCCGCAAATTACTTTCTCTGAGGGGAAACTGGGTGCGGTTTGGGAAGGCCGTGGTGCCGACCCTGATATTTTCTTTAATTGGTCAACCACGGGAGTTTCAGGCTTAGATTCGCTCAACATCATGAACATTACCGACACTTCCGGAACACAATCCAAACCCGACATTTGCTATGGAAATGGAATGTACCATATCGTATGGGCCGAAGGGGCATCAAGCGGGATCAAATATGTTACAGTTAGTGAAGCACTCTCAACAAACGAAATGCTCAGAGCAGAAACGATTAAGGTTTATCCAAATCCAACAGACGACAATTTGACGGTCAAAATAGAGCTCTCCTGGCCCGAGCTATTCAACGTCGAGGTAGTAGACACCAGAGGAGCACTTCTGATTAAAAGAACCATAAGCGGTAGGGCTGGGGAGAATATTGTCCGGCTTGATGTTGAAGACCTGAGCCCCGGCATTTATTTTATCCAGCTAACATCACAAGGAATGATAGGCAGTAAAAAACTCATAAAGCACTGAACAATAGAAGGGCTAAAATCTACTTCCTGGCGATCTCAATCTTTTTTGTCAAACTTGAATCACCATTAGCTATACGGATCAGATACATTCCCGCATAAACGGCCTGCACATCAAAATAGGCAATGGTCTGCCCCGCATTGATTCGGGTTTCACGTATTTTCCTTCCGGACATATCAACCAGCTCCACCTGCAGATTATCCTTAACCAAACCATTGAACTGAATGGCAACTAATTCAGAAGTCGGATTGGGGTAGATAGAGATGTTAGCATCTGTCAGATTTATCGAGTGAATTGCGGTTGGGGAATAAACGGTTGCTCCCCCCGGAACCGATGAAACTGAAGCATTGGAATAGACACCATAAAATGTTGGCCCAACAGCATATGGATATGCTGAATTCCAGTTGGCATCTACTGTGCAGAAATAGGCATATGTACCCAATGGATATTCTGGAGTAACGCAGAATCTGCCATTGTGCTCGTCCAGGTAATCCTCCTGGCCGGGATAATCTACAAATTCATAATCCTCCCTGAAGTAACCCACGAAATAGGTTGCGCTCACTGCCGGACCATCATCTACATCAGTTCCGTCAGCATGATGTGTCCGCACAGAGATACTGCGTAGCTGGTAACCGGATCGTATTCGTGTAATGCCCCCGGTACCGTCTTCATTCATATACCCGTAAGCTCCGTAAATGGGAAATCCATCATAAGCAAACCCTATTAGAGGAGAGTGTTGAGTGCCGTCAATTGCGTATAAGCCATCTGCGTCATACAAATTACAAATGGTGGAAACCACATTCAGGTCGAGATCAAAAGCAGAAGGGTTTTGATGGTGATGATAGTTCCCCATAGCCGGGTGTCCCTTGGAGCAATCAAACCCATCCATTTCGGCAGGTATGGCATCTCGATTCCAATCCATTGTTGCCGCCGGGCCTCCCGGACAAGGTGGGTTTCCGGGGCCTCCGCAAAGAGCATTGGTAGAAGAGTTCCAGGCGACCCCGTCACTGTAATCAAACAGCGCTACACCATCAATGAACACCCCGATGTTGCCCATGGTTGTTGCCGTTGGAGTGCCCGTGTTTTGCTGGGGGCTTAGCGGGAACCTGAAGATGGCGTTCTGATCACTTGCTTGAGAAGGGTTGCCATCCAGAAAAGGACCCGTTGGATAAGCCGGAACGCCGGTACAAGAGACATAAACATCGGTCGACGTGTATTCCACTTCTTGGCAGTTCACCAGGATCCCGTTGCCGATAGGAGTTGAGTTGCCCGAAACGTAATAGCTGCCGGTGGTTGATGTGTTTTGAAGCCACGAAGTAATGGCGGGGCCGGGCTGAGCACTGCATAATAAAGCTGCCATTAGAATTTGGAAGAATACGATGGTTTTTTTCATTTTCATTAACAATTTACGTTTTTAAATAAGACGACAGGATTACTGATTTCCTTCGTTTTGCAACAACATTTCTTTTGGAAATTGAAATTTTGGATTAAATACAAATTCCTTGTCATTCAGCGTGAGTAAAAAAGAGATCAGGTCTACTTTCTCTTCAGAGGTCAATTCAATAGGACGGCTAAGCTCTTCTGACAGTCCGGAAACGGATTGTATGCCACTGGTATAATGGTCGACAACTTGGCGAAGCTTTTTAAATCTTCCATCATGCATATAGGGGTGTGTGTAGCTCAGGTTTCGCAATGTGGGAGTCTTAAACTTTAGGCTGTCAGCTGTTATTTTTGTAATAGCCCCCCTTCCATAATCGTTCAAAGTTGTGTCAACCGAAAGCCCGTTGCTGGCAAACTTGTAATTTGAGAAAAGGGGCTCAATATGGCAAGCTGCACAATTAGTTTTGAATAAGCTATACCCCGACAGCTCCTGGGCAGTAAATTGCTCTTTTTGTTGCTTCACACGGTCATATTTCGAATTTGCCGATACTAAGGTCAGCTGAAACTGTGATAGCGCTTTCAACAAATGCTCTCCTGTGATAGTGCTATCTCCAAACGCAGCATAGAACAGGCTGGGGTACAGGGTCGTTTTCTGTAACTTGGAAACTACATGCTCTATACTCTCACCCATTTCTTTTGGATCGGTTATGGGGGCTAAGGCTTGAACGTCCAGATGGTTTACCGCCCCATCCCACATGAATGAGCTTTGCCATGCGAGATTGAACAATGCCGGGGCATTTCTGATTCCCAAAGAGTCATTTATTCCATGGCTCAGCTCGTGATCTGTGTGAGCAAAAGAATTAAATGAGGAATGGCAGGATGCGCATGAAATGGTGCCGTTCCTTGACAGTAAGGGGTCATAAAAAAGAACTCTACCCAATTCAATTTTTTCTACACTCAGAGGATTTTTGCTAAAATCATAAACGGACTCAGGAAAGTGGTCCGGATAGATCAGGTCATAGGTCTTTTTGATGGAAAAACCCAACAAAGGAATTGCTGCTGCGAGTATCCAGAACTTCCTACTCATTCCTGACATGAAAATATAGAGCTGTATAGATCTGCAAGCTTAACTGCTTGTTCACCTGGAGACATGACCCTGCTTACGGTTGAAAGATCGAGTCGTGCTACTAATTTTTTGATGTCAACCAGCACTTCAATTTTTGAGGTCCGCTTCACCGGACAAGTAATGGTACGAAGCGTTTCAAACGGCGGCATATAACCTCCGACATGAAATTGAAACTGATTATTGCGAGTCATACACCTATTGCTTACTCCTTCCAGCTTGAAATTTATGTAGCCACTTTGCCAGGCCCAGTACATTCCGTTGGTGGGATCAAGATCGCCTCCAAAAGCACCCGAAACATTCGTCAGACTATCAACACCGATCTTAAATTGCAATTGGTCAAAATCCAGGAGTGAATCAGCAAGAACTAAAATACTCAATGCTCCTTCAATATCCAGAAGGTGAAACCGCTCCCTTTGACAATGAGCTGTCAGGCCGTTTTTTAACAAAGTGACATCTGACACATAGAACCGAAAGGTATGAACCCGGATACTGTCCTCTGAATTTTTCAAGAAATATGCCTTGCCTTTTTTCAGCTCGCTTTCTCCAAATGATGGAACAAATGCCAATTGGATCGTGTCGGCCTGTGCATTGCAGTATTGAATAGCAAGAGCGAGGACCACAAACAAACCGAAGAACTTCATTTTTTGGCTTTTTTCCTGGGTAGTGGCCGGAACAAACCGGCAAGCTCCTTAACCAGCTCATGGAATTCATCCATTTGTTCTTCCACACACATTTGCTTAATTTCCAAAAAATGTGAGTAGTGGATCTGCTCTATATCTGTTTGTGTTTTTCCGATCTGCGAGGCCAATGAATCAGGAGCGTTATCGTTATGTTTTTCAGACAACAGATTGAATAATTCATTTTTCAACGCCTTCAGCACCTTTTCTTTTTCCAAAACCTTATTCCTATGAACAACGATCAGCTCATCGTAGCTCGCGATCTGGTCCTTATCCAGATGAAGCCTTTCAATAACAACAGCTCTTGGGCCATGCCTGGGCGGGCGATCGTTGCTTAACATAACGGCCAGCAGGACAATATTACACAGTAATAAGCCTGCAAGAAGCACAAGAAATAATTTCTTTTTAGTCATGGTAAAGCGTGTTCTGAGCGTTGAGTGAAAACAAATCCGTCAGGTCAGGTGCCGGAGCCTTATTTGTTAGTTGAATGGCGGTTAAATTCACAGAGATCAACAGTGCAAGACAAGCGGCGGCGGCCCAAACCCACCTTAGTGACACGTGCTCTTTATCATATTGCTGAACCCCGTTAACGATCACTGCATACAGGTCATGAGATGGCTCAACCCTTTGAATTTTTCTCAATATGTCTAAGTCCTTTTCCATTTGATATCTTATTTGACGATTTTAATTCGCTGTTCCTTCGAAGGAGCCATTTTATTTAATAGGTTTTGTTTTGCCCTTTGCACCAACGATTCCACAGCTTTAGCGCTGACCTTCATGATCTCTGCCGTTTCGTTTTGTGTCCTGCCATCTACCTTCATTAGAATTAGTGCAGTTTTTTGATTTTCAGAAAGTCCATTAATTAACTGGAACAATGATTCCAGCTCTTCTTTATGTTCCAAAAGCACACCCGGATGGTCAAAATCAGAAGCTTCTCGTCGGGGCTCGGCAGTTTCTTCGTGAAAAAGGGAAACAAGAAAACCGAATCGTTTTTTCCTTTTTCTTGCCTTCAGATAATCAAGAGAACGGTTAATTGTGATGCGATAGATCCATGTTGAGAGCTTAGAATTCTTGTTAAACGAAGGCAGCTTATTGTGAAGGATTACAAAAACGTCCTGTGTAATTTCCTCTGCGTCTTCTTTGTTCTGAACGTATTGCAGCGCTAGATTGTAGACAAGGCCATTGTGCTCTTTATATACTTCTTCAAAATTCAAAATAACCCATCACACTTTAACCCTGCTTTTAACATATCAGGATAAAGTTAATGGATTTGTTGGGCTAGTATAAACCTACTGTCTATTATGCTGAAGCGTTAGATCAAAAGATATTTCATCTGCTTTTTATCACCTTGAGCATTGTCGAAAAACCCTCTGTGTCATTGATCTCAAGCAGATACATGCCGGGATCACCGATCAAATCGAGGCGAATTACTTTGGTGGACTTAAATGCCTTTGTCAATACAAGCCTTCCCGTCAAAGTCCTTACACTTACATTGACTATCTCGTGTGTATTTCCGAGCTCGATGCATAGCTTTCCGGCTGTAGGATTAGGAAACAATCTGGTCGTATTGAATTGCGCTGACTCCTCAACAAAAACATTATATACAAGCTCGCAAACAGATGTGTCTACGCAGCCATTTTCAGTTACTTCCACGGCATAATTACCATTGTTAACGGGGGTAAATACCTGACTTGTTTCACCACTGATTATAGCATAAGAGCTGTCACAATCCAACCATTGATAGATCGCGCCCGAAACATCGGCTGAAAGGGAAGGAGAGGTGTTCGTGATCCCTGCATTTACGGTGGACCCAAATTTTATTTCTGCCTCATCCATTTTAGTCCCGTAATAACCGGCCCAGAATTCAGCGTCATTTCCCCCCGACTCCATATAGATAGATCGTAATCCGGGGCCATAAGACGAGAAGGTGTTGCTTGCCGTTTGCCAGGAGGCGTCTGCGATCAATGGGCTGGATTGAGTTCCGGCGTCATAACTTGCCAGAACAGCACCTAAAGAATCCCTGAGCTCCACATGGAGATAATATTCATCTGCGAAATCAACGGTATGTCCGGTGAACATTTCCTGAACATATATCATTGGTTCCGAATCCAGGTAGCTTACGGCATAGCCCAAAGAAACAAGGTCTACCGTTTGGTGTTTAGTAGACCAATTGTACGAAGCAACAAAACTTGAGCTGCCAAATGAACTTCCCTGAATGGCCCAGTCGGTGCCTGTTCCGGTAGAGAAGGTCCAATCGGTCAATCCGGATTCAGCCCCAGGGTTAACCAAAAGGTTTGAACACTGAGCTCGACAAGAATTGACGGCTGAAAAAGTAAGCACAACAAAAATGCTGATCGATAAAAAGGTTGTTTTCATGGCGGTCGTTTTAGCGTAACGCCATAAGTTGTTAATCTATACTGAAGGCGCGTATAGCTAAATGTAAGGAAATATCTCCTAATACCGGAATCTGCTGAGGACCTAGATCGGAAGGGTTATCGTAAAAGAGCTACCCTCATTCAGCTTGCTTTCTACTTGCATTGTCCCCCCATGCAGCTCAACGTATTCTTTGGAAATGGAAAGCCCTAAACCGGTACCTTTTATCGCACCAACATTACCGGCACGCTGAAACGGTTGAAACAAATTGGGCATATCAACGGTGGGAATCCCAATGCCCTTGTCAACAACGCTTAATGAGACAAATTTTGTGTTGAATTTAAGCTGAAGCATAGGGTCTGCATCAACGGAATATTTTAGAGCATTGGAAAGCAGATTGACCAACGCGTGACGGATCAATTTCTTGTCTAGAAGCAATTCTTTTGGCGCCCCTAACACCTCAAACTTTACTTGTCGACCATTGCTTTCAGCCTCATCAAAATCTGAAACAAGGCTCTCGCAGAACGCAATTAGATCCGTTGGTTTTTTGTTCAGCTTCAAGCTGTTTCCCTCACTGATCCGACCCAAGATCAGAATGTCGTCCATGAGCTCAACCATATTTCCTATTTCTTGTTTGATCCGGCTTGTAGCTTTATTGAGTAGGGGACTTATGGCGTCACTGCTTTTCTCGGAAGCCATGTCGATCAGGTCAGTATTGGATTGGATAATTGCCATCGGCGTACGGAACTGATGTGATGTAACGGTAACAAAGCGAGATTTGAGATCACTTAGCTCCTTGGCTTTGTTCAATGCAGATTCCAACTCACGATTCAGTAGCTTTTGATTGGAATTGTCTTCCTTTGTTTTTTTGGCCCCCCGGTACAGCATAATGGTTAGAACAACCATAAACAGCAATCCTACGGCTCCACAAATTATAATAGTGATTGTGTTCTTTTCCATGGCCTCATCCCGTTCGTCTCTCAACCTATCCTGAATCAGTTTATCTTGCTTCTCCTTCCTTAAGCTTGCATTCTCCCGATCTTTGGCCTCTCCTTCATATTTCATTTCCATGTCATAGACATTTCTTGAATTACTTTCGTTGATTAGTTTATCTCCCAGATCACTGTATTGCTTAAAGTGCAAATAAGCATTGCGATAATCGCCCAAGCTATCATAGGCTTCCGCCATAACTGCATATATCTCGAAAAGCGTTCTATCAGAATTTGCCTCTTCAGCCAACCCAATGGCCTTTTCATAATACTCTAGTGCTTCTTTATACCCTCCCTGATACATATGAAAATCGCCCAGATTCCTAAAGCTTTCGGCTACTTTCACTGGGTCTCCGAGATCTCTTCTCATTTCGAGTGCCCGCTCAAAGTACGACTTAGATTTATCAAAATCTCCATCAAAGAAATAGGTTATCGCCAAATTATTGTGTCCATTTGCAACTCCCTTTATATTATTAGTCCTTTTATATATTTCCATGGCGGTTTGGAAATAAACCTTGGCCTGCTGATAGTTTTCCTGTTCTTGGAACAAAGTACCAAGAGCATTGTGCGCTGTGGCTTGCAGGCCCATTAAATTATGTTCTTCAGCTTGTTTAAGTTGTTCGGTAAAACGTTCATGGGCTCGCTCCCAATTGCCCATGTCCTGATACAGCATCCCCACATTTCCGATCACCATAATGCCAGACGTGGTATCTCCCGCGTTGTCCCAAAGAGATTTTGCCTTCAGGTAATTGATTTGTGCATTTTCATAGTCCCCCTTCCTATGGTAAACGATTGCTAATCCATTATAAGAAGCTGCCAGACTTGAGCTATCCTCTTGCTCTTTTTTATATTTAATGGCCTTTGAGTAGAGCATGAAGGCCATATCATGATTACCCCGATCCTCAACCGCCATAGCCCATGCATGCGCCCCTTGAGCGAAACCAAGCTCATAACCAATGGAATCGGAGAGAAAATAACTCAAATGCGCATAGTGAATCATGGAATCAGTTGACACATCATTGTATTCGCTAGCGATTTCAAGGTAAGCATCAACCCGATCTATCAGGTTGTCAGTTTTTGCTGCCGCCTTTAAAGAATCTACGGTAGTCTGTGCATTAAGAATGCTGGAAAACAGAATCATTAATAAAAAAAGGCGCAGACTCATTCCTGCAAAAATGCAAAAGATTTCACAACATTCCACGCAATTAAATCTGCTGTGCCAGAAACGGGAAAATTTTATGTGGTGTAATGGCAAACCCAACGAGTGATGGCGATCTCAGCCTAGGCGGTATACGATCAAACAGACATCGTCTATTTGTTCAGAACAAACCCATATTCTGTTGATCTTCTTTCTGGGTTGAAGCGCAATGATTAGACAGGAACAGTTATTTCCCCGAGAATGGAACAAAGTAAAGAGGCTGATTTCCAATATAATTATCATTTTCATCAAACATCATTTCGTTGGGAATTATCCCTTTCACGTCCTTTTCAAAGACCAGGTTTTCCGGGTCGAAATACCAGTCGGCGACTAAACTTACGCTGCCAATATCATAGTAAACAAGATCAAATGTCTCTGTGTCGAGAACGGGTTCACCCGTGATATCATATATCTCATCCCCATAGTCGTCTAGTTTTGGGCTTGTTAGAGCGTAGCAATTTTTATCGATCCCTTCGGCCTTTGACAGCGGTACGGTGTAGGGATAAGAAGGTTGAAAAACGGTTAGTTTGTTTGAGCGTGAATTCTCTAGGATCGGCTCAAATAAGGTATATCTCTTTGATAATTCCAAGTGATTCACCCACCATAGTGGCGACAGGTATTCGGTATTTATATCGTCAAGGGTTACTGTTGACACGATAGAGTTCTGGACCAGGCTCTTTGTTTTCCGCCCTGACTGGGCCTGATTTAATGGAAGGTAGAATAGCTCTCGGTACCCATCTATGTCCCCCAAATCATTATAGCTGTGCACATTTAAGCATAGACCTAAAACTTTCACATCGAGATGCAGATAAGAATAGCTCCATACTTCATTAAAAGTGATTGAAACATAGTCTTCAAGATGGTAAGTACTGCCAAAAGTGTCCCAGTGAGTTGCCTCACCATTATCGTCGAATCTTGGCTCCAAGTAGATTTCCATTAACAGGCTGTCATATTCGGTAGGCGGTATTGCAACTTTATAGGTTTTGTCGGGAGCATAGTCCTCATATTCGTCTATAGCTGCACTATAAAGCTGAACTTTTTTAGACCTAACAATGTCTAAGATCGAGGTAACCAACCTCTTGTGCGTCGTCGAGTCTAAATTAGTGCCCGGACCGACCCTAAGGGCGGCATTGGCCTTTGCCGATATAGGTACGGTGTAGTTGTAGCAGGTAGTGAAGGAAGCATCACGTTGAGCCATTAACCCCAAGGCGATCAGCA
>Ga0206681_10000585_pt1 | contig 19116 bp, 18 predicted proteins | sample M150012015metaG_FD_161048 | JGI IMG/M metagenome (GOLD analysis project Ga0206681, IMG submission 161048) | Ammonia-oxidizing marine archaeal communities from Monterey Bay, California, United States - M1 500m 12015 | ecosystem: Environmental > Aquatic > Marine > Intertidal zone | place: USA... | reverse complement strand
TTTTCAGGTCCCCAAAACTGCGCATTGTGATGGAGGTGAAATAGGCCCATTTCTCCCCACCAACGCCGATGTCTGCGTGAACTGTAGGCGCATCGTTTGCAGTGGCCCACCCCAGCATTGTGCGCACCTCTGTGCCCGGTTGAAAGCGCAAGCGTCGTGTGCGGTAATGCACCACACCCCCCATAGCATCGCTGCCGAAAAGGACCGAAGATGCACCCGAGATGACGTCCACCCCTTCAAGAGCCAAAGGGTCCACGGTTACCGAGTTTTGCAGATGCCCGCTTCTGTAAATCGCATTGTTCATGCGGATGCCGTCCACCACCAACAAAATGCGGTTCGCCTCAAAGCCTCGTATGATGGGTGATCCCCCACCTTGCTGGCTGCGTTGCACCATCACGTGGCCAGACGACCAGAGCAGCTCTGCACCATTTTCGGGCATCATTCGCGTAATCTGCTCGGCGTGCATGGCATACATCGCGTTGGGGGCGGCGCTTTGGGACCCGGTTCGGCGGGCCGTCACACGGGCCTCATCAAGCAAGACATTGGCCACAAGCACCACTTGAAAGTCGCCCGTGGGGCGAGGAAACTTCTGGGGTTCAAACCCCAAGCTCCGCACGGTGATAGAATCGCAACGCAACCAGTCCGGCGTCAACTCCAGTCGGCCGTCCACACCGGCCGTGGCTGAAAGCCCTTCCTGGGCCTGCACCGTGGCGAAGGGCACCGGAGCCAATTCGCGGTCCACAATGCTCAAGGTTTGCGCATGAAGAAAAATAGAATTGGCCATCAAAGCCAAGCCTATCAGCACTTTAATCAGAGAGAATCGTACGTAATACATCCCAAGATTTTATCGGTGCGCTGCGCGAAAGGTGAAGCTGCAAATATTGAACATGGGCGCGGAGCAATCGGATTCGATCGGATTTTTTGATTTCCAGCGCGCGCAACTCTGCAATATTCATGCCTTGAATGCGCACGAAAATACGACCCGTTTCCACGTCCAATTGGGTGTCATCCAGCGGGGGGCCGTTCTGCCACTCTGCGGTGGACAAGTCGAAGCATCGATGCCGTGCAGCGGGCGCTGTTCCCGAGGAAGCATCACCATTGGGCTCAACACGTTCTGGGCGCAGGCCCAGCAGGTCGGTGAGTTCCACGACGAAAGCCAAATGAATCCACACCGTATGCTCCTCGTGTTCTAAGCTGTGGGCGGCGCGCATCAAAGCGTCAAACACATCGGGGTGGGCGACCTCCGGTTCGAGAATCTTCTCAACCAATTCAGAGAGAAACATCGCCACGGCTGCCCGTGGCATTTCTGAAGCCGTGCGCAATGGCACCCAGGGCCGATCCACTTTGGTGAATCTGAACAGGCCCCCGGGCTTGCCTTTGAGATCAGAAATTTCCAATACACTCAACGGCGCAAACTTCTTCAAGCTGCGCCGACCGCCTCGGGTACCCTCGCGCATCCAGCACCCGACGACCCCATGGGTCCTTGAAAACAAGCGTAAAACAGATGCCCCATCGCTGTGCTTGATCGTTCCAAGCACAATGCCCAAGTCCTTTGATTCTTCCGCGGCTTTCACGCGTGCAAACTACTCTAACTTTGCCGCGCTCATGGCCGAAAACACATCGCCGCAACATCTCGACCAGCCCTTCCGCTTCAAGCGGATGCCGACCCATCCGGTGAACATCGGCAGGTGCGCAACAGGGGGCGATGCGCCCATCCGACTTCAGAGCATGACCACCGTGGTTACCTGCGACATCGACGCGAGCGTTGCTGAGTCTGTGCGCATGATTGAGGCGGGGTGCGAAATTGTGCGTTGCACGGCGCCTAGCAAAAAGGAAGCGGAATGCTTGGGGCTGATTCGCGCCGAGTTGAACGCGCTGGGACACGGCGATATTCCCATGGTGGCTGACATCCATTTTACGCCCAACGCCGCCGAACTTGCCGCCGATTACGTCGAGAAAATCCGAATCAACCCCGGCAATTATGCCGACAAGAAGAAGTTCGAATCTCACGACTACACAAGCAAAGCGTACGCTGCCGAGCTCGAACGCATACGGGAGCGATTCACCCCCTTGGTCCGCAAGTGCAAGGATTTGGGGCGGGCCATGCGCATCGGCACCAACCACGGGTCCTTGTCCGACCGTATTTTATCGCGCTTCGGAGACACGCCTGAAGGCATGGTGGAAAGTGCGCTCGAGTTTCTACGCATTTGCCAAGGCGAGGACTACCACGCGGTGGTGCTATCGATGAAAGCAAGCAATCCGCAAGTCATGGTGCAAGCCTATCGTTTACTCGTAGCAAGGATGCGTGAAGACGGGCGCGTTTACCCCTTGCATCTTGGAGTAACTGAAGCGGGGGAGGGCGAAGACGGGCGGATCAAATCGGCCGTGGGCATCGGGGCTTTACTCGAAGACGGTATTGGCGACACAATCAGGGTGAGCTTGACCGAGGCTCCCGAGGCCGAAATCCCCGTGGCGCGGGCCCTAGCTGGGCGGTACGAAGGGCGGGCTCAACACGCACCCATTCCCCCAGCGCCCTGGGGAATCGATCCGTTGCAGTACCATCGTAGAATCACCCGTCAAGTGGGCCTGCTCGGGGGAGGCCAAGTACCGGCCGTGCTCCACGACTTGAGCAGCACGGCTATCACGCCTGCGTCCTTGTGGGGTTGCGGCCACCGGTATGCGCCGGGTGTGGACAAGTGGAATGCCGATGACATGGCCTGCGACGCGGTGTACATCGGCACGCAAACAGCCGGCTTTGCCTTGCCAGGCAACCTGGTTGCCTTGCAAGACGCCCACCACTGGAAGGGTGCTGACGGGCATCAACCTGTATGGGTGCTGGGCGACTTCCTCAAGGCCCTCGATGCGCAACGCCCAGTGCACTCCAAGGCCAACTGGGTTCAAGCCAGCGCAGACCGCTTGAGCGATGCCCAAATCGACCGGTTGAACGCCGAACCGACCGCGGTGCTGGTGCTGCACACTGAGAACTTGCACGCGACGGCCTCCTTGCGCTCGGCCTTCTTGCGCTGCGTGGCCCGAAAGGCGGACTTCCCCATCGTCATCAAACGGGAATACGAAAACCAAACACCCGAAAACACGCAGCTCTATGCGGCCACAGATTGTGGGGCGCTGCTGCTCGACGGCTTGGGCGACGGGGTCTGGATTGAAGGATCCGGTGGGCTGCAGCATTTAAACCGCACGGCTTTCGGCATCTTGCAAGCAACGCGCACCCGCATCTCACAAACCGAGTACATCAGTTGCCCCTCTTGTGGACGGACGCTTTTCGACTTGCAGAAAACCACCGCAAAGATTCGCGCCCAAACCGATCATCTCAAGGGCGTGAAAATTGGCATTATGGGGTGCATCGTCAACGGACCTGGGGAAATGGCGGACGCTGACTACGGTTATGTCGGGACTGGACCCGGGAAAATCACGCTGTACAAAGGACAGGAAGTGGTCGAGAGAAATGTGGCTGAGGCCGATGCCGTTGAAGCACTGATCAAGCTGATTCGCCTGCACGGCGATTGGGTCGAACGGCCCATTGTGCTAGAATAACGCCCACCACACCGAAGGTGATGGCCATATCTGCCACGTTGAAAATGGGAGGGAAAACCTCGCGTCCGACCCACGATGAAACCGGGAACCACTCCGGAAAGCGCACGGCGATGTGGAACATGTCCACTACGTTGCCTTGGAACCACGCAGCATAGCCCGTGCCACCGTCACCTAAGAACACACTTGAAGCCGGTGTTCCAAAGGTGCTCACCGTAAAGATCTTTCCGTAAAAAAGGGAGTCAATAATATTGCCCGCAGCCCCCGCCAGCACCAGAGCCAGCGACACCACAACGCGTCGGGTCGCGCCCTGGGCAATCAACTTGCGAACGTACATCCACAACAGCGCCACCGCCCCAACGCGAAACCCCGTTAATAGCAACTTGCCCCAAATCCCTGGCAACACCCAACCGAAAGCCATCCCCTCGTTCTCGATGAATTGGATGTCAAAAACCCCCGGCACCCAAACCATTCGCTCACCTAAAGTGAAGGTGAGTTTGACATAAATCTTGACCAATTGGTCCAAAAGCAGCGCCGGCAATGCAACGGCCAGCACGTGCCCCATTTTACCTTGAATCACCCCTGTTGCTGATTCTTTGCTTCAATTGACATGGTTGCGTGAGGCACCAGGCGTAGACGTTCCTTGGCAATCAACTTGCCCGTCACGCGGCACACGCCATAGGTCTTGTTGCGGATGCGAAGCAGTGCATTCTCAAGGCCCATAATGAACTTCTGCTGACGCGCAGCAAGCTGTGCCGTCTCCTCACGACCCATCGTGTCCGAGCCGTCTTCCATCATCTTGAACGTGCGCGCCGTATCCTCGGTGCGGTTATCGTCCTCGTAGGAAAGCGATTTTTTCAATTGGTCATAGTCCGCGCGGGCCTGTTCCAACTTGACGTTGATCAATTTCTCAAATTCCTTAAGATCCTTGTCACTAAATCGTGTCTCTGCCATTTCAATTCGATTGTTCTACTGCAATACTCACAGAAAGAGTGGGTTCCAACTCCTCGACCTGCACCCCTTCGGCTTGGGTGTTTAAGGCCAATTCCCAACGCACTTCATCCGCCAAAGTTTCGGCCCGAATATAGTCCAAATTTTGAGCGACTGTGCGCTGAAAATCTTCGGGGCCATCGAGCGTCAAAACAATGCGGTCGGTGACTTCTAAACCGCGCTCTTTTCGCAGGTTTTGCACACGATTGACCAGCTCACGTGCCAAACCTTCCGACCTGAGTTCAGGATCAACTTCAATGTCGAGCGCGACGGTCATTGCGCCTTCAGTCATCACGGTCCACCCTGGGATGTCATCGGTCAAGATCTCGACATCGTCCAAGGAAATCGTGGCGGTGATTTCGCCCAGATCCAAATCCATAGCCCCATCCCGCTCCAAGGCGATAATTGCCTCGTTGTCCAAAGCCCCAATGGCCGCAGCCAGTGCTTTCATCTGCTTGCCGTAACGCGGCCCTAGCTTTTTGAAATCCGCCTTGAGCCGCTTGCTGATAACCCCCGACCCCGGCTCGAGCATCTCGATGCCCTTGACATTGATCTCGGCGCAAACCAATTCGCAGATGGCCTCAATTTCCAAGCGCTGCTGCTCGGTCAACACCGGCACTAAAATGCGCCTGAGTGGTTGCCGAACTCGGATGTTCTCCTTCTTTCTCAGCGCGAGTGCCATCGAGCACATCTGCTGCGCCAAGGCCATGCGCGACTCCAGCGCAACATCAACTTCTTCAGGTCGCGCCTTGGGCCAAAGGGCCAAATGCACCGAGTCTGCTCCCCCCAAATCACGATGCAATCGGTCGGCGAAAAACGGTGCAATCGGTGAAGCCATAATGGCCACCTCGCTCAAACAGCGGTGCAGTGTCTGGTACGCGCTCAATTTGTCCGACGCATTCTCCGATTTCCAAAAGCGCCGTCTGCTCTGGCGCACATACCAATTGCTCAGTTCCTCCACGACAAAGCGCTGCACGGTTCGCCCCGCCTTGGTCGGCTCATACGTGCTGTAGGCGGCCTGCACTTCGGCCAATGTCGTCTGCAACCGCGAGAGAATCCAACGGTCAATTTCCGGTCGGTCGGCGACTCTAATAGAGCCCGAATTGCCCTTGTCACCATGGGGCTGGAACTCATCAATCTGAGCATACATAGCGAAGAAGGCGTACGTGTTATGCAGCGTCCCAAAGAACTTGCGCTGCACCTCCGCTATGCCTTCAACGTCAAAACGCAAGTTGTCCCAGGGTTGGGCATTGGTCACCATATACCACCGGGTTGCATCCGCGCCATACTTGCCAATTGTCTCAAAAGGATCCACCGTATTGCCCAGACGCTTCGACATCTTTACCCCGTGCTTATCCAGCACCAAGCCATTGGACACCACCGATTTGTACGCCACGCTGTCGAACACCATCGCAGCAATAGCGTGCAGGGTGTAAAACCAGCCGCGCGTTTGATCCACGCCTTCAGCAATAAAGTCTGCTGGAAAAGCCGTGCCTTGGTCAATGCGTTCGGGCGACTCGAAAGGGTAGTGGCCCTGAGCGTATGGCATGCTCCCTGAATCGAACCATACGTCAATCAAATCAGCCTCGCGCTTCATCGGGCGCCCATCGCTTGAAACCAGGACGATGTTGTCCATGCGGTGCTTGTGCAAGTCGATCCCTTCGTAATTCTCAGCCGACATATCGCCCGGTGCAAAGTCAGCCAGTGGGTTCTGAGCCATCACACCGGCCTGCACCGCTTCGTCGCACGCCGCCTTCAATTGCTCCACCGACTCAATGCATACGGCCTCATCGCCATCCTCAGTCCTCCAAATTGGAATAGGAATCCCCCAGAATCGTGAGCGGCTCAAATTCCAATCGTTCAGGTTTTCCAGCCATTTACCAAAGCGGCCCGTTCCCGTCGATGCCGGCTTCCACAAGATGGTCTTGTTCAACTCCATCATGCGCTCCTTGGCCGCCGTCGCCCGGACAAACCAGCTGTCCATAGGGTAGTACAAAATGGGCTTGTCCGTCCTCCAACAATGCGGATAACTGTGGGTGTACTTCTCGACCTTGAAGGCCCGGCCGCGCGTCTTCAGTTCAATGGCAATCTCCACATCAACAGAGCGATCCGGGGCTTGGCCCTCATCGTAATACTCATTCCTTACATACCGCCCGGCCATCGGCCCACAGCATCCGATGAAGCGGCCCCTGCGGTCCACCAACGGCACCCCCCCGCCAGAACCTGCGCTAGACCCCGATGCAGCGGCCCCGGCCACGTCATCAGCAACCAACATCGGCGGCACGCCCGCAGCCGCAGCCACCCGCGCATCATCCGCACCGAAGGTCGGCGCCGTGTGCACGATTCCCGTTCCATCTTCGGTCGTCACAAAGTCTCCGGCGATGACCTGAAACGCCGCATCAGCAGGCGCCTCGGGCGAACCCATCGGCTGCGCCCAATCAATCAGCTGCTCGTACCGAAGGCCGACCAAATCAGCCCCCTTCACTCGTCCGATAATCTCACCCTGCGGTGCTTTCTTCCCCTCGAATTGCTTTGAGTACAACGCCTCGGCCAACACCACAAGGCCGGCCTCCTCTGTATACCGATTGCACGTGGCCACCACCACATAGTCAATCTTCGCGCCCACAGTCAATGCCGTGTTCGACGGCAGCGTCCACGGCGTGGTGGTCCAGGCCAACAAGTCGACCGGCCCCTTGAGTCCGCTGTCCGTCACGCCCGTCGCAACGCCATCCAGACCCAGCAGCCGCTCTGCGCTCGTTCCGACCAAGCGAAACTGCGCAATCACGGTTGTGTCTGTCACGTCTTGGTAGGCCCCCGGTTGGTTCAGTTCGTGCGTGCTCAAACCCGTGCCCGCCTTGGGGCTAAAAGGTTGAATCGTGTAGCCCTTATAAATGTAATCGCGCTTATACAATTGGGCTAAAAGCCACCACACAGACTCGATGTACTTGCTCTCGTACGTGATGTAGGGCGACTCCATATCCACCCAATAGCCCATTTCCCGGGTCAACGCATTCCAGCGGTCCGTGTAACGCATCACGGTCTTGCGGCAAGCGGCGTTGTAATCCTCAACCGAGAGCTTGGTGCCGATGTCCTCTTTGGTGATACCCAACTCTTTCTCAACACTCAACTCCACAGGCAAGCCGTGCGTATCCCAGCCCGCCTTGCGTTCAACCCGCTTGCCTTGGAGCGTTTGAAACCGGCAAAAAATATCCTTGATTGCGCGGCCCATCACGTGGTGGATGCCGGGCTGGCCGTTGGCCGATGGCGGGCCCTCATAGAAAACGAAGCTGTTTTCCTTGGGTCGCTCGCTTACGCTGCGACGAAACACGTCCTCGGCGTCCCACTGCGCCTGGACATCGCGCATAACTTCGGGAAGATTCAAGGAGCCCCGGCTGGGAAATTCATGTGCCATACTACGCGTTCAAAGCAATTGAAACTTGCGCGAAGATAAGCCCGCTTTTCACGCCACTTTTCGCACCGTTTTCGGCGTCAGATTCGGTCGAGCTTGAGCATGTTCGTCATGCCGGATTCGCCAATGGGCATGGACGCAATATGGATGATGAGGTCGCCGTCCACCACCCGCCCATCTCGATACAAAATGCGCTTCACGTCCGAAATCGTGTGATCGGTGGAAATCATCTTCGTGTAGGGGTAAGCCGTTACACCCCAGGCCAATGAAACTTGTCCCAAGATCGCCTTGTTCCCGGTGAACACGATGATGGGGCAGCGCGGACGTTGGCCGGAAACCTTGTAGGCCGTGTAGCCCGAGTAGGACATGGTGATGATGGCTCGTGCACCCGTTCTTTTTGCCAATCGACAGGCGTTGTAACAGATGTGGTCCGAGATGAAGCGTTCCGACTCACTCTCCGCTGGCGGCCGCTCCGAGTAGTAAATATGGTCCTCTTTCTCGACCTCATCAATAATCGATCGCATGGCGCGAATCACCTCGACGGGATGCTCTCCCACCGAAGTTTCACCGCTGAGCATCACCGCATCGGCGCCGTCGAGCACGGCATTGGCAACGTCGTTGACTTCGGCTCGGGTGGGTGCAATGTTCTCTATCATTGACTCCATCATTTGCGTGGCCACAATGACCGGTTTGCTCCCCCGCAAGCACAATTCGATGATGCGCTTCTGAATCAGAGGCACGCGCTCCATAGGCACCTCCACGCCCAAATCACCCCGGGCCACCATTACCGCGTCGGTCTGATGAACGATTTGCTGCAGCTGTTCCACCGCCTCGAGCTTCTCAATCTTCGCGACAATCCGCGCGTGCTTTTGCTGGCCATTGATGATAGCGCGCAAGTCGGTGATGTCCTGCGCCGATCGCACAAAACTCAGCCCGATCCAATCCACATCCATGCTCAATGCAAAGTCCAAATCCTCGCAGTCCTTCTTGGTCAAACTCGGAAGTGAAATCTCGGTGTTGGGTAGATTGATGCCCTTGCGAGAAGACAGCACTCCCCCGTGGATTACGCGGCAAGTCACCTTCTTTTTCCCGTTGGTTGACAACACTTCAAGCCGCAGTTTTCCATCGTCCAGCAACACCGGCTCGCCCGGCTTAACGTCGCCTGCAAAATCAGGGTAAGCGGTGTACGCATATTCGGCACAGCCCTCGCCTTCGCCTACGCGAAACTCAAACTCAGCACCGTCCACAAGCAAAGCACCCTCAGTCATGGCTCCAACCCGAATCTTCGGGCCTTGCAAATCGGCAAGCAGCGCCGTGTTGGTGCCGAGTTCAGCATCCACCTTTCGAACGGCATTGACCACCGCCGCATGGTCATCGTACACGCCATGTGAGAAATTCAGGCGCATCACATTGACCCCCTCCTTCACCATCTCTCGAATCACTTCCAGGGATGATGAGGCCGGACCGACCGTTGCAACAATTTTAGTGGCTCTCATTATTCTCTCTTTATCATATCATTCCCATCCCAATTTCAATCGAAATCAAGGTGGTGAGCCGCCGGCAATTTTTCGAGTTCAACTGCAAAGCACGAGGTCACGTTTCGAACCGACCGCAATGACTTCAACAGCTCTTGCCCGTGGTCGCCGAAATGGGATTCCACGCGAACAAGAAAATCGAAATGCTGGAGCACGGGGATCATTGCCCCGTCGGCCATGCGATTCCACACCACATCCAGGGTCCATTCCCTGAGGTCTTCATGCCTCCAAATGGCATGTGTGGTACGGCCCGCGCGATTCTCTGCCTCAATTTCACCGTGGTAAGCCAGGTCAACCCCGAGGCTGCGATTCACATTTCCACAAAACCTAGCCCCTTCATCTGCGCACGTCACGCCGATTACTTTGAAGGTGTATTCCTCCTCAATATCTAGACGCAAAGTGGTCGCCATAGGGATGGGGGCATCAGTTCTGCGGACCGAAGATATGCTCACAGGCGATGCGCGCGGCACCTTGTTCTGCCAACTTCTTTGACGTCCCCACAGCTTTCCCGCGCACCTTGCCCGCTATGCGCACCTGCATTTCATACTTGTTCTGGCCGCTTTGATGAAAGGTCCGGACCACTTCAAACTCAATGCTCTTGCGCCGCTTTTGGCACCACTCATAGAGCTTGCTCTTGAAGTCCACCGTCTGGTGAATGCGCCCCTGGATGTCATATTCCTCAAATAATCGGTTGACACTTGCTCTGGTTTGCTTGTATCCCAAATCCAGATACACCGCACCCACAACGGCTTCAAAGGCATTGCCATAAATACTCGCATGGACCTCATTGCTGCCCATCTGCAAGTCCATCATTTTGACCAATTCAATGGCCTTGCCCAACCCATTTAAAGTGGTGCGGCTGACCACCCGCGATTTCATCTGTGTAAGCCCCCCTTCGTCTTCATCGGGGAAGCGGTGGTAGAGGTCGTCCACCACGATCATATCCAGCACTGCGTCGCCTAAAAACTCCAGGCGTTCATTGCTCACTCCACCGCCTTGTACCTCAAGCGAACTGCTGTGGCGTAGGGCTTCCAGATAATTCTCAATGCGCTTGACACGAACCCCAAAATGCTGCTTGATATAGGCCCGAACTTCCGTTTCGCGCTGGCTGACCTTTTTAAAAAGGCGCATCAAAATTTACGAATGATCACACAAGCGTTGTGACCGCCAAAGCCGAAGGTGTTCGAGAGAGCCGCGCGCACTTCGCGCTTTTTGGCCGTGTTGAACGTGAAGTCCAATTCGAGATTCAGCGCAGGATCCGGCTCGCTCGAATTGATTGTCGGTGGGATAATCTGCTCCTGCAAAGACAAGACGCAGGCGAGCAGTTCCACCGCACCAGCCGCTCCCAGCAAATGGCCCGTCATGGATTTGGTGCTCGAGATGCTCAACTTGTAGGCGTGGTCGCCGAAGACCTCCTCGATTGCTTTGACTTCTGCCAAATCGCCCAGTGGTGTGGAGGTGCCGTGCACGTTGATATAATCCACTTCATCGGGCTGCATGCCCGCATCCTCCAATGTGGCCCGCATCACACGAATGGCGCCTGTGCCCTCCGGGTGGGGTGCTGTTAAATGGTGCGCGTCACCCGAAGCGCCGCCGCCCACAACCTCGCACAAAATGTTTGCTCCTCGCGCTTGAGCATGCTCAAGTGACTCGAGCACCATGGCGCCCGAACCTTCGCCCAAAACAAAGCCATCGCGCGTCACGTCAAAAGGACGCGAAGCCCCTTGCGGATCATCGTTGCGTGTGGACAGTGCCTTCATCGCACCGAAGCCCCCGATGCCTGCCTCCACGCAAGCCGCCTCTGATCCGCCCGTTACAATCGCATCGGCCTTGCCCATGCGGATGGTTGTGAACGCGTCGATCACAGCATTCGTCGCACTGGCGCACGCCGAAACACAGCCGTAATTCGGTCCGCGGAACCCGAATTCGATGGAGATTTGCCCTGCAGCAATGTCTCCAATCATTTTCGGGATAAAGAAAGGGTTGAAGCGAGGCGTACCGTCACCATTGGCGTAGTTGCGCACCTCTTCTTGAAAGGTGAACAGCCCGCCGATGCCACTGCCCCAAATTACACCCACGCGATCCAGGTCAATGCCCTCTGCGTCAAGCCCAGCGTGGCTCACAGCCTGGCGGGCTGCTACCATTGCATACTGAGCAAAAGGATCGAGCTTCCGGGCCGTCTTCCGATCGAAGTGGTCCAGTGGGTCGTACCCCTTCAGCTCACATGCGAACTGGGTTTTGAAATGGGTGGCATCAAAATGCGTGATCGGGCCTGCGCCACTTTCACCATTCTTGAGCGCCTCAAAAAATGTCGCTACATCGTTGCCCAGAGGTGTCAAGCACCCGGCACCCGTGATAACGACCCGCTTCAGCTCCACCTCAGGGCTGAATTAGACGGTCGCCTCGATGTACTCGACGGCCTGTCCAACCGTGCCAATCTTCTCAGCCTGATCATCCGGAATAGCGATGTTGAATTCCTTCTCGAATTCCATGATCAACTCAACGGTGTCAAGAGAGTCCGCTCCCAAATCATTGGTGAAGCCGGCCTCGTCGTTAATCTCTGATGCATCGACGCCGAGTTTGTCGACGATGATTGCTGTTACTTTTTCACGAATACTAGACATAGCGCTACTCAATTTTTTTGCCAATTGCGCTGCAAAGTAAACGCATTCCACGCCAACAAGCACACACCCTTGGAATGTTCGTGTATAAGCCGTAAGCCTCTCACATTCAACCAATTAATCACTTCTCATTGTCAATTTCGGAGTATTGGGCCAGAACCGTATCCATAGATTTACGGTGAATTATAGGCACTTCTGCCCCTTCAGCTGGCCATCCCACCGGGATGTTCAAAAAAGCGCGCTCGTTGTCCGGGCGCCGAAGAAGCTCGCCCAAAAAGTTCATTGGAGAGGGCGTGTGGGTCAAGGCGGACAGCCCGGCCTGCTGCAAAGCCACGAGCAAGAAGCCTGTGGCGATGCCGACGCTTTCTGGCACGTAATAGTTCGGCGCTTTCTGCCGATCAGCACCCTCCCCATCAACCCATTCAAAGACACGCTTGAACACGATAATCAGCGCTGGCGCGTCCTCAATGAAGGGTTTATTATGGTCCGTGCCCACAAATTTCAGGTCGTCAAGCCAGCGCTTCGACATGCGGCCTCCATAAGAGATGCGCTCTTCGGCCTCGGCCGCTTTGCGGATGGCCGACTTGAGGACCGGGTCGGTCACCACACAAAACGTCCAGGGCTGCTTGTGCGCGCCCGAAGGAGCCGACGATGCGATGCGAATAGCTGACTCGATGATGTCCATGGGGACGGGGTCCGAACTGAAGTTCCGGACGCTGCGACGGCTTTCCAGGGACTGCTCAAAGTCCGCGAGTCGAGCGCGCATTTCGTCATGGCTGAAGCGTTGGGGGGCGTGACGTTGGAAGCCTTTCACAAGCCGAGCATTTTTTTTCGCACGTCCTTCATCAAGTCGGAGGCGTACACGAATTCCTCGAGCGCGGGAAGTTCGGCTCTCAAAATGGCCGCACTGTCGCCCGTCCAAGGGATGTCCCCGTCGTGAACGAAGTGAATGTGCTCACCGATTTCGATGACGCTATTCATATCGTGGGACACCACCACGGTGGTCGTCTCGTATTCATGGGTGAGCTCTCGAATGAGCGTGTCGATGACAATAGCCGTCTGGGGGTCCAAGCCTGAATTGGGCTCATCGCAAAACAAGAAGCGTGGGCGCATAACGATGGAGCGAGCCAGTGCGACGCGCTTTTGCATGCCCCCAGAGATTTCAGCGGGGAAGAATTGGCCTGAATCCCCGAGCTCGACACGCTGGAGACACTCCTGCACGCGGTGCTCCATCTGAACGGGATCCAAGTTGGCGAACATCGTCAAGGGAAACATCACGTTTTCACGGACCGTCATCGAGTCAAACAATGCGCCGCCCTGAAAGAGCATCCCGATTTCATGGCGCACCGCCTCCCGCTCGCGCGGACGCATTGCTGTAAAATCTCTATCGCCCGAGGGGCCGGAATACGTCACCAACCCGCGGTCGACCTCAAGCAAGCCCACCAGACACTTGGTGAGCACTGATTTCCCAGACCCTGAACGGCCGATGATGAAATTCACCTGACCGGGTTTGAAGTCCGCAGAGACACCGTTGAGCACCACCTTCTCCCCAAAGGCCTTGTGGACGTCGGTCGCGCAGATCATGTCAGCAGAAGTTGGGTGATGACCAAGTTGGTAATCATAATCAGGACGACGCTGTAGACGACGGCCTTCGTGCTAGAACGACCCACTTCCAATGCGCCCCCCGAAGTATAAAACCCGTGGTAAGCCGATACGCTCGTAATGATGGCGGCAAAAACGGTGGTCTTAAACAAGGCGTACATAACGTCGTATTGGGCAAAGTCAATCTGCATGCCGTACTGAAAGTCTGACATGCTACTCAGGTCGGCAGCCACTGAAATCCACGCGCCCGCGCCAATGCCTAAAACCATAGCGATGATCACCAAGAACGGGAAGATGATGACACCGGCTAGAATTTTGGGAAGGGCCAGATGTGAAATCGCAGCTACGCCCATCACTTCCAGAGCGTCAATTTGCTCGCTCACACGCATGGTGCCGATTTGCGATGCAATATTCGAACCCACTTTTCCCGAAAGAATAACCGGGATGATGGTGGGAGCAAACTCGAGAATCATCGTTTGTCGCACGGCGAAACCGATGGTGTAAGCCGGAATCCAGCCGCCTATCTGGTGCGCTGTTTGGATGGCAATTACCGCGCCCATAAACAGGGAGAGCAACACCACAATGCCCAAGCTTTGCAGGCCAATCATCTCCAGTTCAGCAGCCAATGCTCGGCCGAACACGCGCACCTTGCGCGGGCGGCGGAACGCCGCCACTAAAAAGGCGAAATAGCGTCCGATATGAAACAGCAACGATGTCACGTTAGCTAAGGTATACCTTAGCATTTCGCATAGGCCTCACACGGTATGAAACTTGCCCGTTCCTTATTCACCGCTCTTCGCCTGCTCGTTCTGGGCGTGATATGTGTCTCGCTTCTGAGCTCGTGCGCCGCCCGGCGCAGCATGCAAGGGCCGCACAAGCCCAAACAAAAACGAAGCAAGCGACAAAAGTGTGAATCCTGTCCGTTCTGGCGCAACGACCCGATGGCTGAAGCTACCTTCACCGCCACATGACAAATCCTGAGCACACTTTTGTGGTGATCATGGCCGGCGGCGTGGGCACGCGCTTCTGGCCGATGAGTCGCGACGCCCGGCCCAAGCAGTTCATGGACATTCTAGGCTGCGGCCGCTCCTTGATTCAGATGACTTACGACCGTGTGCTGCCCTTGACCGCCGCCGATCGCATCCTGGTCGTCACAAACGAACGATACCGCCGCGACGTCGCCTCGGCCCTGCCCGATTTGCCCGCGACGAACATCCTTTGCGAGCCGCGCATGCGCAACACGGCCCCTTGCTTGCATTATGCCAATTCCGTCGTCGCCGCACGAAATGCCAACGCTCAAATCGTCGTCGCTTCAGCCGACCACCTGATCGAAGACGAGGACGGTTTCCGTTCAGTGATAACCGCCGCGCTTGGACTGGCCGCATCGGCAGGCCAGTTGGTCAGTGTGGGTATTGCGCCCACACGCCCCGATACAGGCTATGGCTACATTGAGCACCGCGCATTGGACAAGTCATCGCCCGGGCGCTCAGACGACCCGCGCCTGCGGGCGGTCACTCGCTTTGTAGAAAAGCCCGATCGGTCGAGTGCGGAGCAGTTCATCGCTTCAGGCGACTTCGCTTGGAACGCTGGGATCTTCTGCTGGAATCTCTCCGACATTCAGGCGGCTTTTGCAGCGCATTTGCCCGCTATGGACGCCCTTTTTTCTGCCCGTTCTAGCGACTTTGGAACCGCCCGTGAGGCGGAGGCTGTGGCCGCTATTTACGAGGCTTGCGAGAACATCTCCGTCGACTTCGGCGTTATGGAAAAGGTCGACAATGCAGGGTTGGTGCTCGGTGATTTTGGATGGTCCGATCTCGGCACATGGGCTTCGCTTTACCATCAACTCGACCGCGACGATTCAGCCAATGCCCTGTGCGGGATAAGCGAAGACGGGCTGTTGCTTGAGGATTCCACGGGCAACATCATTGCTGCTCCCGACGGAAAAACAGTCGTGGTGCGCGGGCTGGACAACTTCATCGTAGTCGACTCCGGCGACGCTCTTTTGATCTGCCCCCGCGATCAAGAGCAATGGGTGAAATCGGTCGCCGTTGAAATGAAGTCGCGCGGCAAGGCGTAGTGCGCGTGTAGGCGCGGTCGCACTAGCGCTCGCCGCACATATCGGCAGCCACAACCCAGCTGTCGTACTCCTTCTCAGTCAAATGCCCCAAGGCAAGCGCCGCCTCCTTCAAGGTTGTCCCCTCCTCGTGAGCTTTCTGTGCAATGGCGGCCGCCTTGTAGTAGCCGATATGCGGATTTAAAGCCGTCACCAACATCAAAGAGTCGTCCACAAGCTGCCCGATACGTTCCAAATTCGGCGTGATGCCTTCCACGCAGCGCTGTGCAAACGAGTCGCATGCATCGCCGATGAGTCGTGCCGATTCAAGAATATTACGCGCCATCATCGGCTTGAATACGTTCAGTTCAAAGTGGCCCTGGGCGCCGCCCACAGATATCGCCACATCGTTGCCCATCACTTGGGCGCACACCATCGTAAGCGCTTCGCATTGGGTTGGGTTCACCTTGCCCGGCATGATGGACGAGCCCGGTTCATTGGCTGGTAAATTCAGTTCGCCAATGCCCGAGCGCGGGCCGGAGCCCATCAGTCGGATGTCGTTGGCGATTTTGTTGAGCGCGACGGCGAGCTGTTTGAGAGCGCCGTGCGCCTCAACAACCGCATCGTGGGCGGCGAGCGCTTCAAACTTGTTGGGCGCTGTGACCAACGGGTGGCCCGTGGAGGCCGCCATATACTGGGCCGCTTTTTCAGCGTAGCCTTCCGGTGTGTTGATGCCGGTGCCCACAGCCGTACCGCCCAAGGCCAGTTCCGCAAGATGGCCGAGGGTCGCCTGGACCGCACGCATCCCGTGATCAAGCTGGGCAACATAACCGCCGAAGACCTGCCCCAAGGTCAAGGGCGTGGCGTCCATCAAGTGGGTGCGTCCGATCTTAACTACGTCGCCCATGGCGGCAGCCTGCTCGCCGAGCGCTTTGCGCAAACGCTGCACCCCCGGCAAAGTCGTCTCAACAATCGTCGTGTAGGCGGCAATGTGCATGGCCGTCGGAAAGGTGTCATTCGAGGATTGACTCATATTCACATCGTCGTTCGGATGGATCGGCTGCTCGCCTGCACCCAGAACGCCCCCAGCCAACACATGCGCCCGGCCGGCCACCACTTCGTTCACATTCATATTCGACTGGGTGCCGCTGCCCGTCTGCCAAATCACCAGCGGGAAGCAATCGTCAAGCTCGCCGGCGATGATCTCCTTGCACACGGCCACAATTTGGTCGCGCTTTTCAGCCGAGAGCACGCCCGCATCACAATTCGCCCGCGCCGCCGCCATTTTCAAATGGCCGAAGGCGTGGACAATCTCTATGGGCATCGAGCCCCCCGGGCCGATCGGGAAATTGTTTCGGCTGCGCTCAGTTTGCGCGCCCCAGTACTTGTCAGCCGGCACTCGGACTTCGCCTAAGGTGTCTTTTTCGATGCGATACTCCATCTGAATTCGTGTAGAATGTGTAGATATTGGCTTCAATCAGCCATCGTTTGTTCACTGCCCTGCGCCATCAAGTAGGCGCGAAGCATATCCTCAATTTCCCCGTTCATGATGGCATCAACGTTCGACGTCTCGTACTGCGTACGCACGTCCTTGACCATCTTGTAGGGCTGCATGACATAGGAGCGGATTTGCGAGCCCCACTCAATTTTCTTCTTCCCCGCCTCGATTTCATCGCGCGCGGCGTTCTTTTTCGCCATCTCCAGTTCATAGAGCTGGGATTTCAATAGCTGGAGCGCCTTCTCACGGTTGCCCAATTGGGATCGCGTTTCTGTATTCTCAATGATAATGCCCGATGGCTTGTGTCGAACCCGCACGCCCGTTTCCACCTTGTTCACGTTTTGGCCGCCTGCACCACCTGACCGGAAGGTGTCCCAGGAAATGTCAGCTTGATTGATTTCTATCTCAATCGAATCGTCCACTAGCGGATACACGTACACCGACACAAACGATGTGTGGCGCCGGGCATTTGAATCATAGGGACTGATGCGCACCAAGCGGTGCACGCCGTTCTCACCTTTGAGCATCCCGAATGCAAAGTCGCCTTCTATCTCCATGGTGACCTGCTTGACACCCGCCACGTCACCGTCTTGGCGGTTCAACTCACTCACCTTGAAGCCGGCCTTTTCCGCATACATCACATACATTCTAAGAAGCATAGAGGCCCAGTCGCAGCTCTCCGTCCCTCCCGCTCCAGCCGTAATCTGCACCACCGCATTGAGCGAATCGGCCTCGTCCGAAAGCATTTGCTTGAACTCCATCGCCTCGATCTGATTGACAATCGTCTTGTGCAGCGCATCCACCTCGGCCTCGGTGCTCTCCCCCTCTTTAAAAAAGTCAAACAGCACCTGCAAGTCCTCAAGGTTTGATTCGCAGGATTGGTACCCTTCGACCCAAGCTTTCTTGCCCCGAATCTTCTTCATCACCAATTCAGCCGCCTTTGAATCATTCCAAAAATCAGGGTCCTGGGTGAGCTTCTCATCCTCCTGAATCTCGATCAATTTCTGGTCGATGGCCAAGTAGGTCTTGAGTCCTTCGAGGCGCTTGAGCGCCTGAACGATATGATCAGCATTCAACATGGAGATGTAAAGGTACTTCGTGCGACCGCATCACGCGCCTCGGCATAGGCAAAGCCGCGCTGGCATACATGGCGGATGAGCTGTTCCGGTTCATGGCCGGGCCGTACGCGGCGACGGGCGGCCAATGCAGCGTCTACCGCCTCCCTCAAGTCGTCAGGCTCCAAAGTGTCAACAGCGGCTTGCGCTGCGCTTGAATCCAGGCTGTGATTCGCCAGAAGTGCGGCCTTGATCTTCGCGGGACCCCAGCGTTTGATGCGCAGTTTTCCCCGGGCAAAGTCCTCAGCAAATCGGGGCTCGTTGAGAAAATCCTCCTCGTGCAGTCGATCCAAGACGGCAGACAGTTGCAAATCAGATTTTAACGCAAACAATTTTCTACGCACATCGGCCGCACTTCGCTCACGTAAAGCACACCAATTCCGTATCTTCGCGAATCCAACCCAGTCCTTTTCCATGGACGGCAATGTACCCCAGCACCCGACTACGATGAAAGCTGAAATCAATCTGCGCATCGCCGGACTCCTCGAGAACCCGGAAATCGAAGCCATCCGTGTGGATGTGCGCACCGCCTTCTCGGTCTACCGAGACGAGCGCGAGAAGGAGGTTTCAACCCAGCGCAAGGCCTTTGAGGCCCTTGGCCCTGACCAAGTCGACGAAGTTGGTGAGCCGCTTCGCTTCACGTATGCACCCGACGAAGAAGACGCGAAAAATGACGAGTTCCACAAGTCGTTCAAAGCACGGGAAAAGGTGTGGCGAGACGCCATTGCATTGGAACAAAAGGAC
>Ga0206681_10000582_pt1 | contig 19188 bp, 21 predicted proteins | sample M150012015metaG_FD_161048 | JGI IMG/M metagenome (GOLD analysis project Ga0206681, IMG submission 161048) | Ammonia-oxidizing marine archaeal communities from Monterey Bay, California, United States - M1 500m 12015 | ecosystem: Environmental > Aquatic > Marine > Intertidal zone | place: USA... | reverse complement strand
TCGTCTTCCTGATTTTCATCCAAAGGATCTGTTGTTATTTGAAGATCTTCTGAAATTTCTTTTGAATCTTCCTTTGGATTTTCACCCACAGAAAGCACAAGTTTTGGTGATTGAGGCGCTTCTTTCTCAAAACCAACCAATTCGATAAGAAAAATCCACATGCTTAAAAAATCATAAACCAAAATAAATTTTTGATTTTCATCTGAAATGCATTCGTTTAATTTCACATCTTTCATAATCATCAGGTCATCGGTCATTTCTCCTTCAGATAAATCTAAAAGGCTAATTTCTTCACCTTTATCCCAGTTATCATTAGACACGTAAAAGCTGGCCATTTGATCTCCTTGAAAGGCGAAGGCACCAATTATTGCATCATAAAAAGATTCAAAACTGTCCTGATCGGATAAAAGGATGTCATGAAAAATTTCTTCTTCGTTTTTTGAATCCAACAGTACTCTAAATTTTAGGCCTGGCATATCAATGGTGTAATGTGTTCATATTTTTTTTAAACCCAATTCCTTTCCGAGTTTCAACATTAATTCTCTCGCATCTTCATAAGAATTTGAAATTTCTCCTTCGAGTATAGCTTCTTTTATTTTACTTTTTATAACTCCAACTTCATAACAGGGTCCAATATCAAATGTTTTCATGATTTCTTCTCCTTTAACTGGGGGTTGAAAATTTCGAATTTTATCTTTGACTTCAACAGCTTGAAGTTTTTCTGATACAATTTTGAAGTTATCTCTATAGCGTTTTACCTTAAATTCATTTTTGGATGTAATATCTGCATCACACAAGAGCATAAGGTCCTCAATATCTTCACCGGCTTCATTCAACAATCTACGAATAGCAGTGTCTGTTACTGATCCTTTCACTAAAGCAATTGGACGAAGGTGAAGACGAACTAATTTTTGGACATATTTCATCTTCTTATCCAGCGGAAGGCGATGGTTTTTAAATATCTTGGGTACCATTTTTGAACCGAGTTCTTCGTGACCGTGAAAAGTCCAGCCAACTTCAGGATCAAATTTTTTGCTTGCAGGCTTGGCAATGTCATGTAATAGAGCAGCCCATCTGAGCCATAGATTATCCGAGGATTTGGCTACATTATCTACAACCTGTAAAGTGTGAAGAAAGTTGTCTTTATGACTTTTCCCATCAATCGTTTCTTTACCGGACAGTACAACTAATTCGGGGAAGATATGTTCAATTAAATTTGTCGATTTCAGGAGGTTTAATCCTCTTGAAGGTGTAGGACTTAAGAGAATTTTATTCAATTCATCGGTAATACGCTCTCTTGAAACAATTTTAATTCTTTCGGACAGACTTCTGATAGATTTTAGACATTCAATATCTATTTTAAAATCGAATTGACTGGCAAATCGTATTGCACGTAGCATTCTCAGAGGATCGTCGTTAAACGTGGTATTGGAATCAAGAGGTGTTTTAATCAGCCCCTTTTTCAAATCGTTGATTCCATCAAAAGGATCAATCAGTTCACCAAAATGCTCGGGATGTAAATCAATCGCCATGGCATTAATGGTAAAGTCCCTTCTATACTGGTCTTCTTTTAAAGTTCCGGGAGATACTTTGGGGTTTCTAGAGTCTTTTTTATAGGATTCTTTTCGGGCCGAAACAAATTCTACATCTATATCCTTGTATCTAAAATGTGCTGTTCCATACGTTTTAAAGAGTGATACTTTTTTAACCCGTAGTGTTTTGGCTATTTCCTTAGCAAACTGGAGACTATCTCCATACACTACAATATCAATGTCTTTTGATTTTTTATCAAGCATCAAATTCCGTACAAAACCCCCAATTACAAAGGCTTTCAAGTCCTTATCCTCAAGATGTTTTTTGATGACCTTAAAAATCGGATGTAGCAGATATGAAGTATAGTCTTGATGCATTTAACAAAACAAAATTAATCAATCTTAATGCAATGTTGAGATTTAGTTTTCGTCAGATGATTCATCTTCCTCTTTATCAAATAAAAAGAGATCATTTTCTAATGGTTCTTCCTCCTCAATATAACGGAATGATTTTCCGCTTTTTTTATGTGCCTGCATCTTTGTTTTCTTCCCTCTTTCACCATCATTTTCAAAATTTCGCTTTCTATTTTTAGATGATTTTTTCTTTTGTTCCTGATTCGAATTATCTGAAGTGGAATGCGATGCATTATTTTCAGATGTAGTATTTGTTCTAGGAGACGAGTGTTGAGAGTCCTTATTAGAGCTTGAAAATGATTTACCTGGAGTTCTTTTTGTATCTCCCCGATTTTCTGCTATTTTGACCGCTAATGTTCTTCGATTAATTTCAAAACCATCCAAGGCATTAATTGCATTTTCAGCTTCTTTCTGATCAAACATTTCCACAAATGCAAATCCTCTTGGTTTACCTGTTTCTTTATCTGTAGGGATATTGACTCTATTCACTTTCCCATACTCTTCAAACAATTCGGTTAGCTGTTCTTTAGTAACGCCAAAATCTAACTTGGCAACAAAAATACTTGTCATAAAAATAATCTGTACTATCTAAATTTAATAAATAATTCCGCACGAAATTAGAATAAAAATTTCAAATAGTAAATAAACAAGGCGGTATTATTGTGATTTATAATTCAAAACCTTAAAGTTTTGCGCTGATTCCGAATTGAATAATTCGAGGAAGTCCGGGTCTCAATCCTGCCGGTCTAAGAGAAACTATATATGCTTGATTTGTTATGTTCTGGACAGTAATATTGAATGAAATTTGTTTATTTAAGTAATATTTAACACCACCATCAAATACCAGATAAGAGGGGATGTGTTCGACCTGGCTTAAGTTTTCACTTCCTGCTTCAGCTCTCATGGCGGAATTGTACTTTGCGTTAAGATTGAATTCGAATTTAGAATGCTCGAGACTTATTCTTGAGGAGAACTGATGTTTTGATAAGTAAGGGAATTCGTCACCATAATTCACATTTCCCCAGCTATCGAAGCTACTTTCAAAGGATGAAAGAAACTTAGCATCCGTAAAAGTATATGATACAGTGATAGGGATGCGTATCCTGCTTTTTATTCCAAACAGCTTTATGGTATTAATTGTAGCAAAAACTTCAGCTCCCATGGTTTGCGCCTTGCCTCCATTATGCATATTTCCAATACCATTACCACCTGTTGCAGCCAGATCATTACCCAGCAGGTTTTTATACGCATTAAAAAACAATGCAGTTTGTAAGTTGAGGAATTTGCCAAAAAACTTAGTTCCGAATTCATAGTTCAGGCTTTCTTCGGGGTTTGATCCTTCAGTTAATCCAGGAGGGGCAAATCCTTTATGAAGACCTGCATATGTACTGAATTTTTCATTCCAGGAGTAGTTTATACCAATTCCGGGTAATAAGATGCTCACAGCATTCGATTTGTAGTGTGCATCTATTCCTTCTCTTAAAGGATCTGTTTTGCCATAATCGATTTCATTTAATTCAATGTTCTCATAGCGAATTCCTGGTGTTAAATCCAATTTATGGAAGGATAAAGTGTATTGGATATGTGACGCTAAAGCATATGCTCTACGTATTCTGTTGCTTTCTGTTCCTAATTCACCTTGGTAAGTCTGAAACATTGTACCATCATTCATGGAGTACTGATCCTCATTTTGATAACGATCCATGGCATCTTGATGGTATCTCACACCCAGTTGCACATCGTGCTTTAGTTTGCCAGTAGTATAATCAAAATCCATTATGCTTTGAATTCCATGTGAATAATAGCTTCTGTTGTTTCCTTTAATAAATAATGATTCACTTTCACCTGAGCTTTCTCCAGTCAAAATTTGATACTGTCTACTGAACTGAGAGTCGTTTGAAAGTAAACTGCTAATTCCAATTTTATTTCCACTGCTGTCGCTTATCGCACTTAATTTATACCAATTCCTTTTAAAGTCATTTCTATAAATTGAAGTAGTGATATTAATCCAATTGATAGGTTTTATCGTATGACTTAAAGATATCTGATGCTGTGATGAATTCATGACATCTTTTTGAGAGCCAGCATATCGTCTATATGGACTCTCCTGGAAATCTGTTTGCGTTAAACCAACATAGGTTTCATTCGAAGTTTCTTGACAATACCCTGCTTTAAATAACAGGGATTGAGCAATTTTTGCGCTCTTGTCTGAAGATATAATGAACTTAGTTAAAAAGTCATTTTTATTGAATCCAGTGTTTCCTCCATTGTCCAGTATTTTAAATCCATTAGAACCGTAGCTGTATGTTTCGACCATATATCCCATATTGCCATGGGTATTTCCAATTGCAGCGTGAATATTTCTTCCCAAGAAACTACCTCCCAAGATGTTTAGCTTTGCGGTCAATTCATGAGGTATTGGTGTAGAAATTAAATTCAAAGCTCCTCCGGTAGTAAACGGTCCGTATTTAATTTGGCTACTTCCTTTTAGTACTTCTACAGCATACATTCTTCCAGTTGTGGGGAAATAATACGCTGACGGTGCGCAATAAGGGGCAGGAGCCATTAATATGCCATCTTCCATTAATGTAATTTTACTTGATCTCGATACACCTGAACCTCTTAGCCCTATATTTGGTCTTAACCCGTAGCCATCTTCCTCCTGTATATTTACTCCGGGAATGGTTTTTAAAACACAATGAATATCAGAATAATTGAATTTTTGAATTTCCAATGGTGATATGTAATACGCGGAACCAGGCATTTTTCTTATTCCCAATTCACCTCCTGTTAAAGTGGTGTGTTCAATAATGGTTTCAGGCAAATGGTGTATCTGCTCTTCAAATGTATAAAAGAGTGCATTACAGCCGCGATTAAATAGTTGAATGGTATCTTTAATTAATGCATAACCGGGACAATGAATATGCAAAAAATGTCGACCGTTTTCAATATTATCAAAGTGAAAATCACCGTTTGACTTAACGCTGACGGTCTTATTCAAGTTTACAATCGTCACTTTAGCTGCGTTTTCAAGTCCCAGCTCAGATGTAATCACTTTTCCCGATATACGGTATCTGTTGCTTTGAGCAATACTCGTAAAAAAAAGAAAGAAACAAGCTATAGAAACGATAAATTTCATCCGTTAAAATTTTTACAAATTTCATCATGTTGTTAGTATATTCCTATACCTATAATGTGGTATTTTAGAATGATTCTAAATAGCAAAAAATAGTTTCTGTTTATTTGAATGGAGATTGATAGAATTATTGTTTGATTAAAGATAATTGAGTATTTTGCGCCACAGTTAAATGCTTATGGAAGATTTATTTTTTACGGCGACAGCAACAACGCCATATGTAGATTTCAAAAAGACTGGAATATTAGAGCTTTCGGGAAAGGTGATATCCTCTGAAGATGTAGATTTTTGGACTATAATTTTCAACTGGGTAGAAGAGTACGCTAAAAACCCTTCTCCGAGGACAATGGTAAAAATCCAGCTGGATTATCTCAATAGTTCATCCTTATTGGAGATAAATAAATTCGTGAAATTGATAGGAGGGATTGACTCTCCAAATTATGAGGTCAAGATACTTTGGCTTTATAATAAAGTTGATTTATACATGTACGAAATTGGTTGTGAGCTGTCTAAAAGGAATAATATTTTCTTTGAAATGGAGTTAATCCCTGAATTCGTATAACTTTTATCTAAATCTGTATTATGCGTCTCGTAAAGAGATTTTCACATGAAAGATATTTAATTGAACTCCATCAATACAATCAAAAATATATTTTAAAAATCTCATTGGATCGATTCGAACAAATATTTAAGATAGACGAAGGTGAAGTTCAAAACATGGAAATATTTGACCAAATTTTGGAGTCTGATTTTCTATCGGGATGTCTTACGCGATTTGTTTCTATGAGAGAAGATTTTTTAACCGAACTAAATAACAGTACTAATGAATAAATTTTTTATTGCTTTTTTGCTTTTGTCACTTATTTCTTGTGGGACGGATTCAGATAACGGAAAGAAAAAGGATGTAGTAAAACAGGTCAATGTTGTTTCTAAGGACACTTCAGGACTGGTCATTGCCTATTACCATTATGACAGTATAAAGGTACAGTTTGAGTATTATAAAAACATTGAAGCCAAATTGGCCAAAAGACAGTCGGCATATCAAAATCAGATTGCAGCTAAAACGCGTAAATACGAAAACTATATAGCTAAAAAAGGAAAAGAGGCTCAAGAGGGTCTGTTGTCTGAGAACGAAATAATGCAAGTGCAGCAGAAAGTACAGCAGATGGAGGCAGATATTGGTCAATACCAACAAACACAGGGAGTCAAACTAGAGCAAGATATGATAAAGCAAAGTCAAGAAATAAATAATAAAGTCGAATCATTTGGTAAGAAGTTTAGTGAATTGAATGGAATAGATGTACTTTTTGGATATTCTTCAGGTGGACAGATTAATTATATCAATTCTCAAATGGATGTGACTAAGTCATTTCTCGATTTTTTAAATGCTGAGCAGGCCAAAATTGAAAAAGACCTTTAATTATGTTAATTGCAAGCAAAAAAGAACAGGAGAATATTGCGGAATACGTTTTGTATCTATTTCAAATAGAAGATGTAGTGCGATCTTTTGACTTTGATTTAGATCAGATTATAGAGGTTTTTGTTCTTCCCAACCTTCCTGATGATTCGTTTGAAAACCAGTATAGGAAATGGTATCAGGAAATAATTAATGAAATGAAAGGCTCATCTCTTGAAAAGAAGGGACATATTGATCGAATTATGGAAGTATGCAGGGAATTGGTCTTTCTTCACAATACGATTCATACTATGGGAAAGGAAAATAAATACAAAGAAATTTGTGAAAGGGCTGCAGTATTTATACCTGAATTCAGAGCGAAATCCGATAAGAAAAATAATCACGATGTGGAGGTTATTCTTCATGCCATGTATATGAAATTGCAGCTAAGAATCAGGGGAAAGGAGATAAGCAATGAAACAGATGAAGCATTTGATGCTATGAGAATGCAACTTGCTTTTCTTGTTCGTGAATACCATAAAATGAAATCGGGAGAGTACAATTTTATTCAGAACTGAGGTATTCTGGAAAGGACTCCATTTGTTCAAAACACTGTCTGTTGTGATCCTTCTTCATAATTAAATGTGTAATTCCATTACTTAATATCAAATAATCGGATTGTAAATTTTTATAATAGATTAAAGACTGTTCAAATACTTTTTTGGTGATTTTTATATGAGGAGCTTTACATTCCAATAGTAAAAAACTGCTTTGGTCTGTTTTAAACACCGCAAGGTCCCATCTCTTCGTTAGATCTCCGTAGCTTATTTTTTTTTCAACAGACATTAATCCTTTAGGATAATTGAGATCCAAGAATACCGAAATGAAATGTTGTCGGACCCATTCTTCAGGAGTCAATTTGATGGCTTTTTTCCGTATTAAACAATGCACAAACAGAGTGTCATTACTTCTCTTGATGGTCAAATTGGTTTTGGGTAAATTTAATGGAACTATTGGATTCATTAAATTCCAGGAAGTATTAAATCAATGTCTTTATATTTTAGATTAAAGACCTTTCCAAGTACCTCGTTGGTTAGAATTCCTTTATAAATATACACTCCATTTCGAAATCCAGCATGTGAACGGATGAGATCAACAACTCCACCCTTTTCACCCATTTCCAATAGTAAGGGAGAGAAAATATTTGAAATTGCAAAAGAAGCCGTTCTCGATACTCGAGAGGCAATATTTGGCACACAATAATGTGTTACCCCATGCTTTACAAATGTAGGGTCATCATGGTTTGTAATCCGCGATGTTTCAAAACACCCTCCTTGATCTATGCTCACATCCACAATTACGGAACCCGATTTCATTTCCTGTATCATTGATTCAGTAACAACACAAGGTGTTTTACCAACTGAGGATCTCAGTGCCCCAATCACAATATCTGCTCTTTTGATGGCTTTTGCTAATACTTTAGGTTGTATAATTGAGGTATATACCCTCTGTCCAATGTCATTTTGAAGTCTGCGTAATTTGGACAGACGATTGTCAAACACTTTAACTGAAGCACCCAGCCCCAATGCAGATCGAGTAGCAAATTCGCCAACTGTTCCGGCACCAATTATGACTACTTCTGTGGGTTGCACTCCGGCGATTCCGCCTAGCATCATTCCTTTCCCTGAAGAAAAAGAGGATATCAGCTCTCCAGCAATAATAATGGATGTATTACCCGCAATTTCTCCTACAGTCCGAACAACAGAAAACACACCTTCTTCATCCTGAATATAATCCCAGGCAATTGCAGTGATTTTTTTCTTAATTAATTTTGTCAATACTTGTTTGGGTTGAATAGAAATTTGAAGTGCAGATATAAATGTTTGATTCCCAGGCATAAGATCAACCTCCTCATCTGTTGGAGGGGATACCTTAAATACAATATCACATTGGTAAATTTCTTCTCTGCCTTTACATATTTGAGCTCCTGCCTCACTATAATCATTGTCGCTAAAATTTGCTCCATCTCCGGCTTTGGATTCTATTTTAACTTCATGGCCATGTGCTACCAATAATGAAACGGTTTCTGGAACTAATGCCACTCTACGTTCCTGAAAAGAGGTTTCTTTAGGAATTCCAATAAAGAGACTGCCTTTTTTTTGAGCGACCTCCAACATTTCCTCTTTTGGTAGTAAGCTGCCTTTTTGAATTAATTTTTTTAGAAGTTCAGGATCTGTTTTCATTAGCTATTTCAATCGTTCTAATTTGATCATTTGACACACTTATATCTATCCAAATGGTATCAGCGGGGAGGAATTTTTCAATTTTATCCGCCCATTCTATAAAGATAGGATTTTTTTCGCTCAATAATTCTTCTAAACCAAGATCAAAAGCTTCAAAATCATTCTTCAATCGATAACAATCTATATGGTAAAAGCAATTGCCGTCTTGACTTTCATATTCATTAATGATAGAATATGTCGGAGAACCTTGAAAAGAGTTAATTCCATTATATTCAAGAATACAATGGATTAATGTGGTTTTTCCCGCTCCCATTTCACCCCGAAAGGCATAGCATACTTTTTTACGAAATAGAGATTCATTTTCTTGAACGAAAAGTTTAAGCTCCTCAATAGTTTTAATTTTCGTTATCATTATTCCTGAATCCCTTTAAAAGGCTCACAATTTCCATCTTTCCATTCCAAAAGACGAGTGGTATCATGCTCAAAAATGGCATAAGTTTGATAGTGCATCCACTCTCCAAGATTGATATAACTGGATGATTGTATTTTGAGATGCATCGGTAGATGTCTATGTCCGAATATGAAGTAATCGAAATGCTCCTTCTTTAATTTTTCCGTACAAAACTGATAGAGCCATTCATTTTCTTTTTTAGAATACGCATCTTCTTTTTTGTTATGGGATCTGCTTCTATTTGAGAAAAAATTTGCTACAGGAATTCCGATGCTTGGATGTATGCAAGAAAATAAAAATTGACAAATACGATTTCGAAATACCTTTTTTATACACTTGTATCCAAAATCACCTGGCCCTAGTCCATCTCCATGAGATATATAAAATTTCTTATCATCTATTTGTATTTGGAGCTCATCCTTAATCATGAGTACTCCAATTTCCTCTGTAAAGTATTTCTTCATCCACATGTCGTGGTTACCAAGAAAAAAATAGACCTGAATACCATTGTCGACCAATTCCGCAATTTTCCCTTGGATTCGTACAAATCCTTTGGGAATTACTTTTTTGTATTCATACCAAAAATCAAAGATGTCACCAACAAAGAATATAACCTGTGCATCTTTTTGCACGTAATTGAGCCAGTCAATGATGCATAATTCTCTTTTCCGACTTTCCTCGTGATTCGGAGCGCCAAGATGAAAATCTGATGCGAAATAGATTTTTTGATCCTTATTTAGCTCTATTTTTTTCAATAGCCATATATTTTTTCCAATTCAGCTTCCAAAACGAATCCTCTAAGATTGGTTCGTATAATTTTCCCCTTATCGTCAATTAATACGGTAAAAGGTACGCTTCCTACTTCATATAAGCGAGACACCTTACTTTGCCAGCCTCCCAGATCACTTACATGATGAGGCCAGGACAAGCGGTCGATCTCTATAGCTTTTTTCCATTTGTTTAAATCTTTATCGAGTGAAACGCTCATTATAGTAAATCCTTCTTTTTTATACTTGTTATATATACGTACTACATTCGGGTTTTCTTTCCGACAAGGCCCACACCAGGAGGCCCAAAAATCGATTAAAACAACCTGACCTCTCAGATCAGACAATTTAATTTTTGTTTTTCGGTCGAGGCCTAATTCTTCAAAATCAGGTGCAGTTTTACCCACTGCCAATAACTTGTTTTCTTCCAATTTGACTTTAAATTCGTTGAATTTTCTTACATACTCTTTTACAGTAAAACTTTCAGGAAAGGCTTTATTAACCTGATTGATAAGTGATTCATACGACTTAGTTTCTTTTTCCATATTTACAGAACCCAGGGCCATTACTAAAGCGGCAGAATTTGAATTGGCTCCAACAAAAGACTTCAATTGATTTTGAAATTTGTAATACTCCTTAGACATTTCATCATTGATTTCTTTATCCTTTGTGGGATTTTTAGAAATAACAACCATAGCGGAATCATTTTTTGCTTTCCATTTCTGAATGATCTTATCGAATTTGTTCATGGAATTTGATTCCTCTGATCCAAGTATATTGCAGAATTGGTGTAATTTTTTACCGTCACCATATATCTTGATGTCATTTTGTTCTCTAAGAACTAAATGAATGTTTGTGGTACCAATTCGTGCCACATAATAATCTTGTTTTGGCACGATAATCTGGGTATCAAAATTGCCTTTTTCGTCCATAATTATCGTATCGTAGTATTGGTATTTAGCATCACCAAAATGCTGAACGATGAAAATGGTATCTGTTGCAGAATTAAATATTGAACCAGATAGATGGAGCTGTGCATTTTGCCCAATCAGCGATGTGCTTAGGATAAAAAACAGAATAGAATGTAATAGTTTCATTGTTTTGATATTATAATAGTGTTTCAAGTCGATCTTCAAGTTCTTTTCCTCTCAGATTAACTCCTATAATTTTACCCTCAGGATTTAACAATACAGTATATGGAATTCCTTGAATCCCGTACAGCTGGACTACGGGAGATTTCCAACCCAATAAATCGCTAATATGATTTGGCCATAAGAGCTGATCCATTTCAATTGCCAGTTTCCATTTTTCAATCTCTGTGTCGAGAGAAACTGAAAGAACGGTAAAATTCTTATTTCGATATTTCTTATACAATTTAACGACGTTTGGGTTTTCCTTTCTACAAGGACCGCACCAAGATGCCCAAAAGTCAACTAAAACATATTTACCTAGATAATCCGAAAGACTTGTTTCTTTCCCATGTACAGAATTCATGGAAAATTCAGGCGCCGGATAGAACCCATTATTCACCATATATTCCCTTAATTGCTGGAATTGCTTGGAGAAATTTTTTGCCGCTTCGGTTTTCGGGTATTTTTCGAAAAAGGCTTGTGCTACATTACCGAAAATTTGAATTCGCGATTCATTATACTCTTCTTCAGAAGACATTAAATGCATAGAAAGAATGATATTGAAAGGATTTGAAGGGTTTTCCTTCATGCGCTCCACTGTGAAGTCAGACATTTCCGTTTTTCCGTTTTCAGAATGTAAAATTTCGTAATATCTGTTTGCATCCTCTGACCATGGAACGCCTGAAATTTTAGGATTTGATTCATACTCATCCAGGCTGGTATTTAGAGATAAATGATCACCCATATTTAGACTTAATTCAAGACTATCTTGGTTTTGATTATCGAGTCTCAGTATATAGTATCCCAAACCAGGGATATTGGTTTGAATTGTAAAATTCTCATTCTTGTCAATCATGACTCTTGCTACTTCCACTTTATTTCCCAATAGAGGAGATTCCAGAATGAGGTCTAGACCGGATGCATCCTTTACTTTCCCTGTGATAGATATATCTGAATTAGGATTATTATTCTGAAAGGAATTCGACTCTTCCTCCTGATATATATTATCATCACTATTGTTATCGCTGCAAGAGCTTAATAGAAAAAATAGCGCGAAAAAATAATATATGTACATTCTAATCGCTTAGTCTTTTTCGTAACAAGACGTTTGCCACCTTTGGGTCCGCCTTCCCTTTTGATATTTTCATTAATTTCCCCATAAAGAAGCCAATCAGCTGCTGTTCTCCATTTCTAAAACGTTCCACCTCAGAAGGATTGTTTTCAATAATAGTATCAATAAAGTGGGCTAAATCACCCTCATCAGAAACCTGAATAAGGTTGAGCCTTTCGGCAATAGCAATTACCGAATCTTTTGACTGAAGCATTTCGGGAAAAATGTGCTGAGATGCTGCAGAGCTTGATATTTTTCCTTCATCAATGATGTGAATCAGCTCGCTGATTTTCCCAGCTTCAATAGGAAATTCAGAAATTTGAATTCCATTTTCATTTAGATAAGATTTAACATCACCCATTACCCAGTTTGCGGCTGCCTTGTAATTGTCGGTATGGTCAACAACTTTCTCAAAAAACAGTGCGATTTCTTTGTTGTCGGTCAGGTTATTTGCATCGTATGTCGACAAATTGAATTCATTTACATATTTGTCAAACAGCTCTCTGGGAAGGGGAGGCATTTCTGCTTTGACCTGTAAAACTTGCTCTTGATTAACAAATAATGGCTGTAAATCGGGTTCGGGAAAATACCTGTAATCATTTGCAGCTTCTTTAGAGCGCATAGATATAGTAGTCCCTTTTAGTGCATCAAATCCTCTTGTTTCCATGCTCAAAGATCCCCCATCCTCAAGAACTTCTATTTGTCTAGTAATCTCAAATTCTATGGCCTTTTGAACATTTCGAATTGAATTCATGTTTTTTACTTCGACTTTCGTTCCTAATTTTGTTTCTCCTTTCAAGCGTACTGAAATATTTGCGTCACACCTCAGGGAACCTTCTTCCATATTTCCATCACAAATCTCAAGGTAACGAACAAGTTTTCTTACCTCTGTAAGATATTGATATGCCTCGTCAGAGCTTCTAAGGTCGGGTTCAGTAACAATTTCAAGTAGTGGAGTTCCAGCCCGGTTTAAATCGACGAGTGTATCATACACATCAACATCGTGAATACTCTTACCAGCATCTTCTTCCATGTGAATACGGGTAATACCGATTCGGGTTTGTTTCAGGTCATCGGATTGAATATCAATGAATCCTTCGGTACATATGGGAGTTGTATCCTGTGTAATTTGGTATCCTTTGGGCAAGTCAGGATAAAAATAATTTTTTCGGGCAAAATATTGATGATTTGCGATCTCGCAATTCATTGCAATACCCAGCTTAATGGCATATTCTATTGTTTTTTTGTTCATTACCGGAAGAGTTCCGGGATGCCCCAGAGTAATGGGACTCACATTTGAATTAGGAGATGATCCGTATTCGTTGATATCTGAAGAATATGCTTTGGAATGTGTAAGCAACTGCGCGTGAACTTCCAGCCCAATGACAGCTTCATATTTTTCTCTTAGCTTTTCGTCCATTTTAAATACGGGCAATTAATTCTCTCATTATAAGAGTCATTTTAGGTTCTTGTTTTGCCGCAACTTCAATGACGTCTTGATGGCTGACTTTCTGAATTTTTCCGGGTACGCCAAGGTCTGTGATAATCGAAATTGCAAAACACGGAATATTCATATGTCTGGCCACTATGACTTCAGGAACTGTGGACATTCCTACTGCATCTGCACCTGTATTAAATACATACTTGTATTCAGCAGGAGTTTCAAGAGTAGGCCCGGTTAATCCGGCATAGCACCCGTAAGAAACTTTAATATTATTTTCCTCAGCAATATCTGTGGCTATCTGAATTAATTTTGGATCATATGCCTCACTCATGTCAGGGAATCGGGGCCCCAGCTCTTCAATATTTTTTCCGATTAGTGGGTTACCTGGAAATAAATTGATGTGGTCATTCTGAATCATTATTTCTCCAATTTCAAAATCAGGATTGACTCCGCCTGAAGCATTACTCACAAATAAGTTCTGAATACCCAATATTTTCATTACGCGCACCGGGAATGTGACTTCCTGAAGAGTATAGCCCTCGTAATAATGGAACCTGCCCTGCATAGCCATTACCTTTTTTCCTCCTAAATCACCGAAAATCAATTTTCCTGAATGTCCTTTTACTGTGGAAACGGGAAAATGAGGAATATCTGAATAGGCTATTTCATCAATAATGTCAATTTCCCTAACTAGACCTCCCAGACCGGTTCCTAGAATTATTCCGACTGATGGGTTAATTGCGGTTCTCGATTTGATGTAGTTTGCAGATTCATTAAACTTCTCCAACATATTCCTTAATTAGTGATTTAAACTTTCTTTCATCCTGCAAATGAATTGATATAGGTTGATAATACATCGGGAGCTCATTTTCGTCAATAAATCCCTGGTATTTTAACATGCGCACCATATCCTTTTCTGTAGTCAGAACAATAGATTCCTTATCTGCAAAGCTACCAAATTTTTCATGGATATCCCGAATATCCTTTTCCGTATAATTATAATGATCAGGATAAGAAATCACTTGGATTTCATACGTCTTCTTCAGATAGGTTACTAAATGCTGATTATTTGCGATTCCAGTCACGAGTAATACTTTATTAATTGTATCCACCTTCTTTCCAAAGCATTTCATTTCATCATAGTGAATTGTGCTGTAAAACACAGGTTTTTTGTAAGATGAAAGTTCACTTGTTATATTCTCTTTTTCTTCATTGGAAAGAGTAGGAGGACACCCGGTGATTACAATGCATTGTGCACGATTAATATAGCATCGGGGCTCTCTGAGTCTTCCTACTGGCAGGACGAAATCTTTATGAAACAAATCGTCAAACGGGCTTGAAATGATTGAAATACTTGGATTTACTTTTCTATGCTGAAAGACATCATCAAATACTATAAACGCAGTATTATTTTCCTTTCGAACAACTTGACTGCCTTCATATCTGTTTTTTGTGACATAAACCTTTACAAGATCACCAAATCGTTTCTTATACATTAATGGTTCATCTCCAACTTCGTGAACTTGATGTGAATGCAATACTTCAAGAAACCCTTTGGTCGTTCTTTTGTATCCTCTACTCAAAATAGCAACTTTCTGATTTTGGTCCGATAACCAGGAAGCCAGATATAAAGTCAGCGGAGTTTTACCTGTACCTCCCATAGATAAATTGCCAATACCAATACTCTTTTCTACTGAGCGCGACTTTAATACATTAAAATCATATAGCTTATTTCTAACACTAATTATTAGAGAGTAAATCAAGGAAGCAGGAAGCAAGAGAAATCTCATGCGGAAGTCTATTTCCTATTGAACGTGATAATCGGAGAATTCTTGCTCTTCGGCGTAATAATAGACTCGAACCTGTGCAGTGTCATTAAGGAAATCAATTTTTCCTATTTCAAATCGGTTTAAAGATAGACCTGTCCTTTTTTCAAGATCATCTTTCATTTCTTGACTTTTTTCAGGTAAAATCAAATCAATCCTCTCGTATGTGATTGTTTTACGAGTTTCATGCTTCATTAACCAAACAAATTCAAGTATAAAAGTTAATATAACCATGAATACATTGATCGCTGCCAGTTCTGCAATGCTCAATTTATTAGATCCCAGGGCATTTACGACGCTTAAGCCAATTATCATAAAGAGATAGGTCATCTCCCTAATTTCTATGGGATCAGTTCGGTATCTGATGATACCGAAAATTGCAAATAGACCTAGCCCCATACCCGTATCTATATCCAACTTTTTAAGTCCAAAACAAAGGAAAAATGTTATGGTACCGATAAGATAATACGTGAATAGATAATCCTTTCTTTTCGTTTTTTCGTAATAATGGAAACGTATAAGTATGGTAATGAAAACCATATTTATTACTAAACGAAGTATCAATGAATAGAAATCATCATCGAACCATTGCAATGTTATGGCCTCATCGAAACCCTTTTTCAGAACAAAATTAGCTAGCATAATATCTTATTTAATTTTAATGTTTTCTTCTTAAATCTGTTAGATTTGATACCCTCATCCGTATAGAACCCCATCATTCCAACACAATATTTACTAATTCGCAATGGGCGAATTTGATTTTGTTTCATTTGAACATAAAATGCATTTTTTCTGTTCAATTTCTCTTGTTTTAATTCACAAATAACAAGATTTGACAGAGCCATTTTCTTTGATTCCGTTTTGTAATTGATATTTAAATCAAAAGTAAGCCGTTCCGTTTTATTGTTGTTTACCAATGTAATTCTTAAGAAATTATTTTCCAAACTCGGAGTTAAATTGCCATAATCCGGATAAAATTTAGTCAAAAATTCCCGATCGGCATTAGAAAGGTCAGAGCTCCAGGTATTTGAAGATATCCTCGATTTAATGGTCCGTCCCTTGAACTTTTTTTTGACCTCAAGAAATGAAATCTGATTGCTTTTGTATTTTCGAATTCGAATCTTCATTCTATTTGCCTTGCTTCTGTGATGGTCAGTATAAAATGTAAAACGAGGACTGTCAAAGTACAAACTTTCGTATTCTGAATATTTATTGTTATTTACATCAAGTATTCTGTACGTCTCTGATAAACTAGGAAATGCAGCCAAAAATTGACTTTCTGAAATAGCAAATTTCGTATCAACTCTTTTCATAAGATTGACTGATTCCATTTCAGATAAAGAAATAGAATCGAACGACTTGGTAATATTGTCGATTTTCTGCAAATCCATGTGGTCAAATGTACTCTATTTCCTTGTTTTATAAAAGCTGTATTTTCATTATTGCACATTTCATGATGAAAATCATGTAGGGAATGTATGAATTAGAGAAAAAGACAGGAATTATTTAAAAAAGGATACCGATTTTTAGATTGCCAAATCCACAATAAAAATAAGTGGTTTCTGAAGTGTTCCCTCCAAAACTGCTTGTAGTCCACTTCGCCCTTGCCGGTCCAACATCAAATCCAAACACTATATTGTTTTCTGAGATAAATGTGGCGCCAAAAGGAATGTAGGCCACAGTTCCACCCCCAACATCTACCAGAACAGCACTATTTAATTTGAGGCCTGTATAAAAACAAAATTTTGAATTTTGAATTTTGGCGGGATATATCGTAAGCCCGGTTCCCACGCCAACAAGCCCAAGCCCAAATTCTATAGAAGCTGTATTGGCTATTATGCGCTGATAAGAAATGCCAAGTGCTGATGAGGTTCCCATAATATTTCCTGAAAATATGTTCTTTTGGCTATAAAGTTGAAAAGAGCAAAAGAATGCTACTAAAATACAGGGAATGAATTTTTTCATTTACTCTATTTTTATTTTGTTCGTATAAATTAATTCAGATTCTTTTCTAATTTGAACAAAATAGATTCCATTCTTTAGGTTCTCCTTTTCAAGAATGAAATTCTGTGAATTAACATTTAAAAAGTTCCTCTCCAATTCTCCCTGTAAGTTGTAGATGGAAATATCCAGGTGCTTGCCAGCGTAATCATTAAAATTAATTACGGCTTGTTCTTTAAGTGGATTGGGATAAATCTGAATTGATTCAAGAGGACTTGAATTGTTCTGAAAACCACTAGAACCACAGCCGTACATGCCAAGGAAAATCAATACATCGGACCAATAGTGTGGCTGAACTTCAAAAAACAACTCGTGGCCATCGTCGTCACCTGTCAGAATCTGGTCTTCATTCGAGTCAAAGCTTTGATAGATAATAATATTGGCATTTTTACCTAATGAAATCAACGAATCATATACCATATGAGCTAGATCAACATGCTGGTCCTGAAGAGTATCATTTTCAACACTTAAAACCAATACAGGATCATCAATAGAAGATACATCGGTGGCCCAATTGTCCAGAAGTCCAATGGGATTTGCAGGAGACATGGAAATAATGGCATCTACCTTTTGGGGATGAGCTTTTGCTTCTTCCAGTGATAGGTATCCACCTCGTGAAAATCCCATAATTGCCACGCAAGTGGTATCTGTTCTTGGGTCAGCTCGGAGAAGGTCAAGTGCTTCATCAACTTCCTCAAGGTGACCTGCTATTCCAGGGCTTTCCATTCTTTTTTCAGCTCTTGCTATGTATCCCTCTATTGCCAAGGCAATTACAGTTCCTCGCAAATCACCACCTACGACAGTGTCTAGGCCTCCATGGTTGTATAAGACTGCAGGAAAGGGTCCTGGTCCCATGGGACTCGCTATGTAGGTATAGCCACTTCCATCAGGGATGGAATCCAATGTGATTTGTGATTGACACAAGGTGTTTGTCAAAAATAATGCTACAACAAAGAGATGTTTTATCATGCCTTTTTATCGTTATGTACTATTATGTTTTTGCTTTCTACCGTAATTTCAGATCCTTCCGCGAGCATTACAGAGCATGGATTTTTAGAGTTTAGAAACTCAAAATCAGATCCATAAGTTAATTCGAAATCAACATCTAATTCATAATCAAGTACTTCATATTGTTCCCACCTTGGGTGTGTGACCTCATATTCACTTGAAGATCCATCTTTTCTCTTCGAGTATCCCCAGTAATGTTCTGTGATAAATTCAGCTTCAGTCTCTGGTTTTATTTCAGATGTATTCACTGAAGAAATAACTTTAAATGTCTGCCATTTACCCTTTTTATTCCATTGGTATTCAGTTAGTCTATTCGTTTCGTATTCTTCCCAGCGATGCTTCATTTTTAAGGTCTGGTAATTCTCATTGTACACGAAATTTGCAACGCAGGTTATGGCTCTTCTTGGAACAATTTCTTTGATAAAAACCACCCCTCTTTTCCAGCTACCATTCTCATATCGCTTTACATAAAACCTGAGGTTGACTTCCTCGAAGTTGGTGTGGTAAGGGATTTTAATACCAAGTACCTTTGTATTTACAAACAGGAAACCTACTACACTTACGTAGCATTTGCCTTGCCAAAGATCCAATTCCGTACCGTAGGGGATATAATTGTCCAGCACATTTTTTTCAACCTCAAAGTTTGCAATGGCTAATTTTCGCCATTCTGCTTTTAAAAAACTCATGAATAAATGATTATTCTAATTTCAACACTTTTTCTATCGTTCC
>Ga0206681_10000578_pt1 | contig 19280 bp, 15 predicted proteins | sample M150012015metaG_FD_161048 | JGI IMG/M metagenome (GOLD analysis project Ga0206681, IMG submission 161048) | Ammonia-oxidizing marine archaeal communities from Monterey Bay, California, United States - M1 500m 12015 | ecosystem: Environmental > Aquatic > Marine > Intertidal zone | place: USA... | reverse complement strand
TGGAACTACCCAAAGCATCGATCCTTCATTTCTCCTTGTATAAAGGTCTCTTGCACTTTCAATGGCCATTTCCTTATCGTATGCATGCACACTACCAGCGTGCTTGAATGCAATTCCGGGTTTAGACTGAACAAATACTTCCCACAGCGGGCCTTGATTATCTGATTTTTCCATTATACTACCTTCATTTTTTTGTTTCTGTTTTGTTGAAAGGCGATTGCCGCCTCTCGAACCCATTTCCCGTCGGAATGGGCCTTTTTATGATGTGCTATTCTTTGCGTGTTGCAAGGACCAAAACCTTTGATCACCTGATGGAACTCTTCCCAGTCTATCTCACCAGTTTTATAACTTCCATCCGAAAGTAATTCTACATCCGGATCGGGAACCTTTAAGCCAATAAACTCTGCTTGTGGTATCGTTTTGTCAACGAATTTTTTCCTGAGCGCATCGTTGGTTTCTCGTTTGATCTTATATCGAATTGCAAAACTTGATCTAGGGGAATCGGTGTCAAGTGGGCCAAACATCATCAACGAAGGCCACCACCATCTGTTTATTGCATCTTGAGCCATTGCTCGTTGTTCTTTGGTTCCTTCCATCATTTTATACATGATCTCATACCCCTGTCGCTGATGGAAACTTTCTTCTTTGCAGATTCTTACCATTGCCCTTGAGTAGGGACCGTAGGAAGTTCGTTGCAGAGATACCTGGTTCACAATTGCCGCGCCATCTACGAGCCAACCAATTGCTCCGATATCCGCCCAATTAAGTGACGGATAGTTGAAGATCGATGAGTACTTGGCTTTGCCTTGGTGAAGCGCGTTAATAAATTCATCTCGGCTCATTCCAAGCGTTTCAGCCGCTGAATATAGATAAAGGCCATGTCCACCTTCGTCTTGAACCTTTGCTAATAAGATCTTTTTACGGCGCAAGCTTGGTGCCCTAGAAAGCCAGTTGCCTTCGGGCTGCATTCCGATTACTTCTGAATGAGCGTGCTGGGACATCTGCCTAAGTAAATGATGTCTGTACTTGTCTGGCATCCAATCTCTCGGTTCAATCTTTTGATCAGCATCAATTTTAGCCTCAAATTCTTTGAGTAGATCCTGGTCTTCTTCTTCCAGTTCTTTCATATGCTATTTAGTTCACTGCAGTTAATATTTCGTGTGATTCCAAGTTCGTAACTCCCCAATTATTCCATTCTTCTTTAGTCCACAGATCCGGAAAGAACACCCGCTTTTGATACTTCGGGTGCATGTATTTTTTCCAGTCGCTTCCTCCTGTTGCTTCAACAGATTCTTCACCACTGTCCAGATACTTCGCAGCTGCCTGAAAGTGAGCCATTACCCATAAAACGTTCACCGTATGATCATAGTGTCGCATCGCATTTATTAGGTCGATATTATCCTGATCTTCCTGAGGAAGAGACTTGTATTTGGTCCAAAGATTGAGCGTGTTGTATGTTTGCATGAAAACGATAAAATCATCCATATATCGCTCTTCGAACAACCTAATAAGTGTTGATTTTTCGCCTGTTGCATGATCTACACCTGCGGCCTGCCAATACAAATGATCATATGCATGAGAAAAAGGGGTGTCTCTGTCAATTGTTTCTCTATACCTAATATCAATTAGGTTGATCAATTCAGTGGAAGCAAATTCCACCATTCTGTATTGAGCACTCTGGAAGCCACTAGCGGGAGTTAATGTTGTTCTGAACTTCATATATTGATCAACATCCATGCCTTCACCCATCACGTCAAATGAAGAAGCAAGCATATCAAAATACCTGCTGATTCTATACAATCTGCTGGCAAAGAATTCTGTCGTCAAATTTTTATTGAATGCTACTTGCTCTATTTCCCACAGGATCATCTTAAAAATGAGCTCGTTAATTTGATGATACATGATAAATACCATCTCATCTGGAAGGTTTGTTCTTTGAATTTGAAGATTCAAAAGGGCGTCTGTCTGAATGTAGTCCCAATAGGTCATTGGAGCCGAATGAAGCAGCCCCTCTAAATGGGTCGTCGGATCTTGCCCGATGGCTTTAAATTTCTTTTCGATCTCCTCTAATAATACCGTTCTATTCATTTTACGTTATTTGGTTATTGCACAACTGCAGATTGCAGATGGGTCCATAATTCCAAGATACCCATCTTTTACATTCACCAGATTATTAAAGTCGTTTTTCAGTAGGATGCTGCAGGCCATCATAGATCGATACCCCGAACGGCAGTAGATGTAATACTTAGTACTTTCATCTAGCTCCGAAAGTCTGGATTGCAGTTCCTTCAATGGAATATTAAGCGCTCCTTCCCAGGTTCCTGTTTCTACCTCCTCAGGGGTCCTGACATCAATAACATTTTCCTGAATCTCTTGTTTTCTAAAGTTTACCGGACAGATATTCTCAACCTCATTGGATTTTATGGAGACGGACTCCCAGCCATGATATCCCCCGTTCAAATAACCAATTACATTGTCGTATCCGACCCTGGCTAATCTTGTGATAGCCTCCTCCTCTTTCCCTGGATCTGTGACGAGTAATATTTGTGTGTTCAGATCAGTAATCAAAGTTCCCACCCACACAGCAAAGGAGCCATTCAACCCAAAGAAATACGCTCCGGGCACATGTCCTGATGAAAAAGGCTCCTCCTCTCTGGTGTCGATTACAATCGCATCCGTATCGAACATCTGATCCAGGAAGTCCAAAGGGTCCAGCGGGTTCAAAGATCTCTTCAGGACAGATTCAAAACTTTCATACCCACGCTTATTGATCGTTGCATTTTTCGGGAAATACTGTGGCGGAGAATTCAGACCATCAGTAACCGCTTTTACAAACCCATCCTCCGTATCTTCTTGCAATGCGTAATTGTACCGTTTTTGATTTCCAATGGTACTCGCTTTTTCATCGCTCAAATTCTTCCCACATTGCGATCCGGCACCATGTCCCGGAAAAACTACTGTGTCATCGTCAAGAGTCAGGAGCTTGCTGTTGATCGATCGATACAAATGCCTTGCTAGATCTTCTCTGGACAGATCTGTTTTGACAGCCAGATCAGGTCGGCCAACGTCACCAATGAACAGAGTATCTCCTGTAAATACTGAATGCTCTTTTCCATTTTCATCAATAACCAGGAAGCACGATGATTCCAAAGTATGCCCCGGCGTGTGCAGAACTTTGATCATGATATTACCTAAGGGGAAAATCTCATCATCTTCAGCAACTACGATGTCGTATCCGGCCACAGCAGTTGGGCCATAAATAATTTTAGCATCTGCAGCTTCTGCAAGGTCGATGTGTCCTGAAACAAAATCAGCATGAAAATGTGTTTCAAACACATATTTTATAGTAGCGTTTCGTGAAGCAGCCAACTCAAGATAAGGTTTCGTTTCTCTCAAAGGATCAACAATAGCTGCTTCACCATTCGACTCAATATAATAAGTCGCTTCGGCTAAACATTTGGTATAAAGTTGTTGTATAAACATTAGATATTCTTATAGTGTTCCTCTCCTCGCTTGTTCCGCCTCAATAGATTCAAAAAGTGCCTGAAAATTTCCCTTTCCGAATGAATTTGCTCCTTTCCTTTGGATAATTTCAAAGAACAGAGTTGGGCGGTCTTCAATTGGTTTAGTAAAGATTTGAAGCAAATACCCATCCTCATCACGATCTACCATAATACCGTGCTCTTTGAGCACGGACAGGTCTTCTTCTATGTGCCCTACTCGTTCCGCAACCGTGTCGTAGTAGGTGCCCGGAACATAAAGGAACTCAACGCCTCTTTTGCGCATTTCGCTTACGGTATAAACTATATCATTTGTAGCAACTGCTATATGCTGACATCCGGGGCCGTTGTAGAAATCTATATATTCTTCGATCTGAGATTTCTTCACACCTTTGGCCGGCTCATTGATCGGGAATTTTATTCGTCCATTTCCATTGGTCATCACTTTACTCATTAACGCCGTGTATTGGGTTGAAATGTCTTTATCATCGAAAGTGATCAGGTTGGCAAACCCCATAACATCAGCATAGAATTTAGCCCATTGATTCATTTCACCCCAACCAACGTTTCCGACCATATGATCAATGTACCTCAAACCACTGTGCTTTGGATTATAATGAGATTCCCATTTTTGATAACCCGGCAAAAAGACACCGTTGTAATTTTGTCTTTGCACAAATACATGCACAGTATCTCCATACGTATGAATTCCCGCTCTTACAACCTCTCCGTCTGCATCAGTTTCTACTCGGGGTTCGAAGCATGACCTGGCACCTCTTTTTGTTGTTTCTTCCCAGGCCTTTGTGGCATCATCAACCCACAAAGCGATTACCTTGACTCCGTCCCCATGTTTGGCTTGATGTTTTGATATTTCACTTTCTTCCTCGAAAGAGGTCGTGAGAACAATTCTAATTTTGTCTTGCCTAACTACATAGGAGCACTTGTCTTTTAATCCGGTTTCCAAACCCGCATATGCCTCCGATTGAAACCCAAGTGCTGTTTTATAGAAATGTGCCGCCTGTTTGGCATTTCCAACATATAGTTCAACGTAGTCAGTTCCATTAATTGGAAGAAAGTCCTTCGCTTCAGGAAAAATCTTTTCCAAACCATAAGAATAGTTGTCTACCTGACTCAAATCGATTTTCTCTTTCATTAGTTAGTTCATTTCTGGCTCACTTTGCCATGATTTGAAATATTGATTTATCTCAATTTTTTTAGCCTCTTCTGTAATGGAAACCGGATGGAAAGGGTCGATCATTACAGCAAGTTCTTTCGTCTCTTTTTGACCAATGCTCCTCTCGATAGCGCCTGGATGAGGTCCATGTGGGATTCCTCCAGGATGCAGCGTTATTTGTCCTTTTTTGATGTTATTCCTGCTCATAAAATCTCCGTCCACATAGTACAATAGCTCATCTGCGTCTACATTGCTATGGTGGTATGGGGCCGGAATAGCCTCTGGATGATAATCATATAGCCTTGGAACAAAGGAGCAGATCACGAAATTAGCACCTTCAAATTGCTGATGGATGGGCGGTGGCATGTGTATCCGACCAGTGAGTGGTTCAAAATCGAAAATTGACATGGCATAAGGATAGTTGAAGCCATCCCACCCAACAACATCAAATGGGTGATTCTCGTAGATGTACGAATATAGAATCCCTTTCTTTTTGATATAAATTTTAAACTCTCCCAGTTCATCATGTGTTTCAAGGTTCTCTGGCAACCTTATATCTCTTTCGCAATAAGGAGAATGTTCCAGCATTTGTCCGAAGTGATTTCTGTATCTTTCAGGAGTAAGGATCGGGCTAAAGCTCTCCACAAAAAGCAAACGATTGTTCTCTGTTTCAAATTCTATCTGGTAAATTGTTCCGCGTGGAATAACCAGGTAGTCGCCATATGAAAAATCAACACTTCCATACATGGTTTTCAGCGTACCATTGCCCTGATGTACGAAGATCATTTCATCAGCATCTGCATTTTTGAAGAAATAGGATTCCGAAAACCCTTTAGGAGCTGCAAGTCCTATGTGTAAGTCATTGTTCACAAATAAGGTTTTACGGCTATCTAAGTAGTCTTCTTCGGGCTGAATATTGAACCCTTGAAAGCTTAATGCCTTCATATTGTCCTCCTCAGCCACTTTAGGACGTACATTTCTAGGTGGGTCAAATTCTTTTACACAAGTGGGTGGATAATGATGATATAGCAGAGATGACATTCCTGCGAACCCTGCGGTTCCAAATAGTTCTTCCTGAAACAACGAACCATCTTCTTTTCTGAAGGTTGTATGTCGTTTTTTAGGGACGTTTCCTAGCTTATGATACCTTGGCATGAATTGCTGTTTTTAGTTCGGGCAAAAAAGATTCACAGATACCAAAGCTATGGTGGGCCATCGGGGAATAAAATGAGTGAGGACAACTGGTGATATGATTGGAATCAGCTCAAAAGTTGCAGTCAAGATTTGAAAAAGGAGCAAACTTGTCGCTTAAAGCTAATACCCGTGCCGGTCAAATACACGAATGAAAGGAGCCACAAATCGCTAGTTTGACAATGTTCAGATTGATGGTAGTTGCTGATCATATAGCCCTGGTAAATGAAGCAGATAAACCGTGGAAATGATAGCAGTAAGTCATTAAATAGTTGTGCTGAACAGCTGTGTGTCAGGCTTGTTCCTGTGTAAATGAAGGTCGAAACACATACAAATGTTTCGGATAAACATTTTACCGAAATCCTTAACTAAGATCGTATTTCCGCATATTTCCACAAGCCCGTCTTCAACAAACTGAAAAAGTTTATGCTTGATCTCTGTATAGTCAATTGACACGTTACTGAGCTCCGTTTCAAAATGGCACATAAGGTCTAAAATGTGCTGTCTTATTACAAGATCTTCATCAGAAAGAATGTGGCCTCTGAAAACCGGGATTTTGCATTCTTGTACTTGCTTAATATAGCCTTCTACCGACTTTACATTTTGTGCGAAGCCAAACCATGAATCGCTTATTGAAGACATTCCCAATCCAATCATCATTTTCGTTTGGTTAGTTGTATAACCCATGAAATTCCTATGAAGATCTTTGTTTTTGAATGCGTGGTAAAGAGAATCTGTCGGTTTGGCGAAATGATCCATTCCAATCTCATGGTAGTCATGGACCTCCAGTAGTTCTTTGCCTCGTTCATAAAAATTTCGTTTCAGTTCACCCTTTGGGATATCCTTGTCATCAAACCCTCTCTGACCAACTCCTTTTACCCATGGAACATGAGCATAACTATAGAATGATAGTCTGTCTGGATTTAACTGGCAGGTCAGGTCGATGGTATTCTCTACATCTTGAAGCGATTGAAACGGCAATCCAAATACAAGATCGTGACTAATAGAATCGTATCCAAGATGATGTGCCCACTCATGAACCTTTTTGACCTCATCAAAAGACTGAATTCGGTTAATTGCCTTTTGTACTTTCCGGCTATAATCTTGCACACCAAAGCTGACTCTTTTAAAACCAAGCTGATTCAGAGTGTTCAGATGTTCCAGAGTTGTATTGCCTGGATGAGCCTCAAATCCGAATTCAAAATCAGGGGCAAGGTTCGCTTTTTTCAACAACCCTTTGATCAGGTTTATTAAGTTCTTTGGTGAAAAAAAGGTAGGAGTCCCCCCACCTAAATGGATTTCTTTTATTAGCGGCTTCTTACTAAAAAGGCCCTGGTATATATCCCATTCTTCCAGTAAAGCGTTAATATAGGGTACCTCAACCGAATGTTGTTTCGTAATGTGTTTGTGACAGCCACAAAACGTACACATGCTTTCACAAAATGGCAAATGAACATAAATGCTAATACCTTCTTTTGAAAATTGCTCAGCAGAGTTCGAAACTGCTTTTTCCCAATTCTCTACTGAAAATGTACTACTGTCCCAATAAGGTACGGTAGGGTAGCTTGTATACCGTGGGCCAGGAACATTATATTTATTGACAAGTGCCTTATTCATTATCAGACTTATACCATTCTGCGTAGCTAGTAGGAGTTTCGCGAAGGAAACCATATTCAATTATAAGGTTGGGTAGTGCGTTTGTCAGGATCTCGAGGATCTCCCTAAGTATGTTTTCGCATGTTGGTTGATAGTTAACGTATCGGATCCTCGCATTGTACAGCTCAATTCCTTTAAACCGAGAGTCTATATTCAAGATCAATCTATGATCAAACTCTGGTTCTATCCGAGATCTGACCGTCTTACTTAACAGGGCGAAATCAGCGACCATTCCCTCATCGGGCGATCCCTTTTTAGTAATTAATTTACCAATACAGGTAAATTTTAAATGATAGCTGTGCCCGTGAATGTCGTGGCACTTTCCCGAATGATGGTCAAGAGCGTGTGCGGCCTCAAATTGATATTCCTTAGTAATGCGCATTTTCATAATTCTTCTCCGTAATATTCTGCGTGAATACCTAGTTTGTTGACCTTGTTAGCGATATCCCTAAGCTGTTTCGAATCGACCTTCTCCAGACACTTAAGCGGGACTTCTCTATCGATTGAATATATGTGTACTTTTTTTGGTTGTATCTCATAAATTATTTTGAGCCACTTTCTAATTTCGATCTCGGACACGTTCCCGGTAGGGTAGCCTTCAAAACTACCATCTACGAACATGGTTTGAATTTCAAAATCGAAATCGATCGTGTGTAGGTTTTTGATCAGCTTTTCTATGGTAAACCCGGAATTGGGCGAATTAATACGGGTGAATGTACTTTCTAAACCCGCATCCAGTTTTATTTGGACAACATCAATTTTTTTCAATGCCTTAATGATCGAAGGCTTGTGAAGTTGTGTGCCGTTGGTTAATACCGAAATTTTGCTTTTTGGAAAATGTTCGTTACGAAAATTGACTATTTCGATAACTATCTGGTGAAATTTCGGGTGCAGTGTTGGTTCGCCATTTCCCGCGAATGTGATCGAATCAACCTTCATTAATTCGATTTTCTTGTGAAGCTCATTCAAGATGGTTGTTAATGAAGCAAAATCTGGCTTTTTTGATGTGTGTTTGTTCCAACCGCATTCACAATAATTACAATCAAAATTGCATACTTTGGAAAGTGTAGGGAGTAGGTTAATTCCTAGAGAATTGCCCAGTCTTCTGCTCTTAATCGGTCCGACTATGACCTTGTCAAACAGAAAGGTATCATCTTTATTGATCGCTTTCATCGCAAAGTGTTTTTGAGTGGCAACAATCCATTACCATTGTTTTGTCCTGATTCAGCTTTGGACTTAAATATGGAATCCCCAGATTCAGCCCTCTAATTATTATGGCCAAAGCCATTATGGTTAGTAACACAGGCAATACCTTTCCGACTCGAATACGATTAGAATATGTTATTCTATTGCTGTAAAATGGAACAAGTGTCATTACCGGAAGAGTGCCAAGTCCAAAGAAGAGCATGAACATGATTCCTCCATTTAGGTTTCCTGTTGACAAAGCACCAGCAACTGCCAGGTACACCATACCACAAGGTAGCAGGCCGTTTAAAATTCCGAGGATAAAAAGAGACCTGAGAGAAGATCGCTTCAGCTGTCGACCAAGTTTACTTTTGATGAAATTGTGAAACCGTATTAGTCTCGAGCCATTGATATAGCTTTTTTTAGTCAGTAAAGGCACGTAGATCCACAGCAAGATCAGGATTCCAAATCCTATGGCAGCGTACTGCTGAAATTTGCCTAACCGTAATCCCTGACCAAACACTCCAAACAACAGGCCTAAAAGGGTATAGTTTGATATTCGCCCAAGGTTGTATACTACTATTCCAGCAATTTTTGTTGACCTTGTAGATTTATTAAGTGGGAGCAGAAAAGCAATGGGGCCACACATTCCTAAGCAATGAATATTACTTAGCAACCCCAAGATCAATGCTGTGGTTAAGGTTTCCATTAGACCCAAATTTGCTGTTTTGTGAAATGTGATTCTCCGTCAATGATGTATGTAATTTGTACTATATATTTCCCTGGTGTCATTTGATTAATTGGATAGGACACCTGACCGTTTGAGTCAACCGTTTCCCAAAGATCATAGACTCTATCTTGCGAAGCGTTACTTGGCCTGAAGAAATGGACCTTGCCTTGAATCCGTTCTGGTTGTTTGATGTTTTCGAAATTGATAATTACAGAGACGCTGTCCGTTGACACAGTGACTTTTCTGTCAAGACTTTGGTGGTTTCTGGCAGCAATTATTTGTTGCTCAAATGACAATTCCTGGTCGTAATAATCAGAGTATTCCAGATCGACAGAAACACTCGACACGCTTATAACCAAATAAAGTATAAATGCGATGAACGTAACCAAAAAAACAGCTATTCCTTTTCCCCAATTCATACTATTTCATTTAAAGAAGTGGCCCCATAAATGATAGGTCTATAGACTCAATAATTTCCCCATCAGAGATAAGTCCGATGGTTATAGGATTGCTTCTTGGTTCAACTTCGGTTTTATCAATTAGAATTAGGAACCTACCATTCACGGTTCCGTGTTTTGGAAGGATGGTATCGTTACTTAACATCTTGATCTCGCCACCTCCTTCAATAAGTTCAATTCGAAAGACCTTACCGGAATTAGTTTTATTGATGAGGGAGTATTCATAAGTATTACTGTACTGAGTTTCTGAAAATTTCCGTACAGTGGTCCCTCTTTGACGAAATATGGTGGCTTCGTAGTCGCTGCGGGTCCCGATCAAATATCCGAGGAGTCCGACCAAGACAACGAACAGTATTGTGTAACTCTTAACTCTGGATGTCCACTTGAATTTAGCCCCGTTCTTAATGTTTTCTTCTGATGCATAACGAATCAACCCCGTTTCCATTTTAAGTCTATTCATTATGAAATCGCATGCGTCAATGCACGCCGTACAGTTCACACATTCGAGTTGGGTGCCATTTCGAATGTCAATTCCGGTTGGGCAGACGTTCACACATTGTTCGCAATCAACACAATCGCCTTTATCTTGTTCAGGCCTGTATTCATTTTTTATTACTTTTCCTCTGGGTTCACCCCGTGTGTTATCGTAGGCTACCACTAAAGATTTTGAATCCATCAATACCCCTTGCAATCTTCCATAAGGGCAAATTGTTGTGCAGACCTGCTCTTTTAATTTGGCAAATACCAGGTAAAATATTGTTGTGAAAATCAGAATTGAGAAGAGGCCACCAATATGATGTAAAGGGTCATCGATCTGAATTTCCCACAATGCCGAAGACCCGATTATATAGGCGAGGAAAGTGTTAGCGATCAAAAAGGAAATACCCCAGAAAATAATGTGCTTTGCACCTTTCTTTAGAATTTTAGCTCTCGTCCATGGAGATTTCTTGAGTCTTTTCTGATACGTCCAATCTCCTTCCAATAGATATTCAATTTTTCTGAATACCATCTCTAAGAAAACTGTTTGGGGGCAAACCCACCCACAAAATAGCCTTCCGTAAATAACAGTGAATAAGGTGACGCAAACCACAAAGGTTATCATGCCAATGGCAAACAAATGGAAGTCCTGAGGCCAAAAGACCTGCCCCAGGATTACAAATTTTCGCTCCAGAATATTGAACAGTAAAACGGGATGCCCTGAGATCGTCAGATGCGGGCCGGCAAAGAGAAGAGCCAGTAGCGAATAGGATACTATGACTCTTCGTCTATGCCACTTGCCAGAAGGTCTTTTGGGATGTATCCAAACCCTTTTACCTGATTTATCAACCGTAGAAATGCTGTCCCGATATGAAGTTGTTTGATCCAACTACAAATTGTCTTTTACGATCACTGAATCTTGCAAGGCAGGTACCAGAGTATCGTCTTTTTCGTCCTCAATGAAATCACCTTCCGGTGCTTTCCCGGGAACGTATTCAAGTTGCTTTACGAACGACGCTACTTGTTGAATCTGTACAGGGTTCAGCTTTTCCTCATGGGAAGGCATGTCTCCATTGGACCTGCCATATTTGATGCTGATGAATAAGGATCTGACGTCGTTGCCATGTTTCCAATAATCATCTGTTAGGTTTGGCCCGTTTGTTCCTTCACCTTCATTGCCATGACAAACCTTACAATTAATATCATATACCTTTTGCCCTTCTCTTATATTTAGAGCGTCAGTAAATGGAGTTGCAGTATTTTCGTCGACGTTCATAGCCATTTCATCCAACCATTTCTGTCTGGCTTCGTTCGCTTTGGTCATCTCTATTTCATAGTCCTGGAGTTCTGAATTTCCTATTCCCAATACGTGGTAATAGGTCATATAGCAAAATGCGAAAACGATTGACACATAGAATCCCCATTTCCACCAGGGAGGTAAATTGTTATCCAGTTCCTGAATGCCGTCATATTCATGATCCATCAGAATGTCCATTTCTTTAGCTAATGGAACTCTTCTTGTTAGTGTTTGAATGAATGTTTTCTTCTTTCGTTTAGATGAGCTTCTTGCAACTTTGGTAGAAAATTGGTCGACTAATCCGTAAAGTATTTTTCTTAAGTAAAGCAGGATACAAAGTAGAATGACATCTAAACCCAAGAGCAGATAAATGTCTTCGATAGAAACATTGACACAGTACTCGCTATGAAAGTCAAAATCAAAGGCAAAAGAGTCTGTAGGCAATAACCCAAAAGTAATGAGTATCAACAACGTTTTTAGTCCTGTGGTGTGCTCATTGTCTTTGACGTTCTTTTTGAGCTTCTTACTGCCAAGAACACTATTTATTGAATCGGCCATGATTACAATCCATAAAGTCAAAACCCCCATTACCATAACGAGTATCCAAAAAAGCCCAGAATAATTTGCTTCTACTTTGATAGTGCTCTGTTGATCATTGTTAAGTGACATATCCTGTGGGGGAGGTGGTGGGTTTTCAACGTATGCGAAAATGGAATCGATATCATCTCTCGAAATTGCCTGAGGAGTCATTACACTTTGATTGAACTTGTCAAAAAGCTGAATTGCATATTGGTCTCCTTCATCAATTACTTGTTTGGAGTTAAGGATCCACTTGTAAAAGTTTTCTTCTGATGAATTGTCTATCCATCTTTGTCTGGATCCTTGAAGGGCAGGCCCGGTTGAAAGGCGGTCTATATTGTGGCACGCTGCGCAATTTGATTTAAATAGTTTTTCACCATTTTGGGCAATGGCCAATGATGAGCTTAATATTGAGAAAATGGCAACCGCTAATACGTTTTTCATTCTCATTGCTTTTGTATAACTAATTCTCATCATTCAACGGGTATTGCTTCATTTCATCTATGTATTCCTTTTTGGTTCTCAATACCCAGATGATCAGAAATGTGAAGAATGTCGTAAATAACAAAAGCGAGATTATAGGGTAGATTTCAATCCCTTCAATGGTACTTAAATGTTCTGTAATAAACTTCAGCATCGTTATTCAGTTTTAGTGTTGTCGTTTCCGACTTGGATATCTGTTCCCAGCCTTTGCAAATAGGCGATAATTGCGACGATCTCTTTTTTGCTTAGTTCCATTATTTTTTCCGGAGTTGCATTTTCTTCGTCTCGATATATTGAGCTGGCAATTTCTAATGCCTGAGTTCCCAGATGGATCTGAGCGCTGTCTTCATAGCCTTCGTCATATGGCACTCCTAAGGCCCTCATAACGCTGATCTTTTTGCTCAACAATGATGTATCCAAATCATCTTCTGCCAGCCAATCATACTTTGGCATTAGTGATCCTTCTGATGTTGCGTTTGGGTCTATCAAGTGCTGGAAGTGCCATTTGTGGTTCTTCTTTACGAGTAGGCCTCCTCCCGATCCTTCCCTAGCCAGGTCTGGTCCGGTTCTTTTAGACCCCCATTGGAATGGATGATCATACACAAACTCTCCGGCTTTTGAATACTCACCGTAGCGTTCGGTTTCAAATCGCAACGGACGAACCATCTGAGAGTGACAGTTATAGCATCCTTCTCGGATGTACAGGTCTCTTCCCTCCAACTCGAGAGGTGAATAAGGTTTGACACTTGCGATAGTTGGAATATTAGAGTCTACAATGGATGTCGGAATGATTTCAATTATTCCGCCGATCGCTATAACAACAAGGCTCAAAATCAACATTTTCACCGGCCTCCTTTCGATAGATCGGTGCCAATATTCCCTCACATGACTAACTTTTGGTGCTTTTATAAGTGCAGGCGACTCTGCTTCTTCGTCACCAACAAATGATCCGAGTTTGGCTGTCTTAAATAGGTTGTATGACATTAGAACGGCACCGATTATGAACAATGCTCCACCTAAAGATCTGAGGACGTACATGGGTCTTAGCTGGTTAACTGTTTCTAAAAAGTCTTTGTTGGTTAATGTTCCGTCGACATCGAAATCTTGCCACATCAGCCCCTGGACAAAACCGGCCCAGTACATCGGTATTGCGTAGAGCAAGATTCCGATAGTTGCAATCCAGAAATGGATGTTAGCCAGTCGTTTTGAATAGAGCTCTCTCTTAAAGAGCTTTGGAAACAACCAGTAGAGCATACCAAAGGTCAACATACCATTCCAACCTAATCCTCCTACATGAACGTGGGCGATGGTCCAGTCTGTAAAATGAGAGAGAATATTCACGGATTTAAGCGACATCATTGGTCCCTCAAAAGTTGCCATACCGTAACAGGTTACAGCCACTACCATGAACTTCAGAGTTACACTATCTCTAACCCTGTCCCAAGCTCCTCTTAGAGTTAGAAGTCCGTTTAGCATACCTCCCCAAGAAGGAGCAATTAGCATTATCGAGAACACTACTCCTAAGGATTGAGCCCATTCTGGCAATGATGTATATAATAAGTGGTGAGGGCCTGCCCAGATGTATATAAATATTAATGCCCAGAAGTGAATGATTGAAAGCTTGTAGGAGTACACAGGTCTATTCGCAGCTTTAGGGATGAAATAGTACATCAGTCCCAGATATGGAGTAGTTAAAAAGAATGCAACTGCATTATGACCGTACCACCATTGAACTAATGCGTCTTGCACTCCTGCGTAGTACGAGTAACTTTTGAAAAAAGAGACAGGATATTCAAATGAATTAAAAATATGAAGCACAGCTACGGTTACAAAAGTTGCGATATAGAACCAAATCGCAACATACAAATGCCTCACTCTTCTCTTCAAGATCGTTGCAAACATGTTCCACCCGAATACGACCCACATCGCAGCAATCAGGATGTCAATCCACCACTCCAGTTCAGCGTATTCCTTTCCGCTAGTAATACCAAATGGCAATGTTAAAACTGCACAAAGAATAATGAATTGCCATCCCCAAAAATTAAGGCTGCTAAGCCTATCACTGTACATTCTTGCTTTCAGCAGCCTTTGAAGAGAATAATATACCCCCGTGAAAATTCCGTTCCCTACGAAAGCAAAAATCACAGCGTTGGTGTGCAGAGGGCGGATTCGTCCAAATGAAATATACCTGAAGCCTAAGTATGTGTTGAAAAATTCAGGAAAAGCTAATTGCAACGCCGCAATTAGTCCAACGAGCATTCCCACCAAGCCCCAAATAATGGTTGCGTACGCAAATTTCTTTACAATCTTATTGTCGTAACTAAATTTCTCGATTTCCATATCAGTCTTCCTGTTTACTGTTGATTTCGTCTTCGAATAATATTCTCACGGAAGGCGAATAGTTATCATCATACTGGCCAGATTTCGTCGCCCAAAAGAAAGCTCCAAGAAAAGCGAGTGCCATGATTATGCTTACGCCGATGGTTAGATAGAGTATCCCCATTGCTTTTTGATTTCATCAACAAATAACGTGTTGACACACGCAGTAATATATGAGTGCTGTCAGAGATGGAAATGATGCATATCAGTTCCGCATTTTAACACGATCTAAAATCTGGACTGATAGACTTGTAAACGCAATGATAGATATTGAACTTAGCGGCATTAAAATAGCAGCAATAAGGGGAGTAAGCTGATTGGTTACAGCAAAATATAATCCGATGATATTGTACAAAATCGAAAGTATTATAGCGACACGTAGTATTCGTTTGGTTATTTTTGAGAAATTGAGGAATGTATGAATCCTGGAAAACTGGTTGGAATCAAGAATGGCGTCACTAGCTGGTGAGAAATTGTTGATATTGTCTGATACTACCACTCCTACATCGCTGACTTTTAATGCTCCGGCGTCGTTCAGGCCATCGCCAATCATCATAACGACACTTCCTTTTTCAATAAGAGATTGCACATAATTCAGCTTATCAATGGGACGCTGATGAAATTTTAATACGCTGGCTTTACCAAATATCTGGTTCAATCTGGTTTTGTCTGATTCATTATCTCCGGATAAAACATGGAGATTGTACTGCTGGGCTAAAACGTCAATTGTTTCAATTGTGCCTGCTCGAAACTTGTATTTGATCATAAACGAACCTTTATAGCGATTGCCAATTGAAACGTGGACGTTTTGTGTGGTGTCGGTTGTCTTCCCGAAAAATGATGAAGAGCCCAATTTAATGTCTACGCCATGGATTGCACCTTGTATTCCTTTCCCGGCAAACTCTTTAAAGTCGCTGATCGTTTTCTTTATTACAGGGGATTCAAGTGAATTAAAGATGGAAGCACTTATGGGGTGTGAGGATTGATAAACAAGTGTCGCCAACTGAGATTTTTCCTGTTTTGTCAGTGGATCACCTTGCCAGTCAATCTGATATTCTCTTCGCGAAGTTAATGTTCCTGTTTTGTCAAAAACAATGTCCGTAATTTCTGCCATTGGCTGTATTACGGCTGAATCTTTCACGAACAGCTTCTTTCTTCCAAACGTTCTTAGCGCATTTCCATAGGAAAAAGGGGCAGCAAGAGCAATTGCGCAAGGGCAAGCTACAATTAGTATAGAAGTAATTATCCCGGCAACGGAAGCAATGTCAATAAATGACCAGACAAGCCCGGCAATTACTGTTATTGACAAAACAGCCAAAATGAAGAATTTTGAAAGTTGTGCTTGTTGACCCTCTGGTCTTTTTTTTGTTGAGAAAGTCGCATGGTTCCAAAGTCCTGTCAGGTAGCTTTGATCAACTTTTTTCAGAACCTCAATTTTAATTGCCTGGCCAAAGTGTCTTCCACCTGCAAATATCTGATCATTTTCAATTTTTTCAACGCGATCAGCCTCCCCCGTTACAAAGCTATAATCAATTTCAGATTTGCCCGCAACAACCCTACAGTCAACGGGAATTACATCATTATTCCTGACAATCAGGTGATCCCCAACATTGATAGAGTTTATAAGTACTACCTCTTCAGAATCATCGTTGGCTCTACTAACAACCAACGGAAAATATGATTTATAGTCTCTATCAAAAGACAGCGCTTCGAATGACTTGGATTTAAACCATTGTCCAATCAGTAAAAAGAATACGAATCCAATGAACGAGTCCATATACCCGGGGCCTAACCCGCTTAATATGTCGTACAGGCTTTTCGAAAAAAGTGTAATGATTCCGATTGAAATTGGAACATCGATATTTACAGCCCTCGTCTTAAAAGCTCTCCATGTTGAGACGAAAAAATCCGAAGCAGAATAGAACAGTACCGGGATTGAAAGCCCTAAAATAAGGTAGCTGAAAAATAACCGGAATTCTCCCAAACTTGTGTTTCCCGATATGTATTCTGGAAAAGAAAGTAGCATGACATTGCCAAAACAGAAACCTGCAACTCCAAGTTTTAATAGAGTTGAATGTGAATTCTTCTTTTCTCCGGTATTACCCAGTTTAAAATTCGGCCGATATCCCATTTCGGTCAGAAACTGAGCCAACTCAGCCAAAGACAGATCGTTATGATTGAAATTAATCCTTACGGTTTTACTCATAAAATTCACCTCTGATTGTAAAATCCCAGCATTGATCTTTTGGATGTTTTCCAATAGCCAGATGCAGGAAGAACAGTGAATTTCAGGAATTTGTATTTGAACAATGGAAGTGTTGCCATCCTTGTATTGGATCAACGATTCAACAACTTCTTCGTTCAGTAGAAAGTTCCATTCATGATTTTCCACTGGTGCAGGCTTAACTCCCGGGCTTGATTCTAATGAATAATACAGATTCAAGTTGTACTGCTTCAATATTTCATAAACAGACAAACAACCATTGCAACAGAACGATTTGTCATCTTTTGCAATAACCGACCTCGCGGTATTTTCGCCACAGTGATAGCATTCCACTATTACAAATCTCTTCAAAGATCTGTATTTCTCTTACCTTGGAAATCAGCTTTCTAAGTGATTTGAATCATCTTTAGTGCTCAACCAGGTGGGAATGCCTTATTGACCATACATTCTGTGTTAGGTCATCATTCGGACATACTATACCAGGGAGCGGTTGGGCAAGGAGAATATAATCAAGTAGTATTGGAAGCTGGAAATCTGCCGGCCGGAATGTACTTATGTACTCTACATACTGCAGTAGGGAATAAATCGATCAGGCTAATATTGCTAGAATAGGCAATTCAGATTCTCAGGTTGATCCCTGCACTAACGAAAGTGATCCCCCAGCTCACTTCAGCGTGCATGCCGAATTTATCCGTAAAATAAAAGCGACTGCCTGCAAAAAGGGAATAGTTAAAAGGAACTCCGTTAGCGACAATAGCAAAATTAAAATCGGGGGTTATTTCAGAAATATCGGCATGAAGTGTTGTGATCGTCACTCCCGCGCTGGCTCCCAGATAAAAATCCAGCTTGTTCGAATACAAATCAAAATGATAAGCGGCCCTGGCAGCAAGATCAAGCATACTCACCTGGTAGTCGACTTCAAATGTTTCGAATCCATACGCTAGCGAATCATATTGTTGATGAGTAAGTGAAAATCTGTCCGTGCAATACGTAATACGACCTCCTAAACCAAAATAACCAATTCCAAGTTTCCTGGTTATTCCGCGCTCATAGGCTAATGAAAAAGGGCCAAGACCACTATAATTGAAATTTCCCTCAACAATTCCCGGATTACCGTAAAAATAATTTAGATCTGAAGTCATTCCCCTCGAAGAGGACGCCCCCTGAACGCCATAGGCCAAAGACAGCACATTGGTTCCTTGTCCAAACGATTGTTCTCTGTAGGATTGCGATCTACTTGCATCTGAAAAACAGAAGACAAAAGATCCTGTACACAGCAGGCACAATAAATTCAATCGGATATATTTCATTGTATGGTAAGATGTTGGTTATGAGCTTCAAAGCTAAGTCAAGATCAAGCACAATGCACTACCCTTTTGTATAGTTTACACACTGAACAATCGTTTAGTTTTGGTGTATGCATGGCAATTGTGAGAAGCCTAAGAAAATCTTTAACCTAAAGTAATTTACATGAATATACTGAGTACAAGGAATTCGTTTGATTTCGATACAGTAATTCAGGATCTTGTTTCTGCCGGTATCAAACTGCCTGATTTTTGAGCCCTTTCCTCTACGGACATAACCTGGGAATTTATTTTACTTTTACAATCCATATTACAAACAATAAAATATATTATTCACATACGCATGAATGAAAAAAAATCAAGCTTGGTATTACTTGTACTCGCAACAATGATGTTTGCTAGTTGCGGACAGAAAATACCGACAAAAGAAGCTCATGCAACAACAGAGGAACATGATGTTCATGATGATTTTGACATCATTAAATTGAATTCAGGTAAAAAATGGAAAGTAGTGGGGAAAATGCTTTCTTATGTGCGTTTGATGGAAAAAAACATGGACGAGTTTAAAAACCTGGAGGATCAAGATTTTGCTGTATTAGCAGCAAACCTCCAATCCAATGTTGATTCATTGATCACAAATTGC
>Ga0206681_10000576_pt1 | contig 19296 bp, 12 predicted proteins | sample M150012015metaG_FD_161048 | JGI IMG/M metagenome (GOLD analysis project Ga0206681, IMG submission 161048) | Ammonia-oxidizing marine archaeal communities from Monterey Bay, California, United States - M1 500m 12015 | ecosystem: Environmental > Aquatic > Marine > Intertidal zone | place: USA... | reverse complement strand
TACGGTAGGATGGGACGGGACCTACAGAGGAGAACCCCTTAACAGTGCCGTATTTGCTTATGTGGTTACGGCAATATTTATCGATGGAACTGAGGCCATCCTGAACGGAACGATCACTTTGGTAAGATAATAACGAAATAGTAATTGATGGTATGAAAGTAGTATGTAAAAATGCCAGCCTTTTGCTCCTTTTATTAGGATCTTTTGGCACAGCAATTTCTCAGGAACAGGAACAGGAACAGGAAGACAGCGCCAAAAACCAAAAGGAGTTTTTTACGCCACTTATGGAGAGTGTAAAAAACGGAATGTCAGCACCCAACTTCCATTATGTAAACATAAAAGGTGATACAGTTTCCCAGACCGATTTCGCCGGAAAAGTTATATACATTGACCTCTGGGCAACATGGTGCCCTGCATGCATTGAAGAAACTCCGCATTTTCAAGAGCTAGAGGGAAAATACGCCGATGACAACATCGTATTCCTAAGCATCTCTATTGACAGTGATAAGAAAAAGTGGAAGAAATGGGTAAAGAAAAAGAAGATGACCGGACACCAGCTGTTTGCAGGCGGAACGAAGTCAGTACCTATATATTATTATACCATTTGTGACGGAGAATTATTTGATTCTTCAATGAAAGGCTATTTCGTAAGGATCCCGATTTTTGTTATCATTGATCAATCAGGGGTGATCATTGACAACATGGCCCCTCGGCCTTCCCAACATGAGATCGTAGATGTTTTAGACAAGCTACTTGGGAAGAACGAATATGATCTGCCAATGAATTTCACACACTGAACAGGCTATATTGTGCATTTACCGGTTTTAGAAATATAATTTATTGGTCATTACATTTTTGCCCTCACCGTAAAACGGACTAATTTCAGTAAATGAAACGGATTGCCACCATCGTTCTTCAGCTGACCATTTTCTGTTCATCTTTTTTCGCGCAGGATATTACGAATGAAGGCACTGATTTTTGGTTCGGATACACCGAAGTGTTCGACAAAACGACCGCGATCTATGAAGTCATCATCAGTTCCAGAACAAGTGCATCCGGAACCGTGCTTGTACAAGGAGCCGGTTTTAGTCAAAATTTCAATGTTCTGCCCGGAACATCAGAGCGTATAATTTTACCGGCAGTAACGGTAAACAACGAGATCAATGGAGCACTTGCACTTAAGGCCATACACATCGTTTCCGATAACCCGGTTGTCGTGTTCGCGTCCACTGTTCACCTGCATCGTACTGAGGTATCAGTGGTGCTTCCTACACCGGCTCTTGGCAGCGAATACCTTGTTTCCGGAAAAGCCCAAGCTGCATCTAATGATCAAAGTGAGTTTGTCGTTGTTGCAGCAGGAGACTCGTGCAGAGTTCAGATAACCACAACTACCGATTGTGGCCCGGGAGGTTCTATTGCAGCGGCAGGAGTTCCCTTTGAAATTACCATTGATAGTGGGGAGGTTTTTCAAGTTCAAACCACAGCCATAGGAAGTAATCTGGCCGGGTCAGAGATCATTGCAGTAAACGGTACGGATGTATTTGCAGTCTACTCAGGAAATGTGTTTGTTAATATGACAGTTCTTGGCAATAAAGATCCTTTGTTTGAAGTAGAATACCCGGTTTCTTCCTGGGGCCGAGAATACATCGTTCCACGGATCCACGGCGTATCATACTCGGAATATCAAGTATTGGCGAAGGAAGACCTCACTGAGATTTATGTCAACAATGCCTACCAGATAACCATAGATAAAGGAGATGTTTACGAAGATACGATGATGAATCACGAAGTGATTGTCGCTTCAAAACCTGTTAAGGTGATGCACTATTTACCGACATCTGCTCTAACTGCCCCTGGAACTAGTGGCGTTGGCGATCCCTCAATGGCCGGCATCGGACCGAACAAGCACATGTTTCTTGATACCGTCACATTTTACCAGCACGAGGGATGGCTTCTGGATTCTCATTTTGTAAACATCGTCACAAGATCATTAGACACGAATTCCGTTCAGCTAGACGGCTCAACCTTATCCGGCTGGAAGAGTTTAGGAGCAATGCCAGAATATTCAACAACAACATTAAAAACGGATACCGGTGCCTATACTTTAACAACTTCCGGTTGTGGATTTTTTGTATACTCATATGGCTACAGATGGGCAGAAAGCTACTATTATTCTGCAGGTGTTTTACTCGCTACTTCTGAAGACAGCATCGTTGCATCGAATCTTACAAGTTCTGGTTCAAACTGTGCAAACGACTCGATTTTATTCGAGGCGACTACAGGTTACGGAACTCCGCTCAACTACTCATGGTATTTCGGAGATGGCGACAGCTCTTTACTGGACTCACCTACTCATCAATACTCAAATCCGGGATCATATCAGGTCAGTGTTATCATAAACTACTCATGCATATCAGATACTATTATCGATTCCATACATATGCTCTCATGCGGGATCATAGCCCTGAGCGATACGACGATATGCCTGGGCAATACGGTAGAACTAGCTGTATCCGGTGGTGCCGGCCCTTTCATCTGGGCAGATGCATCGGATCTACCAACTATTTTAGGCTCGGGAACCAGCTTTTTTGCAACCCCTGCAAGTACTACGGTCTATGGGGTTTACAATAGTTCTGATACCGCATATGTTAGCGTCACTGTGCAGAACTGTCTAAATTGCAATAACAATATTGTTCCAAACCCCAGCTTTGAAAACATTATTTATTGTCCGACAGCCATGACTGAATTATCATCCAATCCCCCCTGGTCCAACCCACCTCCAAATCCGAATCAAGGATCGGCCGATGCTTTCAATCAGTGCGGTCTAACACTTGGGGTAGACGCCGCACACAGCGGTATTGGACATGCAGGAGTGGTCGTTTATGAACCTACAGCAACATTTCGAGAATATCTTCAGGTTCAGCTCGACTCTGTCATGCAGCCCGGTGTTTGTTATCAGGTCTCCATGTACGTGAAATTAAGTGAAAGCTTAGGCTCTACCTTTTCAATTGACAGCCTTGGCATGTATATCTCCAACGCACCTCCGGTTCAGAGCGGTGGTGGAACGGGCCTAATGAATGCGACCCCACAGATCACAAATGACGCTACGACAGATCTGACTTCCTACAACTGGCAACTGATATCTGGAACTTATACAGCTAATGGCGGAGAACAATTCATATCAATCGGGAATTTTGCCGATGATATTAACTCTAACCCTGTTCAGATCGGATCGATCTCTTTTGAAGGGTATTACGTTGTGGATGACATTTGCATCTACAAAATTCAACCTGACACATTTGATCTCTCTGTTGTAAATGACACTGTGAGCTGCGAAGCAACCGTTCTGCTCACTGCCCCATCAGGTTATTCGAATTACTCTTGGTTAGACAGCACAAACTCCATAATCTCTTCCTCAGCATCTTTATTGGTTTCTGCTACAGGTTCGTCCCAACATGTACTTTTCTTTGTTGATACTTCAACTTGCCCTATTACTTATTATCGTGATTCAGTACTTGTCCAACTAATTACACCCCCTAACGCCGGACTTCCAGGGAATATAAATATATGCTCAAGCTCAGCCGGGGTTACCATGATGGATTCTCTTGGCGGATCCCCAGACACTGTGGGATACTGGCTTCCGAGTACTGCTGTAAACGGCACATTTGATCCCGCTAGTGACACTCCCGGCACCTACAACTACATAGTGTCAAATGGGATTTGCGATAACGATACGGCAGAGCTTTATATTTCTATTCAACCTGCACTTAGCAGTGGTACAGCCGGCTCAATATCGATCTGCAGCACGGCAGTGAATTTTGATCTGATGAACTCACTTGGCGGGACGCCGGATGCCGGTGGAACATGGAGCCCTCCCCTTCTTAGTGGCACAGGGATATTTGATCCCGGCTCCGATCTTGGAGGAACGTATACTTACGCACATGCTGCAACCTCAGCATGCCCTACGAGCTCAACCGAAAGTGTGGTGGTGATCGGAATACCGGCGGATCCGGGAGGTGACGGAACAGCTTCCATTTGCCCCAACGCAACCCCATTCATCTTAGCTGACTCGCTGACTGGAACTCCCAATTCCAACGGCAGCTGGACTCCGGCTATTACGGGAATTACTTTCGACCCCGCATTGAATGGAAGTGGAACATATATCTACGAGATTACCGGCACAGATGGCTGTCCTGACTCCTCTTCCAGTGTGCTAGTAACCATCCATCCCGAACCAACGGTTACCATAGGCAACGACACAACAGTACAACCGAACTCAAGCTTCTCATTGATAGCTACTGGCGGATACAGTTACTTGTGGAGCCCTACGGGTGGACTAAGCTGTTCAGACTGCCCTGACCCAATTGTTATTGCTTCTTCAGACATTGAATATTGTGTTTTAGTGACCGATACCAACGGATGCACAAAATCAGATTGCATGAACATTTATCTGGACCTTTCAGGCAGTGTATGGGCACCAAACATATTTTCCCCAAATGGTGATGGCCTGAACGATGTATTCTATGTCCGCGGACCGATAAACCCCGGTGATTATCGGTTCCTTGTATTCAACCGATGGGGCGAAGTTGTGTTTGAAACAGAAGATCCAAACATAGGATGGGACGGCACCCAGAACGGAGTAAAATTAAACACGGGAGTTTTCACCTATCTGGCCTTAGGAATAACCCTTCCGGGAACAGAATTCAAGCTTTATGGGAACATAACCTTATTTGTAAAATAGATCAACTATGAAAAATCTGACCTTACTATTAACATTTACATTAAGCATAATTCACTGCACCGGGCAGGACATTCACTTCTCTCAGATAATGATGGAACCGATGAACTTAAACCCTGCACTGACCGGTTCATTTAACGGCGATCAGAGAGCAAGTCTGAATTACAAAAACCAATGGACCAGCTTTACTTCGGGCTTCAAAACATATTCCTTCACTTTTGATTCCAAGATAATTATTGGAAATGCGACCCTCGGAGCAGGCATCAATATCTTCAAGGATGTTGCAGGAGAGGTGCAACTGGGAACTACTAAAGGAATGGCTTCAATTTCTTCCATTATTGACATCAGCCAAAATCAACAGATCACAGCGGGAATCCAAGGTGGATTTGCACAAAAAAGCTTGGATCCAAGCGCAATGATATGGGATGATCAATATGTGAATGGCGGCTATGACCCAACCAGTATCAGTCAGGAATTAATCAACTTTGAATCCTTTTACTACGGAGATTTCTCGGCCGGAATCAGCTGGAATTACCAGTCTTCAGAAAGCAATATCAGCTCGTACGATGCAACATTTTATGAGTTAGGATTTGCTATGCACCACATAAACAGACCCGGACTAAAATTCACAAATGAAAATGAAAGGCTGTATTCAAAATATATGATACACGGTAAAGGACGAATAGGGGTACGCTATACAGACCTTTCGTTCCAGCCGAGCTTCCTGATTGCAATACAAGGACCTTCTAAAGAAATTGTGGCCGGTACTTTACTTCGATTAAGAATGCAGGAGGCTTCGCATTTTACGGGATATTTTGCAGAATCAGCAGTTGCCATAGGATGTCACTTCAGGGTTGGAGAAGCCATTATTCCCTCTGCCGTATTTGAAATAGGGAGCTTAGCATTGGGCGTGAGCTACGACATTAATGTTAACGGACTAAGACCGGCGAGTCAACTACGAGGCGGAATGGAAGTGTCACTTCGTTTTATTAACCCCAGCCCATTCAAATACAACCGTAAAGGCAGGAATGCATCATTCTAAATGATAGGCTTACTACCCTTCTGACTGACTTCTTTTTCCCGAAGCTGCTTGGATGTTTTTCTAGACCCATCGTGACTCCATCCGGGTGGCCCGAACACGTACATAAACCTGGCCCTTAAAGGAATATTCTCTCTAAAAAAATCTCTTGCAATTTCACCCCACTCATAAAACGCAATAACCAATGGATTGTAGCTCTTTAAATTGTTCGTCAACCCATATGTAGGCCGATCAATTTCCGGTACAAAGGTGCCGAACATACGGTCCCAGATGATCAGAACACCCGCATGATTCCGGTCAAGGTATCTTGGCTCAGAAGAATGGTGAACACGGTGATGTGACGGAGTATTGAATAAGAATTCGATCGGAGCCGGTAATTTATTGATCTTTTCCGTATGGATCCAGAATTGATAGATCAGGCTGATAGATTGTAGCATTGCAATAACGATCGGATGAAAACCCAATATCGCAAGCCAGAGCCAAAAAACGAAGACACCCGTAATTGTACCCGTCCAGGTCTGGCGCAAGGCAGTGCTCAAGTTATACCTTTGAGAGGAATGATGAATAACATGGGATGCCCAGAAATACCGGATCGAATGACTAAAGCGATGAAACCAATAATAGGTGAAATCTTCAATTGTAAAAGCCAACAACCACACCCACCACAATGTGAAATCCAGATCAAAAACGCGCCAGTTGTCGTAAATTACCCAAAATACACCCAATGAAAGGAGCTTTGCGAATGTATTTATAAGCAGGTTTCCAATCCCCATCGTCAGACTGGAGATGGTATCTTTGGTTTCAAAGCTGCTGGCTTTTTCTTTTACATCAATCCACAGCTCGAGCAGTAACAAAACGATAAAAAAAGGAACCGCATATACAAGTATCGGAGGAGGGTCACTTAAAAAGTCTGCCATAGCAAGGATTCAATTGGCACGGTGATTTACTGCTAACATGCAAGCTGAAAATCAACCGAGCCTAAAGATTTTCTCAGTAAACAAACGAAGTTAAGTAAGATTATCGGCTATCCAATTCTCCTCCGACACTTTTTGGTCGATGACTATTTGAGAATCATTTTCTTCACTTCTTTTGCGTCATCTGTTTCAATCTGTAATAAATACGACCCCCTGGCAAGACCTGATAAAGAAGTCGAATAAACTGAAGTATTTACAGTGAACTCCTCAACCACATTACCGGTTATATCCATCAATTTAATTGCTGCCCAATCGCTATTATTAAGCTCTATCGTGACAACATCATCAACGGGATTTGGATAGAAAGTAAAAGTCGATTTGGCTACCTTTTCATAGATATTCAACGGACTTGAATTCAACAAATCAAATACCGGAACATCCACCAGGTTAGGCATATCAACACCCTGGACGTTGAAATTGTATGAAATAAAGTATCCGTCCGGTGCAATCGAGCTGCTTAATTCACAATAGATCATAGCACTGCTATTAGCCACTTCACCATAATGTCCGTAATAAGGCACCCCGCCTACCTGATAAAAATCTATTCCAAGACCATAATCATAAGATGCAGGATCAATAACAGCCATTTTAGCCAATGAAGCTGCATTTACCAGATCTCCTTCCAGCAAAGCCTTGAAAAAGACATTCAGATCTTCAGTGGTCGACACAACATCAGCCCAGCCGGTATAAGTAGTAGGATTAATTATTGTCAGATCAACCCAGGAACCGATATTCCAATAACACCCCATGTGGTCTCCGGCAATCTGGTTTGTTGCTGGAACCTCAGTATTCAGAAGACCTAACGGTGTAATGATCTTTTGCGTCAGATAGCTCTTGTAGGACTGACCGGTGACAGCTTCAATGATCATTGCCAGCAATGAGTAATTGGTATTTGAATAGGCCCAGGCAAATTCCGGTGGAAAAATTTCACCAAGGCTTGCACCACAGTAGACAGCCTCCTCCAACGTATGGGATCCGGCAGGGTTGGTAAGTACGTCTTGTTGACAAGTCGTGTTGTCGGCAGAATTTGATATGCCACTGGTATGGTTCAACAAATGTCTTATCCTTACTGTTCCACTACTTTGTATCGTATCATCAATTAAGGTGTTTCGCAGGTAATTATCTATGGGATCCTCAATATCCAATAAACCATCTTCTTCAAGAAACATGATACAAGTAGCCACCATGGTCTTAGTAAGACTACCCACTCTGAATTTAGAGTCTGCGTGCGCGATCGAAGCAGGTTGACCACTGGTCATACCGGAAATGGCGTAACCGCTTGATCCATACCACGACCATTGTCCGGGAACATGAACCCCCATAACAGCTCCGCTATTACTAATACTGCCCGGTAAAGAGCTGTCAAGAATCCCCTGAAGCGAGTCTGAAATATAAGCTGGTGGCGATTGACTTCGCACGCATACTGATGAGATTACGGAGACTAGTAGAATCAAATACTTTCTATACATAATTGTTTTTTTAATTGCACAAAAATACATGAAGAAACACGATTAACTATTTTAAATACATCTCAATTATAATATTTCATAATTATATTTATTTGCTTTAATATTAATATATTTACACATGCAATTATAATATTTCTAATGGATCAACTGAATCAACTCATCAAATCCTTAACACAATCGGAAAAACGATATTTTGCACGTTTTTCCTTAGCACATCAATCTTCAGGAAAATACCTTGAGCTATTTCATTACATTGTTGATTCGAAAAGTCATAATGAAAAAGCATGCCGTGAGAAATTTGGAGAACGCCATTTTGCTCAGCTCAAACAACATCTTCAGCACAAAATACTGGAAACCATGCGTGCTTATCATTTCAAAACACTTCCTCAAAACCAGATCAATGCTCATATCCAGAACTACCGATTACTTAAAAACAAAGAGCTTTGGAATCACGCCAACAAAGAGCTGAACCAAGCCCATAGAAAAGCAACCGCTAACGATCGATACCCGGAGGCAGTCGCCATTTTTCACGAGCAAACGAGACTTCTGGCTCGTACAACAAATAAAACAGCAATACAGGACCATCTGAACAGGTGGGATCAGCGTGTACATGAGATCCTTGAACAACAAAGTATAGAGCTGGCCTACGAAAAACTCTACTTAGAGGTGACCTTACTCAACGACAAATTAGAAGGAACTCGAAATGCAGAAGAATATCATCAGGTTAGAAATTTCCTTGAAAACCAACTGTTGAGTTCGCAAGAGAACGCCCGAACCAGTCAGTCAAAAATCCTGAGACACTTTGTGCTGGGTACCGCACAATACCTTATCGGAGATTACGGCAACTCTTATAAGAACATGTTTCAAGCAGGCAGTATCCTTGAGGTAAATAAAGGGCTTCTGGCAAATCGTGAAGATCTCTACATCCGAATAATGGCCAATCAAGTGTTAACGAATATTAAAGCAGGTAAATGCTCAGACGCAGAAATTCATCTTGTAACCCTCGAAGAATATAATGCAAGCACAAAGAGCCTCAATCAATACCGAAATTACATTAGCTATCTGCTGAGACTAATGCTACTGAATACCTCACTTCAATATGAAAAGGCACTGGCAATGATCAGGAAAAATGAAAATTGGGTAACCGATCATGAAAATAACATCATAAAACAAGGTGTACTTCCGCAAGAACAGTTTTATTCCATTTTTCAAAAGGCAACGGCGCTGATGGGGTCAGGAGAATACAACCAAACGAAGAAGATCATATTGGCATTTTTAAACACGAATAAAAATCAGCTCAAAGAAGAAGCACTCTATATGATCCGGATCTTTTATCTGATCATTCTTCTAGAACTTGAAGACGAGATGCTACTGAGATCCGAACTTCAATCATTGAGAAGAGCACTAGTGAAGGCCAAAAGACGGTTTCAGTTCGAAAAGACAATTTTAACCTTTGTGAAGAGAATGGAGATCAAAAACACATCAAGCGCAGTAAAGTTGCACTACAAACGACTTGCGGATGAACTTAAACTATTAAAAACTGTCCCCTTTGAGAAAAATGTATTTTTCTATTTCGATTTCGAATCTTGGGCAAAAGAAAAATTGTAGTTTCAAGCAAACACCATACATTATTCCGAATAATAATACAAATGGATCCTTAGTATAACATATGATTTGATTTTTATCAGTATATTTTATCCGAAACTTCGAAACGCAGCATGATCCCATCTAGCTGCTGTTACGGAAAAACGAAACTTAACTAACATGAAACTGCCTATAATTGCCTGGATCGTCTTGCTCCCCTTCACTTATTTCTCTCAAGGTCCCCATGTGTTTGAATGGGCTAAAAATTTTGGAGGAACAAGCGATGAAACGAGCTATTCCATTGCTGCAGACCACCTGGGCAATGTATTTGTTACCGGGAGCTTTGATGGAACCGCAGACTTTGATCCAAGTGCAGGTACCACAGAACTCACATCGAATGGAGATCTGGATATTTTTGTAGCCAAATATGACCCTCTTGGCAATTTTCTCTGGGCTGTGAATTTTGGAGGATCTGTAGATGATGAAGGTCTTGATGTCGCTGTCGATGCATCTGGAAATGTATGTGTCACCGGCTATTTTCAGGAAAATGTTGACTTTCAACCGGGGAGTGGAACGACAAATTTGAACAATCAAGGCGACTATGATATTTTTGTGGTCAAACTTGACGGTACGGGAAGCCTCATTTGGGCAAAGAGCATGGGCGGATCAGATGAAGAGATTGGTCAGTCTATTTTCTTAGATGATCAAAACAACGTTTATACAACGGGGCATTTCGCTGGCACAGCAGATTTTAAACCCGGAGGAGGCTCTGCAAACTTATCTTCGGACGGAGGAACCGATATTTTCGTTTCCAAACTAAACAGTAATGGTAGTTACGCCTGGGCGAAAAGGATGGGAGGTGGAAGTAACGACATTTCCTACTCTATCGCACTGGACACATTTAACAATGTTTATTGCAGCGGATATTTCATGGACATAGCTGACTTTGACCCGGGATCTGGCACAGTTTCACTAACGTCATCAGGTAGTTTTGAGGCTTTTGTTTCTAAACTGAACGCAAATGGAGATTATGTTTGGGCAAAAAAATTAGGAGGTACTGGTGCCGATTTTGGCAAAGGTATCGCTGTCGACGATAAATGTAATGTGTACAGCGTTGGTTACTTTCAAGGAACTGGAGATTTTGACCCAGGAACAAGCGTGGCCAACCTTACTTCAGGTGGAGTCAATGATATCTATGTTTCAAAGCTCGACTCCGTAGGAAATTACGCTTGGGCGCACAATTTTGGCAGTATACATAATGATTTCGCTTTTTCAATCGATGTAGACCGAGATGGAAAGTCATATACAACAGGATACTTTCGCGGAGTTGTTGACTTCGATCCGGGAACAGCATTCAACCCTCTATATGCCGGCGGCATCTATGAGGTGTTTCTCTTGGCTCTGGATGAAGACGGCAACTACAGGTGGGCTTACAGCATGGGAGGAACCGGAGGGGACTACGGCAGAGCAGTAGATGTGGACGACGCTGACAATGTCTACACTACAGGATATTTTCAAGGAACAGGAGACTTCGAACCCGGAACGGGAACAACCAATCTGACATCAGCAGGCAGTTTTGACGCATTCATGCAAAAACTAATACCTTGTGAGAATACAACAACGCTAAACCCTATGGCTTGTTACAGCTACACTTCTCCTAGCGGCAACTACGTTTGGGATACATCAGGCACCTACACAGATACCTTAAGCAACCAATACGGTTGTGACTCTGTAATCACCATCAACCTCACTGTCGATTCCACAGACGTAACTTCCGTAATCTACGATACTACTTGTACAAACTATGTTTCACCTGATGGCAGTGAAGTGTGGGATACCTCAGGCACTTACACAGACACTTTGATCAATAGCTATGGCTGTGATTCTGTAATAACCATATACCTTATTGTTGACTCATCTGCCCTTACTTCAGTCATCTATGACACTACATGTACGAACTATGTTTCGCCTAGTGGCAATTATGTCTGGGACTCCACCGGTACCTATTTGGATTCATTAACAAGCGTGGAGGGCTGCGATTCGGTCATCACAATACACCTGTTTGTTGACACAATTCCTCTTACTTCTGTTATCTATGACACAACATGTACGAACTATATTTCGCCAAGCGGAATTCATGTCTGGGACTCCTCGGGCATTTATTTGGATTCACTGATAAGCGTCGAAGGGTGCGACTCAGTTATCACAATACACCTGTTTGTTGACACAATTCCTCTTACTTCGGTCTTGTATGATACTGCATGTACAAGTTATGTTTCACCCAGTGGCAATTACATCTGGGACTCAACCAATACCTATGTGGATTCACTTATAAGTGTAGAAGGATGCGATTCCTTAATTACCGTGCATTTAACAATCGATACGAACTCAATATTCACCTCCTATATATCTGTTACGGCTTGCACAAGCTACGTTTCACCTAGCGGGAGCTATCTTTGGGATTCTTCTAACATCTACACAGATACAATACCAAGCGTTCAAGGATGTGACTCTGTGATCACAATTGATCTTACAATCGATACAAATGCCATATTTACGTCTACAATTGCAGAAACAGCTTGCTTTAGCTATGTTTCACCCAGCGGGAATTACATATGGACCTCCTCAGCTACGTATACAGATACAATTGCAAATGTACAGGGCTGCGACTCTGTGATTACGATACAGCTGACTGTCGACACGGTGAACGTTGATGTTATGGATAGCATCCATACCTTGACCGCAGGGGCACCTGGAGCAACTTATCAGTGGTTGAATTGCGATAGTAATTACATCGCGATACCGGGCGAAACAAACCAATCGTTCACGGCAACGCAAAATGGCAATTATGCCGTTCTCGTTACGGAAAACGGATGCTCCGACACTTCTTCTTGCTATACTATATTTTCTATTGCCATAACTGAAAATGATTTTCAGAATGAGATTACCATTTCGCCAAATCCAACATCTGGCAAATGCTTTGTTGATCTAGGACAGAACTATGAAAATTTAACCGTGAATATCATGAATATTTTCGGTCAGATCATACATACAGAGGCACACAACAATACACAACGACTGGAACTGGATATTAATGGTGCACCCGGATACTATGTGATTCAAATTGCCGGTGATCAATCCGGAACCGCAAACATAAAGATCCTGAAGCAATAAACTAAGTATTTGAACTTTACTTAATTTTGGGTTCTGATCCAATGCTTTGAAGAAAATAGTCATAACAGGTGGAACCGGATTTATTGGAATGAGCTTAGCTTATCATTTAGAACAGCTGGGCTTTAAGCCGGTACTTGTTGCAAGAAATTCTCCGAAAGAGACAAAGTTTGATTTTGTAAAATGGAATGCGCATGAATTGGGTGATTGGGTTCAAACCTTGAGTGGAGCGCTGGCAATAGTTAATTTGGCCGGACGTAGTGTAGACTGCATCAAATCTCCGGACAACTGTGATGTCATATTGCGTTCAAGAGTTGATTCTACCATCATTATTGGAAAAGCGCTCAAAGAAATTGACAATCCACCGAAGATTTGGATACAAATGTCAACCGCACACATCTATGGAGATCCACCTAGTCAGATTTGCACAGAATCATCGAGTACAGGCCATGGTTTAGCTCCGTTTGTTGGGAAAGCCTGGGAAAAGGCATTTCTGGACTCTTTACCGCCTGAAATCAGAGGCGTGAGACTCAGAACTAGCTTTGTGATCGGAAAAGATGGAGGGGCCATGGTCAGTCTTAAACGAATAGTCAAACTAGGATTTGGAGGAAAAGCAGGCCATGGCAGACAAGGCATAAGCTGGATCCATGAATACGACATGAACGAGATCATCCATCAAGCAATTATCAATGATAACTTTAATGATTTTTACATCGCTAGTGCACCAAATCCGGTCTCAAATAAAGAATTCATGCGCGAGCTCAGAAAGAAATTAAAGATGCCCATTGGCATTCCTGCATCTGCCTTTCTCGCACGAATTGGAGCCAAATTCGTATTCAAAACAGATCCAGAGCTCGTACTTTATGGAAGATATGTTAAATCAGACCAATTGGATAAAATGGGGTTCAAATTCAAATACCCAACTCTTTCTGAAGCTCTGAATCATCTTATTCAAACTAGTTAAACAAATGAAAAGTAACATCACTCCTATTGTAAGTTTTTTCATTTTAGTGGTCCTTGTTATTTCCTGTAGCGGCAAACAAGATTCTGTAACAGCGATTGACAAAGAACAAACGCTCCAAACAAATTTAATTCAGTTCGTAAACCCATTTATCGGCACTAAAAACATGGGCCATACCTACCCTGGTGCAACAGCTCCATTCGGCATGGTTCAGCTGAGCCCTGAAACGAATCAGGAAACCATGTTCATCAAAGGAAAGTACAATCCTAAAACGTATAACTATTGTTCCGGCTATCAATACAATGACTCCACGATCTTTGGGTTCAGCCACACGCATTTCAGCGGCACCGGCCATTCCGACCTGGGTGATTTTTTAATTATGCCGACCATTGGCAAATTAGTCTTGCACCCTGGGAAAGCCACCATACGAAACAGTGGTTATCATTCACAATTTTCGCATGAGGAAGAATATGCAGAACCTGGATACTACAAAGTGCATTTAGACGATTCTGGAATTGAGGTAGAATTAACTGCTTCCGAACGCGTAGGGTTCCACAAATACTCGTTTCCAGAATCTCAAAACGCTCACATCATTTTAGATCTGATGTCGAACATCTACAATCATGAGGATAAAAATGTATGGACATTCATACGTGTTGAGAATGACTCTCTTGTTACAGGCTATCGTCAAACTAACGGTTGGGCCAGAACCAAAAAAGTGTTCTTTGCCATGGAGTTTTCTAAACCCTTTACGAGCTATGGTCACAGAAATTACGATAGCACACAATACAATGGTTTTTACAGACGATTTAACGAGGACGAAAATTTCCCGGAGATGGCAGGGAAAAACATTCGCGCTTATTTTAATTTCAACACCTCAGAAGGCGAGGAAATCAAGATGAAATTCGCATTATCCCCAGTCAGCACCAATGGGGCCCTAATGAACTTAAAGCATGAAATTCCTCACTGGGATTTTGAACAAACGAAAAACGAAACACAGGAAAAATGGAATAACGAATTATCTAAAATAGACGTAACCACATCAACAATTGAACAAAAAAGAACGTTCTATTCTGCCTTGTACCACACCATGCTCGCACCTATTGTATACGAGGATGTAGATGGATCATACCGAGGATTAGATCAAAATATTCACCAATCAGCAGACTTCACTAACTATACGATTTTTTCACTTTGGGATACCTACAGAGCACTGCATCCCCTTTTCAATATTCTGCAACCAGAAAGGAACAATGACATGATCAAATCGATGCTCGCCCACCACGACCAAAGTGTGCACAACATGTTGCCGGTATGGAGTCATTACGCAAATGAAAATTGGTGTATGATCGGCTACCATTCTGTATCCGCAATAGCAGATGCCGTTGCGAAAAACACAACCGATGTGAAGCTCGACATAGTATTACAAGCATGCGAAAACACTTCCACACTCCCCTATTTTGATGGCTTAGACAGCTATATGCAACTTGGATACGTTCCGGAAGATTTAAGTTCATCATCAGTATCTAAGACACTGGAGTTTGCCTACGATGATTGGTGTATTGCTCAAATCGCGAAAGCAGCAGGCAACGAACAGGTTTTTCTGAAATATAAAGACAGGTCCGAAAACTACATGAATGTGTATGACTCGACCTCAGGCTACATGAGGCCAAAATTAGCAAATGGCAAGTGGCGCACTAATTTTGATCCGATCGACACCCACGGTCAGGGATTTATTGAAGGAAATGCGTGGAATTATGGTTTATACGTACCCCAGGATGTCCCTGCGATGATTCAAATAATGGGCGGGAAAAAGAAATTCGTTCGGCATCTTGACACCATTTTTAACACCGAGATCGAAGACAAGTATATCTCAAAAAATGAAGACATCACCAGAGACGGCATCATTGGCAATTATGTTCATGGCAATGAACCTGGCCATCACATACCCTACTTATACAATTGGACCGGTTCCCCCTGGAAAACACAAGAAAGGGTAAGAATGATCATGAACACAATGTACTCTGATCAGGAAGACGGACTATGTGGAAATGATGACGCCGGTCAGATGAGCGCCTGGTATATTTTCAGCGCATTAGGATTTTATCCTGTGCTACCGGGATCTGATGAATACGCAATCGGAAGCCCTCTTATTGAAAAGGCCGTTATCGACCTGCAAAATGGTAAAAAGCTGACGATCAACGTAATTGATCAGCACGAAAAGAATATTTATGTAGAAAAGGTCGAAGTAAATGGCGAATCAGTATCAGGTCATACGATCAGTCATTCCGACCTGACTGCTGGTGGAATCATTTCTTTTTACATGTCGCCAAAGCCAAACAAATAATTCTGGTTGGGTAGAATTCTGTACAGATGATCGACTAGCAATAAATATGTAACTTGCTGTAAACACGAAAAATATCATTAAAATATCTGCTATATGAAGGTTAAAAATGTAATTCTGATTTTTATTATTTCTTTACCAAGTATCATCTATGGTCAATCGGCCAAAGAGGCCATTACTAAACTGGCAGGAAATTATTCAGGCGAATGGACCAGCTATATGATGTCAAAAGAAGGAGAGATCGTAAAAGCAATCTCCTGGATAGACACGTTGAAATGCGGCGAACCGATCATTAATGACACATCAGCTTATGTCGACGTCTTTGGCTCAATGGTTTTTGACAATCCTCAGGTGCCTCCATATAAAATGGTATTTCAGGAGGGCTATAAATTGAAGAAAGGAAAAGTTGGGGCGCACTTCTTTACCATTATGGGCGTGGAGCAGTTGGAGCAACAAGTAGACGAAAACACCTATGTCATCTCCAAAGCGTTATCTCCTTTCGAGTTGAAACAAATGGGATTCGAATCCGCATTAGAGGCAACAACAACTACCACAAAGGTGACCATGGAAATTGACGGGACTGAATACCATAAAATAACCGGAATTTCTACGGTCAAGTGGAAAGAGGGTTCGGAAATTCAGATCAAGCAGTTTGTCAGCCTGGAAGGCTTTCATAAAAAATTGAACGAATAGCATATCCGCCACCATCAGTTTGCAGGGAACAACTACAATGAAGGATCCAGATTATTCAGGAATAAGCAAAACATCATGGAATAATCGGGTTCAGGCGCATTTGGATTCTACATTCTATGACAATGCTTCTTTTATAAAAGGCAGGTGTTCGTTGAATGAGATAGAGCTTGAGCTGCTTGGAGATATAAAAGGTAAAACCATTCTTCATCTGCAATGTCATTTTGGCCAGGACACGATCTCGCTAGATCGTCTTGGCGCCGATTCATTGGGAGTCGATTTCTCGGAAAAAGCAATCGAGGCCGCCAAGGACATTGCTGTTCAGACCGATTCTGATGCCGCCTTTGTGTGCTGCGACATTTACGATCTCCCTAAGTTCGTTAATAGCAAGTTTGATATCGTATTCACAAGCTATGGTGTCTTAGGTTGGTTGCCGGATATGATGCAATGGGCAAATGTCGTTTCGAGCTTCTTAAAACCGGAAGGCCGGTTAATCTTAGTTGAATTTCATCCATTTTTATGGATGTTTGACGACAATTTCAAAAAGATCAAGCACAGCTACTTTAACACAGGTCCGATAGTAGAAACAGAGACAGGAACCTACGCCGATAAAAATGCTCCGATCACTGAAGAATATGTAATGTGGAATCACAGCATTGGTGAAGTGATGACAAGTTTGTTATCAAACGGATTATCAATTGACTCTTTTGAAGAATTTGATTACTCCCCTTACAATTGCTTTAATGAAACAGTGTGTATTGAACAAGATAAATATAGAATAAAGCACCTGGACGATAAGATTCCAATGGTGTATTCACTGGTAGCTAACAAGAACAAATAAGCAATACTTTTAATTTAACAGAAACAAAACCCATTTACACATGAGAATACGTGATATGTATAACCCAATAAAGAGAATCATCTTAATTAGCACCTTTGTCACCAGCACATTTATTTTTCAGAATTGCAGTGAAACAATTCAAAATGAAGAAGCTACCCACGTCAATGAAGAGATTTTGAAAGACTCAGATAATTACCTGAATTATGAAGAGAAAGATGATATACTCTCCGGTGGAGTAAAGATGATTCCCATTTCGACTGAAAAAGGTGAATTTAACGTCTGGACAAAGCGAATCGGAAACAATCCAACAAAAAAAGTACTACTGCTGCACGGCGGACCGGGGGCAACACATGAGTACTTCGAGTGTTTCGATTCTTATTTCCCAAATGCGGGCATCGAATACTATTATTACGATCAGCTGGAATCTGCGTTTAGCGATCAACCGTCAGATAGTGCGCTGTGGGATGTAGATCGCTTTGTTGAAGAAGTCGAACAAGTGAGGGTTGCGCTGGGGTTAAACAAGGATAACTTTTACCTGCTTGGTCACTCCTGGGGCGGAATACTAGGGATAGAATATGCATTGAAATATCAAGACAACTTAAAAGGACTTATCATTTCTAATATGGTAGCTTCCATTCCGGAGTATATCACCTATGCGAATGAAGTTCTAGGTCCTCAGCTGGATCCTGCTGTGCTAGCCGAGATAAGAGAGCTGGAAGTAAAAGAAGATTATGCCAACCCACGATATGATGAACTTGTTGTTACCAACTATTACCCAAAGCATGTGTTGCGAATGCCTTTGGAAGAATGGCCCGACCCAGTAAATAGAGCCTTTGCTAATATAAATTTGGACATGTATGTAACGATGCAAGGACCAAGCGAATTTGGAGTTGTGGGTGATGCCAAACTGAAGAGCTGGGACAGAAAAGCGAATCTAAAGCAGATCGTTATACCTACCCTTGCTATTGGCGGAAATTACGATACCATGGACCCCGAACAAATGGAATGGATGGCCCAGGAAGTTCAAAAAGGGCGCTATCTGAACTGCCCGGAAGGGAGCCACATGGCCATGTACGACGACCAGCAAACATATTTTAAAGGTCTTATCGGCTTTATTAAAGATGTTGATTCGGGAGGATTCAAGTGACAACTTTGGCATGGTATTTTCTTTTCAACCAATTATTGAATACCTTGCCTCAGTGCAGTTGTTAAGCAATGATATTAAATGAACATTAAGACTATAATTATGAAGAAAACTTTATCCTCAATCTTGATTTTATCCTGTTTTTTTGGAGAAGCTCAGGAAGCAAAAGATCTTTTTACAGCCAGCGATGTTCCAATCTGTTGGTTGGGTGTAGACTTTTCACATGTTAAATTAATTGGCGACTTTAATGAATTCAGCAGTGCCGGAGAAAAAAATGTTGTTGAGATCAGAGACAAGTATTTTCCAAAATGGAACCAGCTGATCCTTGCCGAACCAGACAA
>Ga0206681_10000572_pt1 | contig 19367 bp, 15 predicted proteins | sample M150012015metaG_FD_161048 | JGI IMG/M metagenome (GOLD analysis project Ga0206681, IMG submission 161048) | Ammonia-oxidizing marine archaeal communities from Monterey Bay, California, United States - M1 500m 12015 | ecosystem: Environmental > Aquatic > Marine > Intertidal zone | place: USA... | reverse complement strand
AGCTGGCTCTATGCAGGCCACGTCAGCCAGGTTCCCAACGAAGGTGATTTCTTTCTTTACGAAATTGGTGAAGACTCGATTATTGTGAGTCGCAGCGTCGGTGGAGAAATCTATGCATCCATGAATATTTGCCGACATCGTGGTGCCCGGGTTTGCGATGAGTTAAAAGGCAATCGCAAGACCTTTGTCTGCCCATACCACGGATGGGTTTACGGCCTGGATGGGTCACTGCGGGCCGCAAGGGACATGGAAGCGAAAGCTGACTTCTCCATTGGGGACTACGGGCTAAAATCTGTCAATTTGATCGAGTACGAGGGGCTGCTATTTATTAATTTTGACCCGGAAGCCCCAGACTTCATCCCAGCACTTGATCGTATCAAAGTCACCCTTGAACCCTATGATCTTGCCAACTCAAAAGTCGTGCATAGCCAGGTTTACCGAGTAGATGCCAACTGGAAATTGACACTGGAAAATTACCTGGAGTGCTATCACTGTGCTACCTCCCATCGCGCATATGCAAAGTTGCACACCTTGCAGGCGCTGGATGAGAAAGCCAGTAAAGTGAACCAGGCCATGTTGGACAGATCTGAAGCGCAAACAGGTATCAAGGATATCTCGTTTGAACTATACGAAGCCTATGCCTCTGAAAAAGCTTTCGGCACTGGTTGTACGACAACCCGATATGCGTTGTACGATGGTTTCCTCACCGGCAGTGAAGGCGGCCAGCCTGTAGCACCGCTAATGGGGAAATTCAGGGACTACGATGGTGGCTGTGGCGATTTTCAGTTTGGCATTATGACCTTCATGCTCAACTACCCAGATCACTGTGTTCTGTATCGATTCACACCCCGGGGTTTAACCGCGACCGATATGGAGATCGTCTGGTTCGTTCGAGGTGATGCCGAAGAAGGTGTCGACTATGACAAGGACAAAGTCACCTGGTTATGGCACAACACCACACCACACTGGAAGATGAATACATCATCAGGCGGAATAGTGAAGGCTTGAACTCACGCTTCTTTGAGCCAGGGCCCTACCACCCGGAGTTCGAGTTTTTATGCCTTGAATTCGTCGTCTGGTATCTGGACACAATGGGTGACTGATCGGCATATTCCTAGCTTGCCTCAGCCAACTCCATATCCGGCTCACGCCGGTTCATGTACAGCGACACCCCGATATAGATGACCAGCGCAACGAGCGCCATACTACCGCTTACAACGAACATCATTGGATAACCCAGCCCGGCGCCGACAATCGATGCGGCGATGTTGGGCCCGACGAACTGTCCGAACCCCTGGACGCTGGGCAGCAATGCAACCAGCGATCCACTTCGGTCCATATGCGCGACCATCGCTGATTGATAGACATCTACAAAGGTCCATAGCGTCATAAATCCAAACAGGCTCACTGCAAGATTGATATCGTTTATTCCCAGAGCAAGCATGGCAACGATGACTGCCATGGTGATCAGTGACCAGAATAATGGTTTGAAGAGCCCAAAGCGTGTACAAATGTAAGCGATCACACAACCGGCTATCCCCAGGAACGAAGACCAGGTCAGAACGGATCCCGACCATTCCTGGGACACACCATCTGCAAGGGCGGCCAGTTCAATATAGGTAAAATACCCGCCGATATTGATATAGGTAAAGCAGACGGCGATCAGGCAAAGCAAAGGCATAACTTTCGGTACTCTCCAGTTCCCGTGAATAGTCTGGTGTTTGGCCTGCTCAGCCAGTTGTTCCTTATTCAGCGGCCTTGCTGGAATCCCAAAAACGAGGACGGCACAAAGACCGCTTAATGCCATAAAAAACAAGTAAATCTCGTTCATGGTTAACTGCGGCAAATAATTCAACTCCAACGCCGTGGAGAAAGCGAACCCTATAAGCTCCAGGTTGTATGCAGTCGTTGGATTTGTTGTGCCGCCCAACGTCACCACGGCGACAGCGGTGAAAATACCACTGCCTGTTCCCGCCAGGACACGCAGGGCCAGCACCACATCATAATCGGTAAAAAACATACACAACGCGTTGGCAACTAGAGACAACCCCACACCAATAAAGACCAGGTATCGACGATTCATTCGAGCAACCAACATCGCAGCGATGACAGCGCCAAGTGACAAGCCACCCAGATCAGCACCCCAAATGCGCCCGACCTGCTCCTCGGTGAATCCTACTTTTTGCACCAGGGCGGTACTGAGTACCGGCACACTCACCATCACGGTATATCCAACCAGTGCCATAAATATAGCGACACTAATTGATCGCCAGTCATCGAACGGATTGGCAAAGTCCTTGATTGCAGCTGTGTTGGTCATGTTGGATCCTCTTCAGAGTATTCTTATTATGTTGTGCTAATCAATGCCCGGGAAACGATTTCTTTAGCTAATCACGATGTAAGCTGAGTCTATGGCACGGGCGCATACTATAGCCGCAATAATCTACCGGGCGGCGTTCCGCATTGCCGACACATTTATCGCACTTCTCAATTTCTATTGAAAAGATGCGCTTTAACCGTTGCGCCCCCAAATGGACAGCGAGCCATCGAATAAGCCTTATCCTTGTCAGCTTGGCCTACCGCGAACAGCTGACCATTTCGTCTATTACAACTGAGACATTATCGTGAGTGGCGATATGATCTTTTTCTGATTTCGTAGTAATGTAGAGGCTTCGTTTATAGTCTACTGTTGAAAATGATGTACAACTCTCGAGTTTTTTTTAGTCGGTTGCGCCTCCGGTACTGATAAGGCAGTGCCGCATACAGGAAGCACTAGCCAGCGTAGATGTTACTAAACATAAAACTAAGCAGGGACTATAGTTACAAAATAAAAATGTGAACAAGCGCGCAGGGAACATGGCTGCGCATTGCAGGGGGGTATGTCCAATACAGCGAAATAACGTCGTGCTGCCAGGTCATGATCTGATCTTCTGTGATACCAGCCCAATTGAGTTTCAACCGCTCAGGCTTTTCAAATTAGATCGCCCAACCATAACGGGGTCGGTGCAATTCCTTTCCGCACCCGTTATAACCGTCATCAATAGCCAGTGAGACCACCATGCCGAAGTACCTTCGTAGTGCGATGTTTTCTACATTCCTGTTAGTCCTAACCTTTTCGGTTCCACAGTTCGTAGCGGCATCTGGAATAGACGATAGACCAAATATCGTCCTGGTTCTGATGGACAATTTCGGTTATGGAGAAATTGGCGTGTACGGGGGTGGTGTCACGCGTGGTGCGCCTACGCCCCGCATCGACTCTATTGCCGCCGAAGGATTTCAACTGACGAATTACAACGTCGAGGCAGAATGCACACCATCCCGTGCTGCCTTGATGACTGGTCGCTATGGGGCTCGCACGCGACTACGCCCAGAGGGTCCGCCCAGAAGTTTGTGGTACGGCATCAGTAAGTGGGAGATTACACTAGCCGAGATGCTCTCGGATTCCGGTTATACGACGGGCATCTTCGGAAAGTGGCATTTAGGAGATACCGAGGGGCGTTATCCTACAGACCAGGGATTCGATGAGTGGTATGGAATTCCCAATTCATCGGACCGAGCCTTCTGGCCTGATAGCGACAGCTTCCAGAAGGACGCTGGTGTCGAGTTCTCTTACATCACGACATCCAGGCGCGGCGAGACACCCAAAAAACATGAAGTGTATGACCGCGCTAAACGCACGACTATCGACCGGGAAATCACCGATCACGCCATCGACTTCATTAAGCGCACGGCCAAAACCAAGAAACCTTTTTTCGCCTATCTCCCCTATACACAAACACACGAACCGGTCGACGCCCATCCCGACTTTAAGGGCAAAACTGGAAACGGTAGTTTTGCTGACGTACTGGCGCAGACCGATGTCTATGTGGGCGAACTCCTGGATACGATTGATGAGTTGGGGATTAAAGACAACACCATTTTCATCTTTACCTCCGACAATGGGCGCGAAGGCATTAGAAGGTCATTTGGATCCACGGGAATCTGGCGAGGAACGATGTTTTCTCCCTATGAAGGATCCTTGCGCGTACCTTTTCTGATCCGCTGGCCCGGGAAAATCCCTATCAGGCAGGTGTCAAACGACATGGTGCACACCATAGATTTGTTTCCCACACTGGCAAATTTTATTGGCGGTGATATCCCACAAGATCGCACACTAGATGGTGTTGATCAATCTGATTTCCTGATGGGTACGGCGAAGGAATCAGCGCGGGAGTCAATGGTCATTTACCTCACCAGCGAGCTATTCGGTGCGAAATGGCGCAATTGGAAAATTCTTCTCAAAGAACTCGATGACGACTATGCGATCAAGAAAATAGCCTACCCATCAGTCTACAATCTGATCGTAGACCCAAAAGAAGAAGAACCTGAAAAATTCTATCTTGATGACACCTGGGTAGATGCCCCATTATGGAAAGTCATAGAGGATCATCAGGGATCGATGGAAAAAGATCCCGGCGCTCCAGATGCTTAAACTGTCGTCTGTTCCTGGTCGCATTCAGCGAAATCAAGCAGCGCCCAACAATAGGCGAAAAAACAATCGTCTTCAGCTAATTCGATTAAGACTTCTTGTTTTCTTGCCTGAAATACGCCGGTGTCTGTCCACAGGATCGCTTGAAAGCTGAGTAAAATGCGGAGTTTGAGTTAAATCCCACCTCGAAAGCGACCGTTAGAATGGCCGGTTGTGGATCGGTATTGTCAGTAAGCAAGCGTTTGGCTTCGTCAATGCGATAACTATTTAAATAGTCAAAAAAGCTCATGCCGAACCCTGCATTAATTACCTGTGAAAGATGGTTGATCGGACACCTAACCATCGATGATAATTTTGGCAGGGTCAGGCTGGGATTCAGATAGGCCTGTTCATTCTCCATCAACCCTGTCAGCTCCATCTTATAGCTTTCAAGCTGTTCCTCATTCAGGCCGGACTTTGCATATTTATCAGCCTCTGATCTGTTCTTTAGTTCGACTGGCTGCTGGTAATAATCCGCAATCTGAACCGCCTGATCACCTTCAAGGGTCACGAATTCTGCACCGAACCAGCAGGGCTCACCTAACTCATCAGCTTCAGCATCCACCCTGTATTGAAATGCAATTGTATTTTCACCACTCACCACTTCACCCGCCAGCGAATAGTGATGCTGGTCATGGCTGAAAAAATCAGAAAGGTACTTTACCAGTTCAGGTTTGGGATGATGCAGTTCGGAAGGTACATCATAGTAGATACCATCCTTGGTCAGATGGTCTGCGATACATTGCGCATCACGATGATTCCACGCTTCTATGTAGCTTGCTACAAAATCGCTGGCGCGCACTCAGTTTCCCCATGGTCGTACAGGAGGAAATACTAACCCAGATTGATTACCACTGCCACGTAGACTCAGTAATCCCGTGCTGGCGTTGCCCTGGCGTGTTCCGGCGCCCAGAATGGTTCATCCTTGACGCTGCATCTGGCCACTTTACTGTAGTGTCTCAACTCTTTCTCATAGTTGATCTCAGCCCAGAGCTCGCCATTGAGGTGCGGTGTCTCAATCATGGCCAGCGCAATATTTGCTTTCACCACCGGAGACCACATACCCGAAGTCACATAGCCAATATCACGGGAGCAATCCTGACTATCGTAAATGAAGGAACCTTCCGCCGGTTTGTTGCCTTCGATATCCAATCTCGTCAGCGTATATCGTGGGCCCCGACGTGACTCCTCCAATAACGCTGCGCGGCCGTTGAAATGCGGTTTCTTGAAATCTACCATCCAGTCAAGATTCAGCTCAAAGGGCGTCTGGTCATGTTCAAAGTGGACGGTCTTAAGCGCTTCGTTGAATTCATACCCGGGCATGATAAATCCTGCTTCGAGTCGAGCCATGTTTGTCGCCTGCTCACCAAACGGGTGAATACCGTAGTCCGCACCCGCTTCATAGACCGCATCCCACAGTTCGAGCGCCAGCTCTGCCTTTATCCACAACTCATAACCGAGGTCTCCAGTAAACCCTGTTCGGGAAACCATCAGTGAGTCACCCAGAAAATCAAAGTGGTGAATGGTGAATGGTTTCGCCTGCTCAATCCCTTCAAGACCCATGCGCTTCAACACGGCACAGGAAGTAGGTCCCTGGAGAGCAAGCGCCGCGAGTTCATCACTACGATCATTGATCGTTACGTTATCGAATCCCAGGGTACTTTTTTTCAGCCAGGCCGTAGAAGGGCTGCCGCAGGTCAACATGAACGAATCATCAGCGAGCCTGAAAATCGTACCGTCATCAATCAAACGACCCTCATCGGTGCACCACAACACATAACTGACTCGATTGTTACGCATCTTCGTCACATCACGAGTGACCATGCGATTGAGCATTTTTTCTGCATCCGGTCCGGAAATAAAATACTTCTGCATTGGGCAGATGTCATAGGTACCGCAGGTGTTACGTATGCAGAAGTACTCATACTCGGCTTCGTAGTAATACTCTGCCAGCTTGTATCCATTCCAGGAAGACCAGGCATCATGAATGTTCCGTTCATCCAGCCGTGGTTGAAAGTGGCTGGGTCGGGGTTTTTCAGTGGAGAAATCGGCGCTATTCATCGTAACAATCATCTTCCGGTACTGTGTTGGGACGACGCAGGTCCATCAGTATCTCTCTTGCGGCATTAGCACCACATGCGGACGAAACCCCGCCACCTGGGTGTGTTGAAGAACCGCACATATACATGTTCTTTACAGGCATTCGGTACTGGGCATAACCAGGGAACGGCCTGTTGAAAAGCAACTGATCAATCGTAAGTTCACCCTGGAAAATATTTCCCTCGGTGAGCCCTACTTCCTGTTCAATCTCGAAGGGTGTTCTGACTTCCATGTGGACGATGAGATCCTTAAAGCCAGGGCTATATCGCTCAAGCTTGTTAACTACTGTCTGTCCAAACTGGTCACGCTTCTCGGGTGTCCATGGGCCGTCTGCCAACTCTGCGGGGCAATACTGGATAAAATTAGACATCCAGTGTTGCCCAGGCGGCGCGACGGTTGGGTCCCACGCAGAAGGAATGACAGATTCAATAAAGGGATCATCCGACCAGGTTCCCCTTTTCCAGCAATCGTAAGCTCGCTCCATGGTTTCCATGCTGCCCGTAAACGCCTGACCACCTCGGTTGACGTAGGGGTTGTCAGGCACATTATTAAATTTCGGCAGCCCGGAGAGTGCGATGTTGACCTTGCCTGAGGAACCACGAATCTTGAAGTTCTCGGCCTTTTCAAAGATGCCTGGTGGCAGGTCATCCCTGTCCATGATTTTCGTAAAAGTACGCCGGGCATCGAGATTGGATACCACAATATTGGCACTGATTTCTTCTCCTGAAGACAGGGCAACGCCAACCGCTCGTCCGCCTTTCACAATAATCTGATCGACACCGGCATTGGTCCTGATCTCGCCACCAAAGGACTTGCAGGCAGAGGCAAGTGCATTGGATATGGCACCCATGCCGCCTCGCGCGAGCCCCCAGGCACCAATACTGCCATCAACATCGCCCATTACGTGGTGCAGGAGTATGTAAGATGAGCCAGGCGAGTAAACACCGAGTGCGGTACCAATAATACCGGCCGAGGCCATGGCGGCCTTAACAATATCAGTCTCAAAGTAATCATCCAGAAAATCCGCAGCACTCAGTGTGAAGAAGCGGATGTACTCGTAGAGTTCCTTTTGACCCAGCGCTCCAAACTGTTTAGCAAGGAACAATAGCTCCTGGATATCGCGGATTCGAAAACTGGTCGGGTCAGGGGGCGTCCGCAACAGGGTTTTGCGAATGACCTGGGCATAGCGGCCAAGATCCGCCTGAAGACGGAACATAGCATCTGCATCATGCCGCGAATGACGTTTAAGTTCGTTATAGGCAGCCGCTTCGCTGTGATATGACATCAGCGTATTGCCATGGTCATCGAAATTTACCGTTCCGAGATAAGGCACCAGCATTAGGCCATGGCGGCTCAAATCAAGATCTCGATGCAGCGACTGTCGCATCATGCTGCAGACATAGGAACAGTTTGAGTACACCCACCCTTCATGCAATTCACGGGAAACCGCTGCACCACCAATGTAGTCATTCTTCTCAACTACCAGCACATCGAGTCCAGCCTTGGCGAGGTAAGCCGCGTTAGTCAGGCCGTTGTGACCGGCACCGATGACGATCGCATCGTAGCGCTTCACGACAATATCTCCCGCGCGGCATTGTGACCAGGCATCCCGGTAATATCACCAGCGGGATGAGTACCAGCGCCACAAAGATACAATCCGGAGACCGGCGTGCTGTACTGGGCAGCACCATGGGTTGGGCGCATCATAAGCAGTTGATCCAGGGCAAAGTCGCCATGGTGCCAATGGCCGCCTGACGTATTGAATCTCGATTCCAGATCGACAGGCGTCAGCAACTCCTGCCCCACAATCAACGAACGGATACCCGGGGCATAGACTTCGATCGCATCGATAATCTGTGTAGTCAGTTCAGCGCGGGCGGTCTCGTCCCACTCCGACTTGTGTTTAAAGGGTGTGTACATCACATGGGCAGACAAAACGTGCTGCCCTTCCGGCGCCAGCCCAGGATTTTCGAGTGTCGGTATTGTGATTTCCATCACTGGATCAACAGGGCTCTCACCATACTTCGCATGGTCAAAGGCGATTTCAATCGTTTCAAGATTGGGCGCAATAAAGAGTCGCCCCGCCGGAGATGACAAGCCTGGAAAAGATGGCTGGTTGTTCAACGCAAGGTGCAGTTTTGACACCAGACCATCATCACGGATCCTGGCAATTCTGTTGGTGAATTCGATATCGAGATGTTCAGCACCCAACAACTTGAGGAAGGTCGTCTTCGGATCAGCTGAAGACACGACCTGCTCCGCCGTTACGACTTCGCCACTTTCAAGTCTGACACCAGTGGCCTTGACTGTCTCACTGTTCTGCTCGACCACTATGTCATAAACCCGGGAATTGGTACGGATATCGACACCACGAGAAACAGCAGCACGCTGCAATGCATCTATCAATGTCGGCACATCGAGCGTGATGTGGCTGTCGCCGGCCATCCGATAAAGCAGCTGCAATACAGAATTGTTCGGTGACCTCGGCGCCTGTTTCGTTCCAATGAGCGCATCCCAACTCAGCAGTGACTTCAGCAATGGGTGACTGAAATATTCATCCATCAGGTCATACATAGGCAGCGTAATCATCCTGAAGAATTCCCGCATGTCCTCCTTGCCTAGTAACCTGATCCTGAGCCCGAGTTCCGCGAAAGCCATCGTCTCAGGTAGCGAATTGTTACCGATTGGCGGGACGGTCCTGAGCCAGAATGGCGCCAGCATATCCGCGTAGCGTTTCATCAGATGGTGGTAACGCTTGTAGGCATCCACTTCATTTTCAGGAACACCACTAACCTGGTTGCCCTGCACCATGACGTGATGGCCATCTCTATCTAGCCCGATACAGGCCTTGTGATTTCCGGATAACGACAACCCATGCTCTGCCAAACCGAGTTCTCGAATAATTTTTTGCGGGAAATGGTTTGCCTGATGTGCCACGGAAGCGTGAAAGCCGTCGTGAAATTCATGGCTGGCCCCCAGACCTCCACAAACTTCTGCCGCCTCAACGACCAGGACATTTTTCTTTTTCAGTGCAAGGTAATTTGCACAGACCAGGCTGTTGTGACCAGCGCCAATGATAATCGTATCGTAGTGAGTCAAGTTAAAACTGCTGGGACATTATTTAAATTGAGCCTATTGCGGTCACCTGCACAGGGCTTCTCAGCCTATACGCTACAATCCTCATCAGATCGAATGCGGTATATCCATTCGTCTTGGTCATCATGAAAGGCATCAGAAAAGGAGCAGGCCGTCGTTATACGGTGAGCAGCAGGTGTTCCCGTTCCCAGGCAGTAACAACTTCTGAAAAGGCATCTATTTCACGCTGTTTGATATCGAGATAGAGCTTGATAAAACGTTCTCCGAAGAGATCGACCAGGGGCTCACAGGACGACAGCATCTCTAGCGATTCCCGGAGCGTATGAGGAATTGTGTAGTCCAGATCCCACGCGCTTTCTTTAATAGGTTGACCTGGTTTCAGTTTTTCCGTCAGCCCGAGGTATCCGCAGGCCAGGCTTGCAGCAATCGCCAGATACGAATTGTTGTCTGATCCGGGAATCCTGTTTTCGATTCGAGTCGCCGGCGCATCGCTACGCGGCACTCTAAAGCCTGTTGTTCTATTGTCGATACCCCACTCCACGTTAGTGGGACAGGATTCAGCGCTTTCGAATCGACGATAAGAATTCACATGCGGCGCAAGCAGCGCCATGATATACGGAGTGTATTTTTGCAACCCGCCAAGATACGCACCAAAGCGGTCGCTAAACTCACCATCTGTATCCGCAAAAACATTCGTTCCCGTCTCCGCATCAACCAGGCTCTGATGAAGATGCATAGCACTACCGGGGGAATGGGTCATGGGTTTAGCCATGAAGGTCGCATGAAACCCACTGTCCTGCGCAGCCTGTCTAGCCAGCCGTTTGAAATAGAACATCTCATCTGCCTTCCGCAGGGCATCGGCGTGCATGAAATTGACTTCAATCTGGCCTTCCCCCATCTCCTGGATGGTACCGGTGAGTTCAATTCCCTGCGCCGAAGCGTACTGATGCATGGTTTCAATGAACGGCGCATACTCGGCCATCGCTTCTAACTGAAAAGACCGGGGGCTGTTAGGTCTTCGACCGGAAACACCAGACGCGGCCCGGAGCGGGTACAAAGGATCTGGATTGTTTTGCACCAGGTAGAATTCGGCTTCCTGGGCGACGACAGGCCGCAGCCCAAGATCCTCGAATCTACCGATGATCTGTTTAAGGATTGACCTGGGAGCCAGGTCGATATCTTCGCCATTTATCGACTGACAGTCGCAGATACATTGCGCAGTGCCATCTGCCCATGGTTGAGTCACCAGGGTTGTCATATCTGGCACGAGGACCATATCGACATCGGCAACATCCAGAAGATCATGGTCTTCGCACCAAACACCCAAGACATCCTGGCCGAAAATCGCCTCCGCTATCCGAATTTCACTTCGGTCGAATTCCTTACCGGAAACAGATTTTCCTTTGGCCGTGCCATTGATATCAGGCACTATGCACTCAATAAACTTGTGACCGCCTGCTTCTAACGACCCTGTTGTGTCTGACATGTTAATAGCCAATTAGTTATCCCTGACCTGACTCTGCCAGCAACACTTGTGGGTTGCAAATACTTGTTGCTGTTTTATTGAACCGAACTAATAATCTGGCTATTGTATCTGACGCTTTGAAGCCAAGAGGATGTTGATGTGTACAATTACACCACTGCCCAACTTCAGGAACTCGATCTAAAACACTACCTGCACCCATTTACAAATTATAAAACGCTGGCTGACGAGGGCAGCCGAATCATCACTCGCGCAGAAGGCGTCTACCTTTGGGATAGTGATGGCAATAGCTACCTTGATGCGATGGCTGGTCTCTGGTGCGTTAATGTCGGCTACGGCAGACCCGAAATTGCCGATGCGGTCAGTGAACAGATCCGCGAACTTCCTTACTACAACAGCTTCTTCAAGACAGCTAACCCGCCAGCAGTAGAGCTCTCAAGACTGGTCTGCTCGCTTGCACCAGCACATATGAACCATGTGTTTTTCACCGGCTCTGGTTCTGAATCAAATGATACTGTCGTCCGTATGGTGCGCCATTACTGGGCCTGCGAGGGACAACCGGATCGGAAGGTGATCATCTCTCGCGAAAACGCCTACCACGGCAGCACGGTCGCAGCGGCCAGTCTGGGCGGCATGAAGCCCATGCACGCCCAGGGCGGCCTACCCATTCCTGATATCGAGCATATCGGCCAACCCTACTGGTACCAGGAAGGTGGCGACCTGACCCCGGAGGCCTTTGGAGAAAAGATTGCCGATGAACTTGAAGAAAAAATACTCGCTCTGGGCGCCGATAAAGTGGCTGCATTCATCGGGGAACCGATCCAGGGTGCCGGTGGTGTCATCATCCCACCTTCAACCTACTGGCCTCGCATCCAGGAAATTTGCTCCAGGTATGACGTGCTCATCGTCGCCGATGAAGTGATTTGTGGCTTTGGCAGAACCGGTAAATGGTTCGGCTGCGACTATTTTGACATCAAGGCCGACCTGATGCCGATTGCCAAAGGGCTCTCTTCGGGATACTTGCCAATAGGTGGAGTACTTGTTAGTGACAGAGTAGCTACCGGCCTGATCGACAAGGGTGGTGAGTTCAATCATGGCTTCACTTATTCTGGTCACCCTGTGGCTGCTGCTGCAGCAATAGCGAATCTAAATATTCTTCTGGACGAAGGAATTGTCGATCGTGTTGAGAAGGTAACCGGCCCTTATGCTGCCGAAAAATGGCAGCCCCTGGCAGAACACCCCCTGGTTGGTGAGGCCAGAATTACCGGCCTGATCGGCGCGATAGAATTGGTCAAGGACAAAGGCAGCCGTCAATTCTTTGCTGATCGTGGGGACGTGGGCACAATCTGTCGTGATATCTGTATTGAAAACGGACTTGTCATGCGTGCGGTCGAAGACACGATGGTCATGTCGCCACCGCTTTGTATTTCAGAAGGTGAAATCGACAGGTTAGTGGAACTGCTGATTCGTTGTCTTGATTTAACAGCGGAAAAGGTGCTGTAAGAAAAACACCCGTTCAACCAGGAAGATAGAAATATGACGTCACGAGATGAATTGCTGGGGCACCGCGAGATTTCTATGACCTTTGCAGGAGAACTCAGTTTTCTGAGACGCAAAGTCACCCAGGATATCTCTAACGCCGATATTGTTGTCTCTGGTATACCGTTTGACAGCGCCACAACAAACCGGCCAGGAGCGCGATTCGGTCCACAGGCCATCCGCGCGGCATCTGTACAGCTGGCTGAATCGGCTAATCATGCCTTTCCTTCTGATGTTGACCTGTTCGCAGACCTCGCCATTGCCGACTACGGCGACTGCGAACTAGATTTCGGTTATCCAGCCCAGGTCGTCGAACGCATTTTCAACCACGCACAATCGCTATTACTGCACGATGTAATGATGATTTCCCTGGGAGGGGATCACTTCGTCACCTATCCCCTGCTCCAGGCGCACGCTGAAAAATATGGCCCACTTTCCCTACTCCACTTCGATGCCCATGTTGATACCTGGGACGATGATGGCGAACGACTGGACCACGGATCCATGTTTTTACGCGCCTTAAGAGAAGGCATCATCGTGCCGGAAAGATCTGTTCAGGTTGGTATTCGTTCGCTCAGCGATGAAGACTACGGCTTTACCGTACTTGATTCGCCCTGGGTTCATGAACATGGCACAGACAATACCGTCGCCCGTATCAAAGAAGTCATTGGTGATTCACCGACCTACCTGACCTTTGATATCGATTGCCTGGATCCCGCCTTTGCGCCGGGCACCGGAACGCCGGTAGCTGGAGGCCTGACCAGCATGCAGGCGCTGACCATCATTCGGCAACTGGGTGGTGTGAATTTTATCGGCATGGATCTGGTTGAAGTTGCGCCGGCCTACGACCATGCCGAGATCACCGCCATCGCCGCCGCTACCATCGTGCATGACTTTATTGCCCTCCAGACGAAGGCATTGTAAGACGTCGCATGAGTCAGGCTTTATTCGTCTGAGTTTCAAGGATTCTGCGCTATTCCTGGCGATGAAGGACGACACCGGCGACGACTACTCCCGGTCCGACAATAGTGATGACAATGGTTGCCAATGCATTAATATCCGGCGCAACACCCAGCCTGACCTTGGAAAAGATAACTATTGGCAGTGTGCTGGCACCAGGGCCGGACACAAAATTGGGTAGATCACGCCCCTATACGACAGGAATGTACAGAAACCGCCCACGGTGTATTCTTGTATGCCAGCGCGAACTGAACAAAATTAGAGAACAGGCATCAAATATGAACGGTGAAGAACACACAGCATCCTACTACGCGGCGACAAGGAACAACCAGACGACCTACCCTCAACTTGAGGGTGAACATGAGACCGACATTTGTATCATCGGCGGCGGATTCACCGGCGTTGCCTGCGCACTGACTCTGGCTGAACGAGGTCATAGCGTGACTGTTGTCGAACAACACCGAATCAGTTGGGGCGCATCAGGGAGAAATGGTGGTCAACTGATCCACGGTCTTAGTGGTACCAAGCATCTTTCAAAACATTTGAGCTGGGATAAGATCTGGCAGCTGAATTACCGCGGCAATGACATTATTAAAGACCGCGTCGAAAAGTATGGCATCGATTGCGATCTGAAGTCCGGCTATATCGAGGTAGCGCTTAAGAAAAGCCACATGGAAGGCCTCAAGGAAGACTACGACGAGCATGTCGAACAAGGCCTGGGAGAGCACCTTCGCCTGATAGATGAAGGTGAAGTGGGGGAGTTACTCGGCACTGATGCCTACATGGGAGGAATGTTGAACGATCTGAACGGTCACCTGCACCCACTCAATCTATGTACGGGCGAGGCCGCCGCGGCCGCCAAACTTGGTGCAACCATCTTTGAGCAAACAGAAGTCACCGGAATTACCCGCGGCAAACAGGCGCGGATCCACACTAAGACGGGTAACATCGTCGCCAACAAAGTGCTAATTGCTGGCAATGCCTATCACCGGCTCGAACCTGGAAAACTTTCTGGTCTGGTCTTCCCCGCCGGCAGCTACATTATCGCGACCGAGCCACTCTCAGACGAGATTGTAAACAAGATCAACCCACAGGACCTGGCGGTTTGTGATCTCAGCAACGTGTTGGATTATTACCGGCTGTCTGCAGACAATCGCATGCTGTACGGTGGCCGCTGTAATTATTCCGGTAAGGTACCTGCGAGCATCAAGGGAAGTATGCGCCCGCGCATGCTAGATATTTACCCGGATCTTGCGGACGCCCGAATTGACTATGAGTGGGGTGGCAATATTGGAATTGTGATCAAGCGCGTACCGCTCCTGGGCCGTGTTTCCGATAACGTTTTCTACTCTATGGGGTACTCTGGACACGGCCTAGCACCAACGCATATCGCTGCTGAAATTATGGCCGATGCCATGGAAGGAAATACAGAAGTCCTGGATGCCTACGAGAAGATCAAACACTGGCGAATACCGGGTAGCCAATGGTTTGGCAATCAGATTGTTGCATTAGGAATGTTGTATTTTCGGGCCATCGATCTCAGTCCACTCTAGCGCATGGGATCTTGAGACACTAAGGACTGCTTTTTTCGTACTGCAGCCCGTCATCCAGGATTTCATACCAGTCAGCCTTCGAAGTCACGAACTCGTGAACTGCAGGTGGGTGCGACAGGTCACCTTCCAGGGCGCCCATTGAAACATAGCGAACGGATTCGTCTTCCACTGCATCAGCGATAAGCGTTGAGCCGCACTCACTGCAGAATGTACGGACGACATGTGCCGAAGAGCTATAGTGTGTCAGCTGCTGTTCACCTGACAAAATCCTGAAGGCGCGTCTATCCACGGTTGCAAACGTTGCGAAAGCTGCCCCATGCAGACGCCGACACATCGAGCAGTGACAATGACTGAGTGCCTGAATCTCTGATTCAATCTCAAATTTTACGGTTCCGCATTCACATCGGCCTTTCAGCATTTCAGGTTCCAGATTCATCAAGTTCATCACGCCACTCGCTCAAGTTCATCTCAATGGCTACAAAGCCCCCTATCCACAGCATTGTGTCCCACAAATAAAGCGTGTGCCCCAACCAGGCCCAGTAAACGCCCAGACCAAGAAGCAGCGAATACCCCAGCAGCTTTGTCCGGGTAAGGACTGTTATCGCAATGCCACGGCTGATACCCCGATCCTGTATTCTTACAACAAGTTCAATCGCAATAATGATTACCAACCAGATCACTGCCTCAGCAAAGTCAGCCCAGGCCAACTGGCGCTCCAGTCGCAAACCCTCAGCATCAGCAACGACATCATCATCCGCGACCCAATAGAATTTGGTGTCCGGCGAGAGTGTTCCGCAGGAAGCGCCAGTCACTTCATGGTAATCCAGATTGTAGGTATAGGAGAGATCCTTATCTGCAAGCTGGCAGAGGCTTGTGACATTCTCTACCGGAACAGTCTCCCGAACTTCAATGACGTATTGCCCGAAAGCAAAAATTGTATAGGCGATCATGGTGAAGCAAATAACCCTGATAGCGTGCAACAGTATCGTTACCCAGGGTGTGAACTGCTCATCATCGAGAACGTAGGTTTCAAGCTCCAGCATAATCAGCAGTATGAACCAGGCGGTCTCGTCAATCGTTGTGGCGAAGGCACCAAACCATTGCGCCAGCCCAGCATCCTGGCCAAGGGTATAGGTGGCCGCTGACCAATCCTCTTCAATATAAAAACAAAAGTTAACGAACAGCAGAAGGTATACCACCCACTTAAAGGCCTGCTGAAGTTTGTGTAGGTTCCAGTTGCTGTAGGATTGAAGAGTTGCCATCAGGAGCAAGTTGAATATCCTGCTCCACAGTATTCATCCATCCCTATACGCTTGGAGGTTGATTGGCAGAACATTTGACTACTGTCTAACCAGCAGGCCCTAGACATCCCTAAACATATTTACGTAGGCGTCAAGACAATGGCAGCAGAGACAGGAAAATACGATGTGATTGTGATCGGTGCGGGTCACAATGGTCTGACCTGCGCCGCATACCTCGCCGCGGCGGGACTAAAAGTTAAAGTGCTAGAGCGCCGATCGGTAGTGGGGGGCGCGGCGGTGACAGAGGAATTTCACCCTGGGTTCAAAAACTCGGTTTACGCCTATTCCATCAGCCTGTTAAACCCTAAGGTTATCCGTGACCTCAATCTGTCCCGACATGGCCTGACGATTTTCGAACGCCCTGCTCGTACATTGAGCCTACTTGAAAATGATCATCTGCTGCTTAGTCGAGACGAGCAACAGGCTCGTCGAGAGATTGCGCGATTCTCAAAACGTGACTCAACGGTCATTGATGAATTCGAAGCACAAATTGGGCGTGTCGCCCTGGCCATGCGCGAAATAGCAATGGCATCACCTCCTGAAATAGGTGGCGGATGGAGAGACCTGTTGTCTCTGGCTGCAGCCGGGAATACGTTCAGAAAACTCAGTGCAGCCGACCAAAGCGTCCTGATTGAACTCATGACCAAATCCCTCGGGGACTATCTCGATTCATGGTTCGAAAGCGAGGCGCTTAAAGGTATTTTTGGTCTAGAAGGCATTATCGGTAACTTCGCTGACCCCTATCAATCTGGTACTGCCTACGTCCTCCTGCACCATACCTTTGGTGAAGTTAACGGAACCACCGGCGCCTGGGGTATTGCCCGGGGCGGCATGGGTGCGATTACCGATGCCATGCAAGCGTCAGCGATTGAACGCGGAGTCGAAATCGAAACCAATGTAGGCGTGAAAGAAATCGTTGTCTCTGGTGGCCGTGCTGCTGGGGTTATTACCGATGATGGCAGGGAAATCGGTGCGCGCGCTATCGCAGCCAACGTGCATCCACAGACGTTACTGCTGAATCTGCTCGAACCAGGGCTACTCGACGAGGCGACACATCGACGCATCAGTAATTATCGTAGTCACTCTGCAACTTTTAGGATGAACGTTGCGCTCTCCGAGCTGCCAAGGTTCTCCTCGATGTCAGGTCAGGATGATTTTCATTTCAAAGGCGCCATAGAAATAAGCCCGTCACTTTCCTACCTGTCCGAGGCCTATGCAGATGCCAAAACGATGGGCTGGTCCAGAAAGCCAGTGATTTCGATGCAGGTACCTTCCACGCAGGATGACAGTCTGTGCCCGCCAGGTAGCCATGTGGCAAGCCTGTTCTGCCAACATTTCCAGCGTCACCTGCCTGACGGCAGTTCGTGGGATGACGTCAGGGAAAAGGTAGCAGACCAGGTTATTGACGCTATCGATCAGTACGCACCTAATTTCAAAGGCTCCGTGCTGGGTCGCCAAATCAAGTCACCTCTCGATATTGAGCGGGATCTGGGCATGGTTGGCGGCGACATTTTTCACGGCACCCTGGACCTGGATCAACTCTACTCTATGCGCCCTGCTCCCGGTTATGCGGGGTATCAGATGCCGGTAAACAGTCTCTATCTTTGTGGTTCAGGTGCACACCCGGGTGGCGGCGTTACCGGGCTACCGGGTCACCACGCCGCGCGAAAGATGCTTCAGGATAGGAACAAGTGGTGAAGCGGCACTACTGCCTGATCGAAACAGGGCTTGTACCCGAGTCTCTTGTGCCACGACATGGAACTTTTCCATCCATGGGTAAGGACCTTTTGCTCCAAAGCCTTGAGCATTTTGATACAACTACCGTAAGTCCAGTCAGCGGCGATTCTCTCCCTGATCCTGAAGCCTTTGATGGCTACATGATCATGGGCTCTGAGTTCAGTGTGAATGACAACAGCCCATGGATTGAACCTCTATTGAGGTTTATCCAGGATGTGGTGCACAGGTCCATCCCTCTGGTAGGTATCTGCTTTGGTCACCAGGCGATTGCCAAGGCATTGGGGGGCACTGTTGAAAGAGGAAACTGGGTCGTCGGCGCAACTCGTTACGACTGGCAGGATGCCAGCGAACCACTGACCACCATCGCCTACCATGAAGATCAGGTTGTCATTGCCCCACCGGCAACAACGCCGCTATTGACTGGTGCCGATTGCCCAATCGCCTCCCTGCGTTATCAATCCGCCCCCTGCTGGACAATACAATCACACCCTGAATTCTCGCCTGCTTTCGCACGAGACCTGTTTGAGCTTACCCGGGGCGAACCACTAACGGATGATATGTGCGATGCAGCTATCGCCAGTGTCGATGATTTATCACCTGATCTTGATGCGATTCACCGGGAGATCAGGCGAACGCTTGAGCAATAACGCCTAGAGCTTAGGAGGGAGGTAAAATTCCAGCACCACCTCATCGCCCTGCCTGATTTCTCCAGCAACGTCCACCACACCAACCACACCGCGCTGCTTCTTTGACGCAACGATGAACTGCCTCGGTGTCACTGCTGGCCCCTTAGTGGTCACATATAGATTTGAAATCTTTTCCGCCATATCACTGCAGGGTGGATTGTAGGATTCGACCATTAGAATAGCGCCAGACTCAAACTTAAGGCGCGAACCTCGCGGCAACTTTGACAATTCAGGAATTCCTGCGATGCACAGGTTAGCCCCCAGATCTTCGGCGCTCAGCGGTTTCTGCAACTCGAGAGCCACTGAAATCCCATCCAGCTCCTCAACTGAAACCGCGGACCACTGCCTGTCATTTCGCCGAACGGTACCCGCAGGGTCACTGTCATGTTCATAAGCAATCCGAGA
>Ga0206681_10000571_pt1 | contig 19382 bp, 15 predicted proteins | sample M150012015metaG_FD_161048 | JGI IMG/M metagenome (GOLD analysis project Ga0206681, IMG submission 161048) | Ammonia-oxidizing marine archaeal communities from Monterey Bay, California, United States - M1 500m 12015 | ecosystem: Environmental > Aquatic > Marine > Intertidal zone | place: USA... | reverse complement strand
GTTTTACCGGAAATATTTACTTTTCCTACCTCACCACTTTGTTCCATCCTAGCGGCAACATTCACCGAATTTCCCCAAATATCATAGGCAATTCTTTTCGTGCCAATTACCCCTGCAATTACTTCTCCCGTGTGAATCCCCACCCTGAGCTCCCATCCTTCTTCCTGATTTCCGCTCTCTATAGAGAGTTTTCTGTTCGTTTTAACATAGTTTTGAATTTGCAGCCCCGCTATAACGGTATTAATCGGGTTTTCCCTGTCGCGCAGAGGAATCCCGCCAGCCGCCATATATGCGTCTCCGATTGTCTTAATTTTCTCAACGTGATTTAATTCTACAATCTTGTCAAACTCTTTAAAATAATTATCCAGGATGCTAACAAGGTCTTGTGGTTTGATTACTTCTGCATGTGTTGTAAAACCGACGAAATCAGTGAAAATAACTGAGACCCTTTTATAGTTCCTTGTTCGGGCCTTTCCTTTATTCTTCAGCTCCTCCGCTGTTTCTCCGGGCAATATGTTTGCAAGCAGTTTGTCTGCTTTATTCTTCTCAAGTTCCATAAGAGCCTTTTGCTTTTCAAGGCTAGTTTTTTGTTCTTCAATTTTCTCTTTTTGTTCTGTAACGGTTCTTGTCCGAAGCTCTACCAGTCTTGCCAACGTTTCTTTCTGAACTTTTATCGAATTTATCCTCCAACGTTGCAGCACAATGATTAATAGTATTACTGCAATTATCAAAAGGCTTCTAAACCACCAGGTTTGCCAGAAAGGTGGCGTGACAATTATATGTATAGTTGCGGGTTGATCCGACCAAAAGCCGTCCGAATTGGACCCATAAACTTTGAATGTATACTCGCCTGGTGCCAAATGCGTGTAGTGAGCCTCTCGTCTGCTCCCAACATCATTATAGTTCTCTTCGTCCCCCTCCAAGATATATTTGTATCGGTTTCCCTGTGGTTGAGTATAGTGCAGTGCTGAATACCCGAAAGTGATATTTGACTGGGTATAGTCTAATACCATTTCCCAGGTATAGGACGGAGCATGTTTTATTACGTCGCTAGTTTGAGGATTCAAAGGCTTATTGAACAGCATAATGTCAATAATTACCATGTTGGGCGGTGTCTTATTTTCTCTAATGTCTTTCGGATAAAACGCATTGAAGCCATTTATGCCGCCAAAGAACAGCTCTCCGTTATCCGAACGATAATACGCCCCTGTGTTAAATTCATTGCTTTGTAGTCCATCTGTATTCAAAAATGTCGTGAAGGTTTCGCTCCCAATATCGAATCGACATATTCCCAGGTTCGTACTCATCCAGATTGATCTTTTTTCGCCTCCAATAACCCCGTACACTGAATTATTCGGCAAGCCATCTTTTTCTGTGTAGGTTTTGAATCTCTTTGTAACAGGGTCCAGTCGATTTAGCCCGCCACCATATGTCCCTGTCCAAATAGAGCCGTCAGTTTCTTCCCATGCTGAAAGGATCAGATCCGAGCTAATGGAGTTCGGGTCAGAAGGGTTGTGCCTGAACGTTTTAAATTTAAATTTTTCATTGCCTTTTTCTTCCTTAACAACAAGCTTGCAGAGCCCCCCTTCGGTTGCGATCCAATAGTTCTTTTTCGAATCCATCATTATCGATCTGCAGATATTTGTAGGCAGAGAGTTGGGGTCGTCAATGCTATGTTTAAAAAATAGTGCCTCGCCAGTGGCTGTGTTGTATCTGCCTAGCCCTTCCCGACAGGCAAGCCACAGAAAGTCGCGGTCTCTTATCATCTCATATACCCTGGTATGTTTTATTTGATCATCTCTAAAAAACACCGGAACGTATCTCGCGTGTCTTAAATCCTGGGATAGTTCTACTTTGTAAAGTCCATCAATAGATCCGGCCCAAATTGTTCCGTCTATTCCAAACTCAATCGCATTAATACTATTGTTGTTTGGTTCTCTCGGGTTGTTCCCTTTGAACGGATAGTTGTTCACTTGACCATTCTCTCTGTCAATTCTAGCTATCCCCTCCCTAGTTCCGGCCCATACAATTCCATTTTGATCTTTCTTAATTGTCCATATGTTATCGTCCAACAGGCCTTCGTCACCGAAGTCTTCCTTAATGTGTTCGAAAGCCTGTTTTAGCGGATCGAACTTGCTAACGCCTCCGTTTGTTCCTATCCAAATTGATCCTGAATTGTCTTCAAGCATGGAATAAACGATATTATGGCTCAGGCTTGTTTTGTCAAAACCATTATTGGTAAAATTATTAACGCGTATGTTTTTATTATTTATTAAGATCTGGTCTAACCCCTTTCCCTCGTATCCACACCAAATTGTTCCGGATTTTTCTGTAAACACTACATTAACGTTTTCTCCTGACAGCCCGTCTTTTGTTCCATAGCGTTCAAATTGGTTTCCGTCGAATTGGCTTATTCCTTTGTTGGTGGCTATCCAGATTCTGTTTTGGCTATCCTGAAAAATGTCATTCACAAAATTCCCGTTAATTGATTTGTTGTCTTCATTGTCGTATCGAAAATTATCAAACGATTTATGGTTCTTTTGGAGTACGTACAATCCTTTTCCCTGAGAACCAACCAATATGTCTCCCCTTTTATTAATAGCTAGTTTATTGATCGTTGCTGTTCCGAGGCCCTGAGCTGGGCCATACTCAATAACGGTAGAGTCTTTGGGAAGAAATTTTAACACTCCACCTTTTCCAGACGCAGCCCAAAGGCTACCTTCTTTATCAATTGTAAGCGACGTGATCTGACCCCTTTCCAAAACCTCATGCCCTTTTAGTCTTTTGAAAGATCCCGTCTTTGGGTCAAATACATTTACTCCTCCGCTTTCGGTGCCAATCCAAAATAAGCCGTTGTCATCCTGGATAATATTCTTAATGTAGCTATTGGATAGTGAGTTTACGTTAGATGGTTCGTGCTTGAATATTTGAAATGAATAGCCATCAAACCTGTGAAGTCCATCCTGTGTTCCAATCCAAATAAACCCCTGACGATCTTGGATTATGGCGTTGACTGAGCTTTGTGTCAAGCCCTCTTCAATAGTATAGTTGTCAAACCGTATGCTTCTTGTTTGCCCATAGAGAGCAATGAAAAGGAACATCGAAAGGCAGAATGTTAAACCGATTTTCATTTCACAAAACACCCATATTTGTTATTGGGTCATCACTTCTAAGATAGTTTTTTCTTTATACACTTGAACATCTCTCTGTGCTCCGGTGCTTTATCGTTCAATTAGGTGTATCGGTGCGTTTTGATGGTAAAGGTGCAGTATCATATCCTAACACCTATGACCAGAATGTCGTCAATTTGTTCATAATTTCCACGCCAGTTTTCAATTTTTTCATTCAAGATCTCTCTTTGTTCATTGATTGGTAAATCTTTCATCGCTATGAGCGTTTCTCGGAACTGTTTGTACATAAACTTTTTTCCTTTTTCTCCACCAAATTGGTCCGCATATCCGTCAGAGAATATATAGATCAGGTCTCCTTTTTGGATTTCAATCTTATGATTTGTGTAATGCTGTTCTCCGTATTCAAAGCTGCCAATGGCAAATTTATCTGCTTTTGTCTGGGTCAATTCATCTCCCCGTAGTTGGTACAGGGGATTGTTAGCTCCTGAATATTCCATTTCTTTGAAGTCCTTCGAAAAAGAGATCATTGCCAGATCCATGCCGTCACGAACCTTTATCTTCCCCTCTGCTTTGTTAAGTGATTCTGACGTAATTCTATTGAGTTCTGTTAGGATCTCTGCAGGAGTGTTTGTCCTGGTTCCCTGAACCGCAATATCCAAGGCGTTTGCGCCAACCAACGACATAAATGCGCCGGGGACTCCATGGCCGGTACAATCGACTGCCGCTAAGTGAATCTTGTCTTTTGTTTCTTCCATCCAGTAAAAATCCCCTGAAACGATGTCTTTAGGTTTAAAAAGGACAAATGATTTAGGTATCAATCTGTTTATTTGTGAGTCAGGCGGTAGTATAGAGTCCTGAAGTCGTTTAGCGTATTTGATAGAGTCTGTTACGTCTTTGTACAGCTCTTCTATTCTCATTTTCTGCTGCTCCAGCTCGCCTTTTTGACGGACAACCTCCTCTGTCCTTTCGATTACCTTTTGTTCAAGAATTCTTTCATTTTCTGCTAGATCATCACGCATTTTCATTAGGGCGTGCCCAAGAGTGTCCTCGTCAGAAAGCGGCTGATAGTCATAATCAAAATTGCTTTGTCCAACATGATGTGCAAATTCGGTGGTGTGATTAAGCCCTTTGACGAGATTGTTCATGGCAACGGACATATCACCAATTTCGTCGTTACTTGGTTGGATTTCCCCCTCGGGAATTTTACCTTTTCCAAGTTTAATCAGCATCACTTTTAGTTTACTAACGGGCCTGGTTATTGATCTTGTAGTGAGCAGGGCAACAACAATACCAACCGCAAATAATAGTAATGCAAAATACAGCACCAGATTAATAAGTTTCTTGCTTTCCCTTTCAGCCAGCCCAAAAGCAGTATTCATTTCTATTGTTCTTCTCTTATTATCATCAAGTACCGTTGCAATCAGTTGATCTAGCCCTCTAGTTACTTTTCTTGCCTTTGACAACATTACGCCATCATCGGCAATAAGAAATGTTGCCTGCATATTGTTAAAAACACTATCATAACTTGCCAGGTTTGGGAACAAGTTCTGGATCTCGCGATATTTTAGAAAGAGAAAGTCCAGCTCCCAAAAAATTACATCAATGGAGTCTTGGACGCTAATTGGCAAGCTATCCTTGTTGGAAAGCAAGCTGGGCTTAATGTCCATTGGTAGAATGGTATCTTTTATTTTTAGAAACCTTTTTTTGTCCGGGTGCTCAGTATAAGACGGAACTGTTGCCCACCTCACAATGAGGTTCTTTGATTCTTCTACATTGTCTCGTAATCGTTGGAGGTTTGTTAATGCCGGGGACGAATAGGTCTTAATGAACTCATTTTGATCGATCCCCTCTGACAAAGTAGTTAGGTTTGACTTTGTGGTGCCATATGTGATTATAAACACAACCACCACGAGTATGAGAAGTGCGCCAAAACCCAATCCCATCTTAAGTCCAATTGTTAACCTCATCGCATAGTCACTTATTTGTTACATCTAGTAGGGCTCGTTATTCGTTTCCGTCAGAGCCCTCTAATTTAAGCAACTTTTGGTTATAAAATTCGTATTTATCCGTTTCATGCAAAGAGTAGTACGCTCCGGCAAGCGCTCTGATTACGCCGGGATGATTTGCATTAATAGAATATGCTTTTGTCATATATTTCAATGAGCGCTGCATATTATTAACGTGCCTCTCCTGAAGCTGCATTACTTCAAGTATTGTCAGTTCTGGTTTTGTTTCCAACAACAGGTCAACAGCAAGATTGTGGTACAGTACGCCGCTGTTTAAGTTTGCAATAAAGTTGTTGGAGTCCATTTCAAGCACTTCATTGAAAATTTCAACCGACTTGTCAAAATATTGTTGGTTTTCATCTCTGTTGTCATTATATCTGGCCATATAAATAATTGCCGATTTTAGTTTTATCGCTTTTTCTCTTTCTTCGTTGAAATAGCTCGGATCAACAAGTCTCATTGTGATGTTGTGCTTCTCCAAAGACTGGTTAGCCGCTTCAACATTAAACCTGTTTAAATGCCTGATGCCATCATTATAAAATGAAACGCCCAGCATTTCTATGGCTTTCATATTGTTGTCCTTAAACTCACCGGCTTCATCCAGATCTAACGATTTGGCAAACGCCTCAATAGCCTTTGATCTGGCAGGCGACCTCTCTCGCTTGGCACTCGTTTTCTTGAAAATCGCCTTATAAATAAACCCTCTTATGTGCCAGGTATAAGCGGCCTTGTTCTCATTAGAATCAAGAATCGCCAAATCAATGCTCATAGCCGCGCAATCAAGACTGTCTTCCTGATAACACATAAGTGCCTGCTGCCAATTTGTACGTTGAGCAAAGCACGTGGTCGTCGCCATCAAGATCAATGATATGTATAGTCCTTTTCGCATTATTCCACAGCCACAGCTAAACTAGAGATCTGTTTTCCTATTACCAGTTTACTTTTGGTTGCATTTGATTTACTAAGTTCAAACATTGTCATTTTATTGGGGTAGACAAAATTTATTATTGACCCGTCAACCAGCACTCCTCTTTTATTTGTTATAACGAGTGTTGAGTTTGTTTTTAAAGTTTTTCTCTTTGACGAAACAATTTCACTTTTGGTTTCATCAATATATAAAATGTGGCAGCCTTTTATTTCGTCAGCAGTTAGATATTCCACAATCTTAAATGGTTGATCGCCTCTTTTTGATGACGACAATTTGTTTACTAATTGTTTATATAACTCCTTGTCGCCATACACTCCGATCACAAAATTTCCCGACTTGAATTTTTCGGGCCAATCAACCTGTGTAGCAAAACTGTAAAAGAAAAGGGCTTTTTGAGCTGCTACTGCCGTTCTGGCGCTATTTTGTGCCAAGCCCGTAAAGGACATCAGCATTGAAGTAGCAGCTATGATTATTACAGATCTCACCTATATTTCAGCAATTAATAAATCAGGGGGTGCAATATAGCGAATTTTGCTTTTTTACCACAAAACTCATTATTTGCACTGTGGCTTCTTGTGTGGCCATATTCATGCCAAACTAGTTTATTTTCTTTTTATTCCTTTTTATTTTTGTTGGCGCATTATTTTTCAGGCCAAGCTTTGGAGACCCCCCTTTCTTGGTTCGGTTTTTCGCCTTTTTCTTTTCTTGCCTCCTATCAGAATATCTAAAGGAGTCCTTTTCTTGTCTCTTTTTACGGTTTGCAAGTCCTCTGTTCTTTTGATTTGGCTTGAAGGGGTCTTGTTCTTGCAATTTATCTCTTGAAAGTCTAAGTGTATTCTTTCTTTTTTTCCGTTTTCCCTTTGAGCTGAATGCTGATGTTGTGTTTTTCCTGTTCTTTTTTGCGCTCTTTTTATCTGCCTTCTTTCCATAGCGGTCAGGGTTGGATCTTCTCTTGAAAGAATCCATTTCTTTCTTTGAAGTCTTTTCGTATTGCTTGAACCGATACGTGTTTTTTTGAGGCTTTCTTTTGTTTTTGTTCTTTCTCTTTTCTGCCAGAAGTTTTTTATTGTTGGTCCCCTTTTGTGCATACGAATCGTTCACAGGAACAATAAGCAAAAGGCAGGCAAGCGGTATGTACAATATATTTCTCAACTATTATGCTTTCGACTCATCAGTCGGAGAAAGTTGTTCTAAATCTCTATCAAACAAATAAAGGCCGGCTTTTTCGTTCCCTATCATCTGGAGTTTATCCATAATTGTTCTTGCAGTAGCCTCCTCTTCAAGCTGTTCAGCAACGTACCACTGCATGAAGTTATGTGTTGTATAATCCTTTTCTGACAGGCATACATCGACCACCTCATTAACATGTGCTGTAACGTTGATTTCATGCTGTAGCAGTGTTTTAAAGACCTCAAGAACCGATTCGAATGTTTCTGGTGGCGCCTCAAGGTCTGGAATGTTTGCCCTTCCACCTCTTTCGTTTACAAACTTTATCAGTTTTAACATGTGATCTCTTTCTTCGTCCGAATGTTTGTATAAAAACTTTGCCGTTCCATTTAACCCCTCGGTTTCTGCCCAAGAAGCCATAGCGAGATAAAATTGTGATGACTGTGCCTCAATTTTGATTTGGTGATTAAGCGCTGTCTCAATTTTTTCATTTAGCATAATGATACATTTTTTGTGTGTGAATACTACAAAAATAACGGTTTTGAATTAGTGCTTTTCGGTTTGACAGTGGAAATGTTGCTAAATTGAGTATCTCCCCTTGTTGGGCGCGTAATATCGCATCTTATAAATGGCAGCTTTTCCGCATTCTTATTATCTTTATTCAACAGTTAATCTCACAAATGATGAAAAAAATACTCTCGGTATTCGCTTTTTTGGTTGTCTTCGGATCAGCAGGAGCACAATGCACTGTTAATTTTTCGCTTTTTGATACTAGTGGAAGCATATATGGGATAAACACCTCAACGGGTGCAGACACTGTTGAGTGGTACGTTTATGACGGGGCGGGGATCCTTGTTCAGGTTTATACTTCTTGGGATTTAGTTCATCCAACTTCAGGAGGCGTGGGGGTTTATACCGTTTGTTTATTCGGTTATAACACTCCTTCCTGGGCGTTTTGCGATTCAGCATGCCAAACAATAACAACTATGGGAGGGGGGGCATCATGTGTTGCGGATTTTTGGTCGTCTCCTGATTCACTTGGTGGATTCTATTTTAACAACAACTCAAGTGGCACGACTTCTCCGGTCGTTTATCAGTGGAATTTTGGAGATGGCGCCTTTTCGTCCCTGGAAAACCCGATGCATACCTACTCGACCGCAGGAGCCTACAGCGTGTGTCTTACAATTACAGATGCGTCTGGGTGCTCTGATACTTTTTGTGACTCTGTAACTGTTACTGCCGGCGGCGGATCTTCGTGTAGTGCCGATTTTGTTGGTCTTCCTGATACTTCTGGGGGATATGGTTTTTGGAACCTGTCTTCTGGTGCAGGGTTGAGTTATTTTTGGGATTTTGGAGATGGGGCGTGGTCAAGTCTTGAAAATCCGTATCATATTTACTCTGCGGCAGGAACATATACTGTTTGTTTAACTGCGTGGAATGGTAGTGGTTGTGCGGACACAACTTGTAATGTCATCTACGTTAGCGGTTCTGGAACAACCCTTCCGTGTAATGCTAACTTTATTTGGTTTCCCGATACAGCTAGCAATACGGTGTATTTGTGGAACCTAGCTTCGGGAGGAAGTGGGATGTCTTATTATTGGGATTTCGGTGATGGTAGCTCTTCTACTATAGCCTTTCCGTCACATACTTATGCTACCAATGGCACCTATAACGTCTGCTTAACGGTTTCTGACGGGTCGTGCACTAGTGTCTTTTGTGATTCTGTTTGGGTTCCACTTAAATCCAGTGGCTTTACGATAAACGTTGTGGCTCCCGGAGGAGCGACCGGGGTGATTGAGAATCAGAACGATTTTCTGCTGGATGGGTTGATCTATCCAAACCCTGTCGAAGGAAACGCCGTGTTTACGTTTAGTTGTCGGGAGTCGTTCAGCGCTGGCCTGATCGTGTCAGGAATAGATGGAAAAGTATTGTGTCGATCTGGTATCTCTGCTAAGAAAGGAAATAACATCTTCCGCTTGAATACAGAAAAATTTGCGACGGGATTATATCTCGTTTCTATTAATGGCGAAAAGGTGAACGCTTCTTATAGGCTGTTAAAAAAGTAGATCATCGACATAGTTGTGTTGAATCGATTAGCTGTTAGCTTGTCGCACAGGCCAGCAGGTTCTTTAGTTTTTAATTACTTCCCATTTTTTGAGCCATTCCACGTAATTCACCAGGTCCGAACGAAAATCTGTTGCCTCAAGGTGTTTTAGTTGTTTTTCCAATGCCTTGTCTTCCCTCGAAGAACGATTAATGACCAATAGTGGTATTATTCTGGCCATTATTTCTTCCCGTTCACAACCAATTTTCTTCCAATTCTGCTTCGATTGATCTGATTTTAACTTTTTCAGACTTTCTTCCACTATGTCAGCTGATTTCAGCTCTGTTGCTGACATAGCCTCCAATATCATTACTTTTATTTTAAGTGCTTCATCCAGGCTTTCAAATCTATCATTCTGTTGTAGTTTCTCGAGTTGTCCGCTCGCTTTTTTGTAATCCTTTTCATCAAAATAAAACACGGCAAGCTGCAGTAAAATAAAAGTGTTGTTAATCGGATTCCTTCGAATTACATCATCCTTTGAGGCCTCGTTAAGAATCTTTAGGGCCTTATTACGATCCAATACAGAGTAATTGTAATAAAGTATGTTGTAGTAATAAAAAACAAACTTATCATATAGCGAATAATTGTATTCGCGCATAGCAACCAGAAGCTGCTCTGCGCATAACAAGGAGTTTTCGTGTTTATCGTTTTTAAATAATGCGTTGCAAAGGTATGTGAGCATTTGCAGCTTCGTTTCGTGGTTTCTCTTTGTGAACAGCTTGTCTTTCTCAAATGTGTTAAACGTTTCCTTCAAATAGGACTCTAATGAAACAAAGTCTTGGTTCTGCAAAAGTATTCTGCTTACTCCATGGTAAATCTTAAATCGTATTACCGGATTTTCCCTAAGTGTCTCTTCGGATGAATAGGCGTGTATGGTATCTCTTAACAGGTTCAGTACGCTATCGGATTGCGCCACATAGTTTTGAGATGTTTTGATCCTGTACATCAGCACTGCTAATAGGTCGTCAAGTTCGCTTAGCTTATTCAGTTCTTTCCTATTCTTATTTTTCGTTTCTATTATTCTTTCAGGGTTTACGTTAAGGGTTTCTCGAGCTAATTTGATCTGCTCTGAATAAATAATGTCTAACAATTCCAGATTGTGTATTTTCGCGGCTCTTTTTTCTGCCTTTTTTAAATAATGTGACGCTATTTCGTGTTCCTGTTTTCTGAAAAATTGGTTGGCAAGTAGATAGTCATTGATCGCCTCTTGGTCAGGGGTGGCTTTTGAGTGTTGTGATAATAGGCTTCTTCCTATGTCTTCTTTTAGCCTGTTCTTTAGCCTGTAGTAGCTGTTCTTGTTTTTTCCATATAGCTGTTCGCAGATCTCTTCTTCGCCTTTGTTTTGTTTCCTTAGCTGATCAAAAAGATAAATGTCTTTCCTCTCCGGGGATTCGTTTGTTCTGTTCAGAAACAACTTGAGGCTTCTCGCTTCGTCTTTTGTAAGTGATTTGATTATCTTCCTTATCATAGCACGTCTTGAACGCGTAAGATAATAATTAATCCTGATGGTTGTTGTTGTTTAATTTATCATAAATTAGCGCTTTACCATTATTTATGAATAAATTCTTACTTCTCGTCTCACTATTGTTCGCTGTATCTGTCGGAAGGGCTCAAATCAATGAGCTCTCTGTTCAATCTGTAGACAGCCAATGGCCGGACACAACTAGTATGTGGACACCCCTTAGTTTTAATGTTTTAATTAAAAACCTAGATAGTGCATTTCAATATAACGATACGATAGACCTTCTGATCGAGGTGGATAGCGCGGGGATTCTCTATCCTGCTGACACTATTCATCTGGGGCTTCAAACTATTAATGCCCTTGACACTGCTTCATTTAACATCAACCATACAATTGGCAGCCGGTATTCGCCCGGCAATAATGTTGTTGTTATATGGCCAATTAATGGGTCTGGTACCCCTGGGGATTCTTTGGTTATTGATGTTTTTGTTCGTGACCCCGCCGTTATAGAAGAAAATGATAGGGAAATTGGTTTTATTGCTTTTCCCAACCCGGTGTTAAATTTTGTTTCTGTTAAATCTCTGTGGCCTTTTTCAAAAGGCATGCCCTATGCTGTTTATGGTTCGTCCGGCAAATTAATATTGAGTGGTAAAGTATATTCCGAAGGGCGAATAGACCTCTCCGGTTTACCTGCGGGGCTTTATTTTCTTGAACTTTTAACTGACAACCGCAACGAGCGTATCCCGATTATTAAAAAGTAGCTGCCTCTGTTGCTTTATTCCATCGTTGTAAAACATACTATAAGAATTCCAAATGATGAAAATATTCATAACGGCTTTCCTCTTGAGCACTACCCTGCTGCTTTCCTGCTCTAAATACAGACTATATAAAGATGCTATCATAATTTATAAAAGCTGTTGTAATGAATATTTAATTCAACTAACTGAAGGACCACATTATCTTGATACCCTGTTAAAACCAGAATACCTTGAAGATAAATTTGAGGTTGATTTATTGGAGGTAGAACTTCTCTATATCGTAACGGATAGCTTAACATATTGTAATTTACCCGGTAGTACGCCTGTAATTTCGATTAGCAACATAATAAAGAGGAGGTAATTTAAATGATGAAAGGCTGTACCATGAGATTCAAAACGATTTTACAACAAAACCTAAACTGCATAAAATCGCAGTTTAGCCAACACGATAATGTATTGTGTCGCTGATGTAAAATGCTCCTTCCAATTTGACATCCTTGAATAGGTTGGTCTCAAAAGCATAACAGTCTGCCCATCGCATCGGCCAGGCCTCCCTTGAAATTTTAATTACATATAGCTTTTTGGACTCCACATGGTAGGCTCTATCCAATTGCTGTATTTGTTTATAGATTGCAGGGCTTCCATGTTCGCGGGGTTGTTTGTCGAGTGCAAATTTTAAATAGGTGCTTTTTGAATTCATTTCAAAAACCGATCCCGCCACTTTAATTTCCGCCAATTCAAAATTATAGTTGGTAAAAATGTATCCACCAAGCGTCATGAGAGGTTTGTTGGAAAATGACTTGTAAAAGTAGAGGCCTTTGTTTTGCTGAGAGTCATTGTAAACCTTGTCTTTAACGCACATTCTTACCGCAACATGATGATAAGCAAATGGTATTGGCAGCCCTTTTGCTGTCATTCGGTCTAATCTAACGCTCACCACAGAAAACAGCACTCTTCCATTTATCAGCAATGGAACTATTTCATTGGGAATTCTACCCTTTAGTTCTGCTTCGGGAACAGAGAAGACAATTATTTCCACTTTGTTTAGTCTTCCATTGAACTCAATTGGTATTGATCTTAAAAGTTTTGTCATAACTGAAGGATAAAAAGTGTTAGGGTGGATACTGAAGCAATTGTTAAAGAGAAAAGCCAAAAGGCGTAATAGTAGTGTGAGAGACCCGCGTGTGCTATCCTTTGTTTGATCTGTCTGTTCATGTCAAAAAATGAAACAAGAATGAACACTGGAAATAATAGCATTCCGGATTCTCCGAAAAAAAAAGTGAAGGCAGATAGGCCAAACAGTATAGCGCCACGAAGCATGGTGACAGATGTGTGGCCTGCTAAGACCAACCAAACCCTGTGCTTTGTGGTTACCCTTGTTGCAACAAAGTACATCGCCCACCCAACTGAGATTGCAATAAAATATACCGCCCCGTTGTTAAAGAAGCTCACTATGGCCCACGTTATAGCAGCGGAAAGTAGCGTGGAAAAAATCAAAAAAAGATATCGATATTTTACATTGAAGGTGGGTGTCGAGATATCATGTTTCGAATCCTTATAATTCGGGATAACAACCCTCCTATTATAAGATATCAGTTTGTACAGCCTTAAGAGAAGTTGATAAACGGGCCACAGTCTGCCAATTCTTTCAATTACTCCAAACCTCTTACCTATCAAATACAAGAGGGCGTCAACGCCGTAAACCGTTGTGTTTTTACTTGCGATAATGAGGGGTATTTGGTTCCTTGCCATTCGTTGATCCACCTCACCTGATGTCATGTGTTTTTCCACTTCTGAAAAAGAACAACGTCCTTCTGCTTCAAGCATACCAACATCAACAAGCTTTTGTGAATACCATTGACACATTGGGCAATTTTCATCATAGAATAATTGGTCTGCCTCCTTCATAACGGTCGCTTTTTAATAGTCAATCCTCCCATAACTAAAAGTCTATATTATCAAGAAATTGGGGGTCATTTTTTCTTGCCGCCCTCTTCCCGTTCCCCAAGTTCTTGTACGCCCTCAAGTAGGCGATTGTCGTACAATAAATAGCGTACGTCCACGGTAACACAGCCAACCAAAATATCAACACTTCTTCTATGGGTGGTATGTAATAGAATACGATAGAAACTAGCCCATAGCCGGCCACTGCATACCAATATATTTTCAACAGCAGCCAATCTGTATTTCTTGTCTTTTTTCGATGCAACAAGGCGATACTGCTGCTTGTTAGCTGCCAAACACCTATTGCTAATAATATGAGCATCGGAATATAAATTGTAGCAAAGGTTGATACGCAAATTCCTATTAAAACGGACTGGATAATTGCATCTGCTTTTCTCATTATGTTTGTTTTTGTACTTTCAATAACTTTTGAACGTAAGAGAGTAAAAAAAACCTACCCTTTGAACGTCTTCATAAAAGTGCTTAAAAACCAGTGTTCGTCCGCCCTCATCATAAATTCCATCGACTTGTCCACTTTGGTTGTAAATTTATTCAGCCTATCTACCATTAGTTCGAATTCTTTTATTTCTATATCGTTTTTATCGCCCTTTATTTCTTTAACGTCTCCGAGCAGTTTGACCACAGGCTCCAGCTCTCTTTTGCGGCGCTGAAGCATCACTCTTTTTGCCACCTCCCAAATATCCTTTTCGGCTTTGAAATACTCTTTTCTTTCTCCTGGTTTATGCTCTTTATATGCGACCCCCCAATCGATCAGTGCGCGTACATTCATGTTTGTGTTGCCCCTGGATATATTAAGTTTCTCCATTATTTCCTCCGCACTAAGTGGCTCGGGCGCTAACAATAAAAGAGCCTGAATCTGAGCCATCGTTCTGTTAATACCCCATTGTTGACCTAGTGTGCCCCATGCCTGAATAAACTTATCTTGTGCTTCGGTAATATTCATTGTACAATATTACAATATGTTTTTGTACTTTCAAAAGTATTTGAAAGTTTCTTTGGTTTTGTACTCTCACCTCATTTAAATCGTTATACTTTGTTTTTAGAGCTTGTCAATTCTTAGTTTTGTGCAAGTGAGTAAAGACAAATCAAAGAGGGTTTTAAAAAATGTACTGAAGGAAGGCGTTTTTAGACTTTTCCAGGGCGCCCCAACTAAAACCCTTAATTATAAACAGGTTTCATCCATTTTGGATGCCAAAGACGATTACGCCCGAAAAATAATTTCCTTAGTGTTATCCGAGCTTGTTGATGAGGGAAGCCTGTTAGAGGCCGGGAGGGGAAAATACAGGTTCAACAAGAACAGCTCCAGTATTATTGGGCGATTAGATGGTACACAGCAAGGTGATGCTTATTTTGTCTCAGAACAGCTGGAAAAGGATGTCTTAATAATGAAACACGACCTAAATCAAGCGTTCGACGGAGACTTGGTAAGTATTCGGTTGAAAAACAAAAAAGGAAGGGGTAAAATAACCGGAGAAGTAGTTAAGGTCCTTGAGCGTTCTCAATCAGAATATTCCGGAATCATTCAGAAAAGTCAGAAATACGCTTTTTTTGTTCCGGATAATCAAAAAATATCTGTTGATTTTTACATTGAGCTTTCAAAATTAAATGGTGCCCAACAAGGTGATAAGGTCTTGGCAAGGATAGCCAGCTGGCCTTCTGGCAGGAAAAACCCCTTCGGGGAAGTTTCTTCCATTCTGGGCCGACCCGGGGATAATGATGCTGAAATTCTTTCTATTCTTTCTCAATATAACCTCCCCTTTATGTTCCCCGCCCCCATCGAAGAAGAGGCAAATAATATACCCCGGCTTGTCAGCCCAGCCGAGATCAAGAAAAGAAAAGATTTTCGTGATGTTCTAACCTTTACAATTGACCCTGATGACGCAAAAGACTTTGACGATGCTCTTTCATTGCGCGACCTAGGAGATGATTTGTGGGAGATAGGAATTCATATCGCTGATGTTTCACATTACGTTAAGCCTGACACTGCTTTGGACAAGGAGGCTTATAAAAGAGGGAATTCGGTATATCTTGTCGATCGGGTAATTCCAATGTTGCCAGAGGTTCTTTCGAATGGCCTCTGTTCCCTACGACCAAATGAAGAAAAGTTTGCCTTCTCGGCCGTTTTTGAAATCAACAGTAGCGGCGCGGTTAGTAAAGAGTGGTTCGGTAAAACAGTAATTCTGTCTGACCGAAGGTTTACGTACGAAGAGGCTCAAGACAGGATTGAAACCGGCAAGGGGGATCTGGCAGAAGAAATATTGGTTCTTGATCGTATTGCAAAAAAATTGAGGGCAAAAAGGATTAAAGGGGGGGCGTTAGAAATTGAAAGCGAAGAGACTAAGTTTAAACTCAGCGATGACGGACACCCTGTTGAGGTTTACCAGAAATTAAGTTTGGATGCAAACAAGCTAATTGAGGAGTTCATGCTTTTGGCAAACAAGAAAGTGGCTGAATACGTCGGTAAGCCCAAGGAGAAGAAACGAACCCGTCCTTTTGTATATAGAATTCACGATAAGCCCAGTCAAGACAGGCTAGATGACCTTAAGCTCTATATTGAACGTTTTGGCTATCGTCTTGAGCTACAAAAGAACAAGCCGGTATCTTTCGCGATTAACAAACTACTTAACGAAGCAAAAAAGAGGGGGGACCATGCTTTGATTAGCCCTATGGCTATAAAATCTATGGCTAAAGCTGTGTATAGTTCAGACAACATTGGACACTATGGTTTAGGGTTTCAGTATTATTCTCATTTTACATCCCCGATACGCAGATATGCTGATTTACTTGTACACAGGCTTCTACTTGATAAAATAAATCAGTTGCCGCCTGGTAACGAAAAGTTAATCGATTCTCAGTGCAAACACATTTCGGGGATGGAAAAACAGTCGGTGGATGCTGAGCGCGCATCTATCAAATTCATGCAGGTTAAATTCATGCTGGATAAGGTCGGGGAGGTAATGCCCGGAAGAATTAGCGGGGTTACCGAGTGGGGAATTTTTATAGAGCTGCATGAAAACAAATGTGAAGGCCTGGTCCACATCCGGTCAATGGTCGATGATCATTATTATTTTAATGCTGAGACCCTTCAATTGGTTGGAAAAAAACACAGAGACACATTTGGGTTGGGCGATGAGGTTCAAGTTGAAATTGCAGACGCTAACTTATTTAAGAAGCAGCTTGATTTTGTTCTGGTCAGCGGATAATCCACTATGGCTGGATTAGGCCTAAGGCAAGTCGGGGTGTATATTTAGATCAAATTAATCCGATTGACTAATTCTTCCTTATAGGACCCGCCAATAGGTATGATCCTTTTGTCGTCTTCAAGAATAATATTAGGCGTTTCTATTGTTTCTATTTTGTCTATGCTCACAATAAAAGACCTGTGTACCCGTAAAAATTGCCTCTCTTCAAGCTTCTTCTCTATGTCCTTCATTGTTGAGTGAATCGTATATCTGCTATTCAGCGTATTTATAACAACATAGTCCTTTAAAGCTTCAACGAAATAAATGTCTTTATTGTAAATTTTTACCAGTCGGGAATTTGATTTTACAAAAATGAATTCCTTTGAGTCTTGATTTTCAACGATATTGTAAAGCAGGTCTCTTTCCTTTAAAACCTCCAATTCTTTCCCGTGCTTATACAGGGCCATTTCTATGGATGTGTGTAGGTCTATTTCCTTAAATGGTTTTATTATGTAAGCGTAGGGTTCGGTAACTTTTGCTTTTTCCAAAGTTTTCTCGTCTGCATACGCGGTTAAGAAAATTACAGGTATGTTTATGGCCTCTTTGATCTTTGCTGAGGCCTCAATTCCACTCATTTCGCCCTTAAGCATGATGTCCATCAAAATCACATTGGGCTTAAGTTGGAGGGCTAGTTCTACCGCTTTTATACCAGTACTTGCAGCGCCAACTATCTCATACCCCAATTTTTTAAGGCTATATTGAATGTCTTTTGAAACTATTGATTCATCTTCTACTACTAGAACTGAAGCCTTCGGCATTGGATTCTCGAATTTCGGGTTGCTTAACAAATGTAATTAAATATTTTGTTCCTCCGTTAGCGCTTAATTTGATTGTTCCTTCGAGTTGCTCAATTAATGTCTGAACTAGCTGTAAACCAAGAGATTCTGTGTTTTCGACTCTAAATCCTTCAGGCATACCAACCCCGTCGTCCTCGACTTTTATATTGATCTCGTTGTTTTTTTCCTTTAGTGATATTCTAAGTGTTCCGCCCGACCCATCGCAAAAAGCATATTTAAGTGCATTAGAAATTAACTCATTAAGAATTAAGCCGCAGGGTATTGCTTGATCCAACGAAACATCTACCTTCTCAAGGTTGGTTTCCAACTTAATGTTTTTCTCATAGGCGTACGTTTGAACCAGGTTTCTCGACAATTTGTCTATGTAGTCATAAAATTTGATGGATGAAAAATTTGTTGTTTGGTAAAGGCTTTCATGTATAAATGACATCGATTTGATCCTGTCCTGACTTTCTCTAATTATGTTAAGTGTATTTTCATCGCTAATCCGAGAGGTTTGCAAATTTAAAATGCTGGAAATAACCTGAAGATTGTTTTTAACTCTGTGATGCACCTCCTTTAATAGCACATCTTTCTCGGCTATGGATTCTTTCAGTTTCCATTCTGCTATCTTTTTGTCTGTAATTTCATGCGCCAAACACGATATTTCTTTTGTTTGTGACCCAACAATTATTGGGCTAAGAAAAGTCTCAATCCAAATGTTACCGTTAGGTGTCACCATCGGCCCCTCAAACTCCAGGGCTTCTCCTTTCGTTGCCCTTGTATACAGCTTTTCCAGGTTTTCATGGTAATCTCCCTTTATGTGTTTTTTAATGTGTTCAATGAAATTAGATCCTAGTTTTATATTCGTGTTAAATCGTGTTTTCATTATTTCCGCGAATCTACGGTTGAATGAGGTTATTTTAAATTCCTTATCTATTGTGTATATCATCATATTGGCAGAACTTTCAAAAATGCTCTCCAGCTTTCTTTTTTGCACAATTCTTTCGTTTTCTGCCTTTTTGATCTTCGTAATATCTCTGGAAACACCCATAGATCCAATCTCCATTCCGTTTTTATCTCTGAGTATAGATGCTGATAAATAGCTTATGAAAACCTTCCCTTCTTTAGTTATATTCTCAACCTCACCGGTAAATTGACCTTTTGATTTCAATTGATGCATAACAGCATTATACGTGGTGGGTGATTTATACAGCTCCAGCCCTGTTATTTCCATTAATTCTTTTGCTGAATACCCAAAGGCTTTTATTGCTGAGGGAGATACTGTCGTTATTTTACCGTCACGATCTGCAGCCATTATCGTATCGATCGATGAGTGAATGATGCTGTTGGTTAGTTTTTGTGTTTTCGCTAATTCTTCCTGTGCACTTATTCTTTTCCGTATTTCTTCCTCTAACGCAATGTTTGCCTCTTCAGCCAGTTCCGCCCTTATCTTCTGTTGCTCTGAATCTTTTCTTTCCGTTAAATCAGCAATGTATCCTTCGAGTGCAACTGCCTTACCGTTTTCATCCCTTACTATTTCTCCTTGATCCCAAACCCACCTATCAGAACCATCCTTGTTGAATATTTTATACTCAAACGAATACTCCCCCAAAGTGTCTATCTCCTTTACAATTTGATCTGCACTAAAAGTTCTAAAATCAGGATGAATCAGGCTGGCGTAAGAAACTTTTTTGTTACCAATAAGCTCTTCTCGGGTATATCCGGTCAAACTGTAACAGCCCATACTTAACACCTGCATTGTCCAGCTATCATCTACACTACAGCGGTAGGCCATACCGGGCAAATGATTGAATAGTGTTGAAAGGGTTCTATCCATTCC
>Ga0206681_10000570_pt1 | contig 19385 bp, 32 predicted proteins | sample M150012015metaG_FD_161048 | JGI IMG/M metagenome (GOLD analysis project Ga0206681, IMG submission 161048) | Ammonia-oxidizing marine archaeal communities from Monterey Bay, California, United States - M1 500m 12015 | ecosystem: Environmental > Aquatic > Marine > Intertidal zone | place: USA... | reverse complement strand
CTACTGCCTCTGCTACCTCTTCTGTTGCTTCTTCCGTGGTCTCTTCAGCTACTGCGTCAGCCACAACAGCCTCAGCAATCTGCCCATCCCCATCGGAACTTTTGCCTCCGCCTCTTCTACTTCTTCTAGATTTCTTGGCTGCCGGTTTTGCATCCGTAAGCATTAGCTCATTAAAATCAACCAACTCGATATAACACATTTCTGCGTTATCACCAAGACGATTTCCAACCTTAATGATCCTTGTATAACCACCATTTCTGTCTCTGACCTTCGGAGCAACTTCTCTGAACAGCTCAGATACAGCATTCTTATTATGCAGTCTACTGAAAACTGTTCTTCTTGAGTGCATCACGTCAGTTTTGGACTTAGTGATCAGAGGCTCCACAAATGTCCTAAGTGCTTTCGCCTTTGCAACAGTTGTTTTGATTCTTTTATGTTCTATTAAGGAGCACGCCATGTTTCTCAACATTGCCTCTCTGTGCGCTTTTTTCCTCCCTAAATGATTGAACTTTTTCCCGTGTCTCATCGCGGTAAAAATTTTTTAATTCGCAAAGCGAAATACTAGTCTTTATCTAATTTATACTTTGAAACATTCATTCCGAATGACAGCCCTTTGGATTCTATTAGGTCTTCAAGCTCTGTCAATGATTTCTTTCCGAAATTTCTAAATTTCAATAGGTCATTCTTATTGTAAGAAACCAGATCGCCCAATGTTTCAACATCTGCTGCCTTCAAACAATTAAGTGCTCTTACGGACAAGTCCATATCTACTAACTTTGTTTTTAACAACTGACGCATGTGCAATGAAGTTTCATCAAACTCCTCAGATTCTGCCTTTTCCTCGTCATCCAATGTAATTCTCTCATCAGAGAACAACATAAAGTGATGAATTAAGATCTTTGCAGCTTCCTTAAGTGCTTCTTTTGGGTGAACAGAACCATCAGAGTCGATGGCCAAAATCAACTTCTCATAATCCGTCTTTTGCTCAACCCTGTAGTTCTCAATGCTGTATTTCACGTTTCTTATCGGCGTGAAAATTGAATCGACAAAAATGGTCCCTAAACTGGCTCCACCTGTCTTGTTCTCTTCTGCAGGAACATATCCTCTGCCTTTTGCTATTGTGAGTTCAATGTTCAATTTTACCGAAGATTCCATGTTACAAATAACATGGTCTGGATTAAGCACCTGAAAAGCCGAAGTGAAATTCCCTAGGTCACCTGCGGTCATTTGATCTTGTCCAGCAATATTGATAACAACTTTTTCGGAATCAGTATCTTCGATTTGTCTTTTGAATCGAACCTGCTTTAAATTCAGCACAATTTCTGTAACGTCTTCCACTATTCCTTTAATAGTTGAAAACTCGTGATCGATCCCTTCGATCTTGACAGAGGTAATCGCAAATCCTTCAAGCGAGGAAAGTAATATCCTTCTTAGTGCGTTGCCTACTGTTATTCCGTATCCGGGTTCAAGTGGACGGAATTCGAATTCCCCGTGATTATCATCTGCGGAGATCATAATCACTTTGTCTGGTTTTTGAAAATCTAATATTGCCATTTTTTCTTCTTTTTGATTGTCCTTCAGTTGCGCGGTTTATAAGTTTGAAGAAATATCTCGTAAACCCTTTGGCTAAATTTCAATATTTATTATTAATTATTATTTCGAGTAAAGCTCGACGATTAATTGTTCTTTAATGTTTTCTGGTATTTGTTCTCTTTCCGGCACTGCTGAAAATGTTCCACTTTGGGTAGCGCTGTCCCAATCGAGCCAGTCAAACCTTGCAGTATTCGCTGCCAAAGAATTAGTGATCGCTTCGAGAGATTTCGATTTCTCTCTGATCCCAATTACGTCTCCAACTTTCAATTGGTAAGATGGTATGTTAACTATACCGCCATTTACAGTTATGTGTCTGTGAGATACTAATTGTCTCGCTCCACTTCTTGTAGGCGCAATGCCCAATCTATAAACAGTGTTGTCTAATCTTGATTCACAGTATTGAAGTAAGATCTCACCCGTAATTCCTGGCCGTGCATTCGCTTTTTTAAAGAGGTTTGAAAATTGTCTTTCCAGAATACCATATGTGTATTTCGCCTTTTGTTTTTCAGCGAGCTGAACAGCATATTCTGATTTTTTTCCTCTTCTCCTATCCTGGCCGTGTTGTCCTGGTGGATAATTTTTCTTGTCTAACGCCTTATCAGGACCAAAAATTGGTTCTTTAAATTTCCTGGCGATCTTTGATTTCGGACCGGTATATCTTGCCATTTTTTTTGTTTATAAAGTAGGATTATGAATTAAGGTCTGTCCTTCGATAATCTTATCTACTTAAAGGTTAATATAATTTATACTCTTCTCTTTTTGGGAGGTCTACATCCGTTGTGCGGTAGTGGAGTTACATCCATTATTTCCATCACTTCGATCCCATTATTGTGAATTGTTCTAATTGCGGATTCTCTCCCGTTGCCAGGACCTTTTACGTAAACCTTCACTTTTCTCAATCCAAATTCATATGCTTCTTTTGCGCACTCTTCAGCAGCAACTTGAGCCGCATAAGGCGTATTCTTTTTTGAACCTCTGAACCCTTGCTTTCCAGCTGAAGACCACGAGATAACATCGCCATTGTTATTTGTTAATGAAATAATGATGTTGTTAAACGAAGCATGGATGTGAGCCTGACCTACTGCGTCAACTTTTACATTCTTTTTTGCTTTTTTATTAGACTTTGCCATAATCTTATGTTATTAAACAGCTATCACGAATCGGTAGTAAGCTACCCGTGACTGCTACCTATTTATTTTGTTACTTTTTTCTTGTTAGCAACAGTTTTCTTTTTTCCTTTTCTAGTTCTAGCGTTATTCTTGGTTCTCTGGCCTCTAAGCGGAAGCCCCAGTCTATGACGAATACCTCGTTGACAACCAATGTCCATCAATCTTTTGATGTTCATCTGAGTTTCTGATCTTAGTACACCTTCAACCTTATATTCTTCCGTAAGAATAGTTCTGATAGCACCTAATTGATCATCGTTCCAATCTTCAACTTTGATGTTTTGGTCAATACCAGCCTGATCCAAAATTGTTGCTGCCGAACTATTTCCTATACCGTAGATGTAGGTTAATCCAATAACCCCTCGTTTATTCTTTGGTAAATCTATTCCTGCAATTCTTGCCATACTATTCTATATTTTACCCTTGTCTTTGTTTGAACTTAGGATTCTTCTTATTAATTACATAAAGACGTCCCTTTCTTCGTACTATTTTACAATCTGCTGAACGTTTCTTTATTGATGCTCTTGTCTTCATGCCAGTTGGTTATTTATATCTAAATGTTATTCTACCTTTTGTTAAATCGTAAGGTGACATAGCCACTTTCACCTTATCACCAGGCAATATTTTAATGTAATACATTCTCATTTTTCCAGAGATGTGTGCCGTAATCACGTGGCCATTCTCCAACTCGACCCTAAACATCGCGTTCGATAATGCTTCTATAATCACTCCATCCTGTTCTATTGAGGCCTGTTTAGCCATAATTTTCTTTTCGTTTCAGTTTACTTGATACTACCTAAACTATATATTTCTACTATTTAATACTTCTTCTATGTACTCAAATGTTGAAAGAACCAATGGTTCACCTTTCGCAACTGCAACGTCATGCTCAAAATGTGCAGATGGTTTCCCATCTGAAGTAACAATCGTCCACCCATCACGTAGCTGGCGGACATTCTTTGTGCCTAAATTGATCATTGGTTCTATTGCTAATACCAAACCGTCTTTCAACTTTGAGCCTCTTCCTCTTTTTCCATAATTTGGAACCTGAGGTTCTTCGTGTAGGTTTTTGCCCAATCCATGCCCTACTAATTCTCTCACAACTCCGTAACCATTGGCTTCTGCATGTGTTTGACAAGCGTAGCCAATATCACCCAATCGATTCCCGATCACCGCTTCTGCCACCGACAGGTTTAGGCATTCTTTTGTTACTTTAAGCAGTTTTTTAATCTCCTCGGAAACCTCACCTATCTCAAATGTATAAGCTGAATCTCCATAGAAACCGTTTTTAAGCACTCCGCAATCGATCGAAACAATGTCTCCATTATCAAGCGGTTTGTTATCCGGTATCCCGTGTACCACCTGCTCATTCACAGACGTACACAGAGTATTCGGAAAGCCACCATAACCCAAAAATCCGGGCTCGGCATCGTGATCCCTAATGAAATCTTCTGCCACACGATCCAACTTCAAAGTCGTAACGCCAGGTTCAATATGCTTAGCAACTTCTGCTAAAGTTTTTCCAACAAGTAAAGAACTCTTTTTTATCAGTTCAATTTCTTCATTCGTCTTTAAGAAGATCATTTATTACTTCTTAAAATGCTTGGCCCACCGGAGGTAATGACGAGCCTCTTCCTTTAATCTTCGTTCCTTTCATCAATCCATCGTAGTGATTGCTTAACAAATGACTTTCTATCTGCTGTAATGTATCCAAAACAACCCCTACCATAATCAATAATGAAGTCCCTCCATAGAACAGCGCAAAATTCTGTTGTACACCGAAGAATTTATGTGCAAAAGCCGGTAAAACAGCAACAAACGCAAGTAAGATCGAGCCAGGTAACGTTATCCTGGATAAAAGACTATCAATGAATTCTGCAGTTTTTCGACCAGGCTTTACACCCGGGATGAATCCACCCGATCGTTTGAGATCGTCCGCAATTCTGTTCGGGTCTACTGTCACCGCCGTATAAAAATATGTGAAGATGATAATCATCAAGGCGAATACAAGGTTGTACCAGAATCCAAAAATATCAGCAAATGTACTTCCACCAAACATAAGAGCGGGTATGAACATTATCGCTTGTGCGAATATGATCGGCATTACTCCTGCGGCATTTACTTTTAATGGTAAATATTGTCTTTGTCCTTGAGACAACATTTGTCTTCCACCTCTTCCTCCAACAACTCGCTTGGCATGTTGTATTGGAATTCTTCGGGTTCCTTGAACTAAAAGAATACAAAATGCGATTACCAATACAAAGAACACGATTTCGACAAGAAAGATAACCATCCCCATATTGTCCATCTTGAAATTCATTTCTTCAATGAGTGCTCCTGGAAACCGGGCAATGATACCAATCATGATCAGTAAAGAAATACCATTACCAATTCCCTTATCCGTAATCCTTTCACCGATCCAAACGACAAACATCGTTCCTGAGATCAAAATTGTAACTGCTGCTACATACCATAGCCACGTATCGTAAATTACTGCTCCCCCTGCACCATAGACATAGGTTTGCAGATATGTAGGCGCTTGGAAGAAACAAATAATAATAGTTAAATACCTCGTCCATTGGTTGATCTTCTTCCTTCCGCTTTCTCCTTCTCTCTGCAATTTCTGTATCGCCGGAACAGCAATACCTGCAAGCTGCATAATTATGGATGCAGAAATATATGGCATGATTCCCAACGCAAAAATTGAAGCGTTGTTGAACGCACCACCGGTAAAGAGATCCAATAAGCCCCCTAAACCACCAGTTGCTCCAGTTAAGGCGTTATTATCTACCCCTGGTAAGATGACAAAACATCCAATTCGATAAACCAAAATAAGTCCAAGAGTAAGTAGAATTCTTCCCCTTAGATCATTGATCTTCCAAATATTTCTTAATGTCTCAAAAAAATTCTTCATCCTTTCTTAGATGGTTTTAATTTCATTTCAACTGGACCCAACATTTCTATTGCATCCAATTTATAACACATTATTCCTCTTCAGTTGCTCCTTTTACTTCTGCCTTGACAGTTGCTTTTGCGGGAGTTGGATTCTCTTCTCCTCCTATCACTTCAGCCTTACCGCCATTTCCTTCGATTGCCGCTTTGGCTGTAGCAGAGTATGCATGAGCTAAAATCTCGATCTTAGCTGTCAATTCTCCTCTACCAAGAATCTTAACAAGATCCTTTTTTCTAGCAAGTCCGTTCGATACCAACACTTCGGTATCAACTGCCTTAATTTTCTTTTCGTCAACAAGTGCTTGAATAGTGTCAAGGTTTATTCCTTTGTATTCCACTCTATTTGGATTTGTAAATCCAAATTTCGGCACCCTTCTTTGAAGCGGCATTTGCCCTCCTTCAAAACCAATCTTTCTGGAATACCCAGATCTTGATTTCGCACCTTTGTGGCCTCTTGTTGAGGTTCCACCTGTGCCAGAGCCTTCACCTCTACCAACTCGCTTTTTGCTTTTTGTAGATCCTTTCGCAGGTTTGAGATTACTTAAGTCCATTTCTTGATTGTATTATTACATTATTTATCACTCACACTTACTAAGTGCTGTATTGTCTTTACCATTCCCAAAATTTGGGGAGTAGGTTCCTTTTCAACAGTCTGATTCATCTTTTTAAGCCCAAGTGCTTGCAGAGTCAGTTTTTGATTTTTAGGTCTGTTAATTGCGCTTCTTACTTGCGTTATCTTAATTGTTGCCATCCTATCGAAATTATCCGTTGAATACTTTATCCATTGTTACACCTCTTTGCCTGGCCACCGCAACCGCATCCCTCAATTGAGACAATGCATCAATTGTTGCCTTAACCACATTGTGCGGGTTTGAAGACCCTTGAGACTTCGCAAGGACGTCTTTTATTCCAACGCTTTCAAGAACTGCTCTCATCGCGCCCCCTGCAATTACTCCTGTACCACCTGATGCCGGCTTGATAAAGACCTTTGCACCTGAGAATTTTCCATATTGGCTATGTGGAATTGTTCCTTTAAGCACCGGAACCTTGATCAAGTTTTTCTTGGCGTTATCTATAGCCTTTGCAATGGCTGCAGTAACCTCTTTGGCCTTTCCTAAACCGTGGCCTACAACACCATTTTCATTTCCTACCACTACGATTGCAGAGAAACTAAATGTTCTCCCACCCTTGGTTACTTTAGTAACTCGGTTGATCGTAACCAATTTATCTATTAATTCTATGTCAGTCGACCTAACTTGCCTTGGATTAGCCATTACAACTTTTTTATTATTAAAATTTAAGTCCTCCCTCTCTAGCAGCTTCGGCCAACGCTTTTACGCGACCATGATACAGGTATCCCCCTCTATCAAAAACTACATTATCAATTCCTGCTGATTTTGCCTTTTCAGCAATATCCACACCTACAATTTTTGCCTGATCGATCTTAGGCACACCTTGTGCCTGATCATTCTTAATGGAAGATGCTGAGGCCAATGTAACCCCATTAACATCATCTATTAGCTGAGCATAAATTTGCTTATTACTTCTATAAATCGCCATTCGAGGTCTATCGGAAGTGCCATTCACTACCTTTCTGATCCTCTTTTTAATTCTAGCTCTTCTTTCGTTTTTAGTGAGTCCCATTACTGTACTACTTCTAAATTATTAACCTGCAGCTTTACCTGCTTTACGTCTTACTTCTTCTCCTTTAAATCGGATCCCTTTTCCTTTGTAGGGCTCCGGCTTTCTCAATGATCTGATCTTTGCCGCAACCTGCCCAATCAGCTGTTTATCACAAGATTCCAGTTCTATTATCGGGCTCTTTCCTTTCTCCATAGTCGCCGTTACCTTCACCTCTACAGGTAATTCCATAACGATCGGATGGGAGTATCCTAAAGCTAACTCCAAGACCTGGCCCTGGGTTTTTGCTCTGTACCCCACGCCAATTAGTTCCTGTACGGTCTTGTACCCTTCCGACACTCCAATTATCATATTGTTCACTAGTGATCTGTACAAGCCATGTTTAGATCTTATCTCAGGCACATCCGAGCTTCTGCTAAAAGTAATCACACCTTCCTCGATGCTCATTTTAATCGAATCATCGATAGACTGAGTAAGCTCACCTTTTTTTCCTTTTACAGTAACCAATCCGTCTGTAAAGCTCACCTCCACACCTTCTGGTATTGTAATTATTGCGTTTCCTATTCTAGACATTTCTTTGTTCCTCCCTGATTAATATACGTAGCACAATACTTCTCCACCTACATTGTCTCTTCTTGCTTCTTTATCGGTAATTACTCCTTTGGAAGTAGACACTATTGCAATTCCTAAACCATTTAGAACTCTAGGAACCCCCCCGGAGCCCGAATACTTTCTCAAGCCAGGTCTAGACGCCCTTTGAATCTTAGTTATTGCAGATTCTTTTGTTGTAGGATGGTACTTCAAGGCAATTTTAATAATCCCTTGCTTACTGTCCTGAACGAACTTGTAGTTTAATATGTAGCCTTTGTCATGCAAAATTTTTGTGATCTCCTTCTTCAAGTTTGACGCAGGAATTTCCACTACTTTCTTTTTTGCCATGATTCCGTTTCTAACTCTGGTTAGATAATCTGCTATTGGATCCGTGTACATTTTTTTCTTTTTTGTTAGTCACCGATCTAGAGTTCCTGTCAATCTTCTTTATGGACAGGCTTTTAGACCTACTGTTTATAAATTATTACCAACTTGCTTTTTTTACACCAGGGATCAATCCCTGATTTGCCATTTCTCTGAAAGTAACCCTAGAGATTCCAAATTGTCTCATATATCCTCGGGGTCTTCCTGTTAGCTGGCACCTGTTGTGCATTCGTACAGCAGACGAATTGGCAGGAAGCTTTTGCAATCCTTCCCAATCCTCCGCATCTTTAAGTGCTTTTCTTTTCTCAGCGTATCGTGCAACCATTGCTGCTCTTTTCCGCTCTCTTGCTTTCATCGACTCTTTTGCCATGACTCTTATTTATTAAATGGAAATCCAAATTCATCAAGCAACGACTTTGCCTCCTCGTTGGTTTTGGCCGTTGTTACGAACGTGATGTCCATTCCTGTAATGTTGTTTACTTTATCTATATCTAATTCCGGGAAAATGATCTGTTCATGAATTCCAAACGTGAAATTACCTCTTCCATCAAACCCCTTAGCACTAACTCCTTTAAAGTCCCGTGTTCTGGGCAGTGCTACTGCTATCAGTCTATCCAGAAATTCGTACATCTTATCTCCACGCAAAGTTACTTTTACTCCGATAGGCATCCCTTTCCTTAATTTGAAATTAGAGACATCTTTTCGAGACTTGATCCGAAGAGCTTTCTGACCAGCAATCGTCGACATTTCTTCGATTGCATTTTCAATTTGTTTCTTATCTGTCACAGCTGTCCCCACGCCCTGATTAAGGCAGATCTTTTCTATTTTAGGAACTTGCATCACTGATTTATAAGCAAACTTTTCCTTGAGGTTTGGAACGGCCTCTTTTTTATATTTTTCCAATAATCTCGGTACGTAACTCATGATACTACCTCCCCTGTTGTTTTTTCATATCGAACCAATTTACCATCATCTCCGACCCTTCTTCCAACTTTTGTAGCGTTTCCTTTGCTATCAATAAGCGCTAAATTCGAGATGTGTATGCTCATGTCCTTTTCTATTCTGCCACCATCCGGATTATTTTTATCCGCTTGTGGTTTAACGTGCTTAACCGTTTTTGCAGTCAATCCTTCAACGATGGCCCTACTTTTCTTTCTATCAACAACAAGGATAATTCCTTCCTGCCCTTTAGCAACACCAGCTATTACTTTAACTTTATCGCCTTTTTTAATATGTAATTTCTCCTCCATGATACTAGTCTTAAAGCACTTCAGGTGCCAGTGATACAATTTTCATGAATTGTTTTTCTCTTAGCTCTCTTGCTACAGGTCCGGAAATTCGTGTTCCTCTCATCTCATTCGTCTGATTCAGAAGAACCACTGCATTATCATCAAAACGGATGTATGATCCATCTCGCCTTCTAACTTCCTTACTTGTTCTAACCACCACAGCTGTAGAAACCTGTCCTTTTTTCACATTTCCTGATGGCATAGCGCTCTTCACCGTGACAACGATCTTGTCACCTAAAGAGGCATATCTTCTTTTAGTTCCACCTAATACACGGATACAAAGGACTTCTTTTGCTCCACTATTATCAGCTACTCCTAATCTTGATTCTTGCTGTATCATTATTAACTACTATTTTGCTCTTTCTACAATTTCTACAAGTCTCCAATTCTTGGTCTTGCTTAATGGTCGAGTTTCCATGATCTTTACGGTATCCCCAATATTGCAATCATCCTTCTCATCGTGAGCAACAAACTTTGAAGTTCTTTTTATAAACTTTCCGTATTTAGCATGTTTAACCTTTCTCTCAACGGCAACCACAATTGACTTTGCCATTTTGTTACTGGTTACTACGCCGATTCTCTCTTTTCTTAAGTTTCTTTCCATTTTGATGCTCTATTACTGTGCAGTTTCTGCAAGTTCTCTTTTTCTTAGCTCGGTTTTCAACCTTGCAACCGTTTTTCTTGCGAACCTTAATCTAATAGGGTTCTCATCTTCCGAAACTGAATGATTCAGCTTCAATTTGCCTAGCGTAATTGCCTTTTCATCAATATGATCGATCAGCTCTGGTGTGGACAATTCGTTTATTTCTGCTTGAGTCATTGTTTCAATTTACTTAATAGGTACATAATCTTTTCTAACAACAAACTTTGTCTTAATCGGCAACTTTTGTGCTGCCAACCTCAATGCTTCTTTTGCTGTTTCGAAGGGTACTCCGTCAGCCTCGAACATAATTCTACCAGGTCGAACAACTGCTACCCAATGGCTTGGGGCACCTTTACCTTTTCCCATTCGAACTTCTGCCGGTTTGGATGTCATAGGTTTATCCGGGAAAATTCTTATCCATACATTCCCTTCCCTCTTCATGTATCTTGTTACAGCAATACGAGCAGCTTCAATTTGCCTCGAAGTAATAAATCCTTCCTCGACCGCCTTTAATCCGAAAGAACCGAATGCTATATGCGTTCCTCTCTGGGCGTTTCCTTTGATCCGACCCTTCTGCATTTTTCGGAACTTCGTTCTCTTTGGTTGTAACATCTCTTATCCTTTAATTCTCTTTAACTTCTTTATCTTCTCTTCCTTTTAAAATTGCCACCGCCTCTGTTTCCACCCGGCTTTGCGCCTTTCTTCTGGCTCATACCAAGGTTTGGTGAAAGGTCTCTTTTACCATATACCTCACCTTTACAGATCCAGACCTTGATCCCAATTTTACCATAGGTAGTTTGAGCTTCTGAAAGGGCATAATCAATATCCGCTCTAAACGTATGCAATGGAGTTCTTCCATCTTTGTACATTTCGCTTCTAGCCATTTCAGCACCATTCAATCGGCCACTGATCTTTACCTTAATTCCTTCAGCTCCCATTCTCATCGTTGATGCAATTGCCATTTTAATAGCCCTTCGAAAAGAAATTCTTGCTTCAATCTGTCGTGCTATAGAGTCTGATACCAACTTTGAATCCAACTCAGGACGTTTCACCTCAAATATGTTGATCTGAACTTCTTTATTGGTTACTTTTTTCAATTCTTCTTTCAGCTTGTCAACTTCTTGTCCACCTTTTCCAATAATAACTCCTGGTCTAGCCGTATTGATCGTAACAGTAACTAATTTCAGGGTCCGCTCGATAATAACTTTAGATATACTCGCTTTTCTCAACCTTGTAGTTAAATACTTTCTGATCTTATCGTCTTCAACTATTTTATCAGCGTATTTTCTTCCACCGTACCAATTCGAGTCCCAGCCCTTAATGTAACCTAATCTATTTCCTATTGGATTTGTCTTTTGTCCCATTCTAACTTTTATTTAGCACTGTCAACTATTAGTGTTACGTGATTTGACCTTTTTCTAATTCTATGCGCTCTTCCTTGCGGTGCTGGTTGAATTCTTTTCAACATTCTTGCACTGTCAACATAAATATCTCTTACAATCAAGTTCGAGGTATCCAACGATTTTTCCTCATTCTTTTGCTCCCAATTGTTAATTGCTGAAAGCAATAATTTCTCTAATCTCCCCGAGGCTTCTTTCGGATTGTATTTCAGGATCTGAAGTGCTTTGTTCACTTCTACACCTCTGATCATGTCGGCAACAAGTCTCATCTTTCTTGGAGACGTCGGACAATTAATCAACTTTGCCATGCTTTCAGTCTTTCTTGACTCGGCAATCGTTTCTGCTGTATTTCTTTTTCTAGCACCCATTGTTCAATGCGTAATTTTTTACCTTCTTTTATCTTTCTTTCCGCCGTGACCTCTAAAATTTCGAGTCGGGGCAAATTCGCCTAACTTATGACCTACCATATTCTCTGTAACATAAACCGGAATGAATTTCATCCCATTATGTACAGCAATTGTAAGTCCCACAAAATCCGGAGATATCGTAGATGCTCTCGACCAAGTTTTGATCACGGATTTCTTTCCTGAATCCTGAGCTTCTAGTATTCTTTTATTCAATTTATAATGAATAAACGGTGGTTTCTTCAATGATCTACTCATGGTCTACTTGTTTCTTCTTTCTACAATAAATTTATTAGAAGCTTTCTTCTTGGCTCTTGTTTTATATCCCTTAGCTGGAATTCCATTTCTTGATCTCGGATGGCCTCCAGATGCTCTTCCTTCTCCTCCACCCATCGGATGATCAACAGGGTTCATTGCCACACCTCTAACTCTTGGACGTTTGCCTAACCATCTGCTTCTTCCGGCCTTACCAGACACCTGAAGGTTGTGTTCGGAATTTCCAACAGATCCTATTGTTGCCATACACGTGACCAAAATCATTCTAGTCTCGCCTGAAGGTAATTTGACAATTGCATATTTTCCGTCCCTTGCACTCAATTGCGCATAAGAACCTGCTGACCTTGCTAATACGGCTCCTCTATTAGGAACAAGTTCAATGTTATGGATTATAGTACCTAATGGAATTTCACTCAAATACATCGAGTTTCCGACTTCAGGAGCCACGCCCTTACCTGACATTACCGTTTGTCCAACAGTAAGTCCTTCAGGCGCAAGAATGTACTTTTTCTCTCCATCTTTGTACTCAATAAGAGCAATTCTCGCAGTTCGGTTCGGATCATATTCGATGGTCTTAACTGTGGCAGGGATTCCAAATTTATTTCTTTTGAACTCGATAATTCTGTACCTTCTTTTATGTCCACCACCTTTCTGACGCATGGTCATCTTGCCAGTATTGTTTCTTCCGCCGGATTTCTTGATCGGCGCTAACAAACTTTTCTCAGGCTTGGACGCAGTGATCGTCTCAAAATCATTTATGACTTTGTGCCTTTGGCCTGGTGTAATCGGTTTTAACTTTCTAACTCCCATTTCAAATCTTGTTAAATCGCACTATAGAAATCAATCTCATCACCTTCTGCTAAAGTGACTATTGCTTTCTTGTAGGCCTTATTTCTTTCAAAGCTAATTCCCTTGGTTGTCTGCTTCATTTTCTTCTTTCCGCCACCACACCTCATGGTATTTACGGATTCAACCTCTACTTTATAAAGGTCCGCTACGGCTTTTGCTATCTCTATTTTATTCGCATCATCTGCTACAACAAAAGAATACTGATTTCTTCTTTCCTGCAACATATGTGCTTTTTCAGACTGCGCTATTGGCTTAACTATGATACTCATTGTTCTTAGCTAAAAAGGTTTTCAATTTTATCTATTGCACTTTCAGAGATAATCAACTTCTTGCAATTAAGCACATCGTAGGTATTTACCTGTGAAGCTTCTATCACTTTAGTATTTTGAACGTTTCTTGATGACAAATAAACATTCTTATCATTTTCTGCGATTACCACTAAGGTCTTCATCTCACTGACCTTCAAGTTATTCATGACTGCCATATATTCTTTCGTTTTTGGCAGGTCCATCTTTAGATCCTCTAATATCAAGATCGACTCTTCTTTTGCCTTGTACGACAACGCAGACATTCTTGCTAGCTTCCTTTGCTTTTTGTTCAATTTGAAGCTATAGTTTCTAGGTCGTGGTCCGAAAATAGTACCTCCCCCTCTGAACAATGGATTCTTTATGCTCCCTGCCCTAGCGGTACCGGTACCCTTTTGCTTTTTTATCTTTCTTGTACTCCCTCTAACGTCCGCTCTTTCTCTGGCCATGTGAGTACCTTGCCTCTTGTTGGCCATTATTAATTTCACATCCAGATAGATTGCGTGATCATTCGGCTCAATACCAAAAATTGAATCATCCAGCTTCACTTTTTTGCTGGTCGCTTTACCTTCCGCGTTGTATACTGCTAATTCCATTACTTCTCTAGTATTACGTATGATCCTTTTGGTCCGGGGACAGACCCCTTAATTACCAAAACATTTTTATCCTCAAGTACCTTTAAGACCTGCAGATTCATCATCTTCACTCTTTCATTACCCATCTGTCCAGCCATCTTCATTCCTTTGAAAACTCTTGCAGGATATGAAGCAGCACCAATAGAGCCTGGTGCTCTTAGTCTGTTATGCTGACCATGAGTAGCATCACCTACACCCTTGAAGTTGTGTCTTTTAACTACCCCTTGGAATCCCTTTCCCTTAGAAGTTCCGACTACATCAACAAATTCACCTGCTTCAAATAATGTTGCATTTATCTCGTCACCAAGATTTACATCTTCGAATCCATCGAATTCAACCAATTTTGTTTTAGGAGATGTCCCAGCTTTCTTGAAGTGTCCTTTAAGGGCTTTAGGAGTATTTTTCTCCTTTCGCTCACCATAAGCTAATTGAACTGCAGAGTAACCATCGTTTTCAACGGTTTTCACCTGTGTAACTACACAAGGACCACATTCAACAAGCGTGCATGGTAAGTTTTTACCCTCGGCACTGTAAATGCTAGTCATCCCTAATTTCTTTCCAATTATTCCTGGCATCTCTAATCTATTTTATTTATCAAACTTTAATCTCAACATCAACACCACTCGGTAGCTCAAGCTTCATTAACGCATCCACCGTCTTCGAAGATGATGAATAAATATCCATTAACCTCTTATATGAACACAGCTGGAATTGCTCCCTCGATTTCTTATTCACGTGCGGTGAACGAAGCACAGTATAAATCCTCTTGTGTGTCGGCAACGGTATTGGGCCATTGACAACTGCTCCTGTACTTTTTACCGTCTTAACAATTTTTTCAGCAGACTTATCCACTAAGTTGTGATCGTAAGACTTAAGCTTTATTCTAATTTTCTGAGCCATTTACAATTTCTTTTATATTATGCTTCTACTTTACCTTTTACTTTTGCAATTACCTCTTCGGAAACACCTTTTGGTGTTTCTTCAAAATGATCAAATTCCATAGTGGATGTTGCCCTCCCAGACGAAATGGTTCGTAATTGAGTAACATATCCGAACATTTCCGATAAAGGGACAAATGCCTTTATCACTTTGGATCCTGCTCTGTCATCCATTCCATTGATAATTCCTCTTCTTCTGTTCAAGTCACCAACAATATCACCCATGTTTTCTTCAGGCGTCAAAACTTCTAACTTCATGATCGGTTCTAACAAAACTGCACCTGCTTTAGGAACAGCATTTCTATAGGCCATTTTCGCCGCCAATTCGAAAGACAATGCATCTGAATCTACCGCATGAAAAGAACCATCGGTTAATGTAACCTTCATTGAATCCATTTGAAAACCGGCTAAAACACCATTCTTCATTGCTTCTTTAAAACCCTTTTCTACGGAAGGGATAAATTCTCTCGGAACGTTTCCACCTTTAATTGAGTTAACAAATTCAAGTCCTTCTTTTCCTTGTTCTGCAGCTTCAATTGTTACCACAATGTCTGCAAACTTACCTCTACCACCCGACTGTTTCTTATAAATCTCTCTGTGCTCAATATTACCAGTTATAGTTTCTTTATACGAAACTTGTGGGGCACCTTGGTTACACTCAACGTTAAATTCTCTTCTCATCCTATCAAGAATGATATCAAGGTGAAGCTCACCCATTCCTGATATAACCGTTTGACCGGTTTCTTCGTCTGTTTTCACTTGAAAGGTTGGGTCTTCTTCAGTTAATTTACCCAGGGCGACACCCATTTTATCTATATCTGCTTGAGTCTTAGGTTCAACAGCGATTCCGATAACAGGCTCTGGGAAATCCATAGACTCAAGCACGATTGGGTGCTTCTCGTCACAAAGTGTATCTCCCGTCTTTATATTTTTAAATCCAACCAATGCGGCAATATCACCACAAGCCAATTCATCAATTTGACTCTGCTTATTGGCATGCATTTGGTAAATCCTAGAAATTCGCTCTTTTTTACCTGTTCTAGTGTTAAGGACATAAGAACCAGAAGGCAAAACTCCTGAGTACGCTCTCGTAAAACACAATCGACCTACAAAAGGATCTGTTGCAATTTTAAACGCCAAAGCAGCAAATGGTTCGTCTACACTTGGCTTTCTAGATGCTTCCTCATCTGAATATGGCAATGTGCCAACAACAGCATCAGTATCCATTGGTGATGGTAGAATTTCCATAACCATATCAAGCATTGCCTGAACACCTTTGTTTTTAAACGCTGACCCACACATCATTGGAACAACTTTTCCAGCGATAGTTGCTTCTCTTAACGCATCTAAAATTTCTCTCTCTGTTAATGACTCAGAATCTTCGAAGTATTTCTCCATTAGATTATCATCAAACTCAGCAACAGCTTCTAACAGCTCTTCTCTCAATTGCCTTGCTTCATCCAGTATATCCGCAGGAATTTCAATTTCCTGGAAGGTCATGCCCTGATCAGCTTCATTCCAGGTTATCCCTTTGAAATTAATCAAATCTACAACCCCAATAAAATCATCTTCGGCACCAATATTAATTTGCAAAGGCAATGCATGTGACCCTAACATTTCTTTTACTTGCTTACAAACATTAAGAAAGTCAGCTCCCTGCCTATCCATCTTGTTAACGAATCCTATTCTAGGAACATTATAGTTGTTAGCTAATCTCCAGTTTGTTTCTGACTGTGGTTCAACACCATCCACTGCACTAAACAAGAATACAAGACCATCAAGAACACGAAGAGATCTATTTACCTCTACCGTAAAATCTACGTGACCCGGTGTGTCGATGATATTAACATGATAAGATTGGTTTCTATAATTCCAATTAAGCGTAGTAGCAGCAGAAGTAATTGTAATACCTCTTTCCTGCTCTTGCTCCATCCAATCCATAGTTGCAGCACCATCGTGAACTTCACCAATCTTGTGACTTACGCCTCCGTAGTACAAAATTCTTTCAGTAGTAGTGGTTTTCCCAGCATCTATGTGAGCCGCTATACCAATGTTCCTTGTGAATGTTAAATCTCTTGCCATTTCTATCGTTTATTCCGTGTGCTTAGAATCTAAAATGTGAAAACGCCTTATTCGCCTCAGCCATTCTATGCGTATCTTCTTTTTTCTTGTAAGCAGCTCCTTCTTCTTTCGCAGCAGCAATTATTTCATAAGCCAATTTCTGACTCATAGTCTTTTCATTTCTTTTTCTTGAGTATCCAATTAGCCATTTCATCGCTAAAGATTCTTTTCTGCTATCTCGAACCGGCGTAGGAATCTGAAACGTTGCGCCACCAACTCTTCTACTCTTTACTTCTACCCCTGGAGTAATATTTTCGACCGCTTTTTTCCAAACGTCCAAACCACTATCTTCCGATTTCTCATCTACAATGCTGATCGCTTCATAGAAGATATCGTAGGCCAAACTTTTCTTACCGTCAAGCATAAGGTTATTCACAAACTTGGTAACCACTACCTCGCCAAATCTAGGGTCGGGTAAAATGATATGCTTTTTCGCTTTTCTTCTTCTCATGACTACTTATCTTGACTAATTATTTTTTTGGTCTTTTTGCGCCGTATTTAGACCTTCTTTGTGTTCTGCCATCAACACCAGCTGTGTCTAAAGCTCCTCTAACAATGTGGTACCTCACACCAGGCAAATCTTTCACTCTTCCACCCCTTACTAAGACAATACTATGCTCTTGCAGGTTATGACCCTCTCCACCTATGTAAGCATTTACTTCTTTACCGTTAGTTAATCTGACCCTCGCCACTTTTCTCATTGCAGAATTTGGCTTCTTAGGAGTGGTTGTGTATACTCGAATACAAACACCCCTTCTTTGCGGGCAAGAATCGAGAGCAACAGACTTACTGACCTTCGATTTAGAGTGTCTGCCTTTTCTCACTAATTGCTGAATTGTTGGCATATTTTAATGTGCTTTATATAACAAAATTTATCCCTTACCATCTTTTAAGGGGCTGCAAAGTTACAAGAATATCTTAATTATACAACCGACCGGAAATTTTTTTTCACTATGAATTGAGCATAAAAAATGGCCCTTGATAACTAACTGCTTTCAAGGACCTTTACTGTCTTAAGTCTGAGGTAATTATCGCTGTAGCATGACACTTCCCGAATATTCTAAAATCTCACCATTTAAGGAGATCGCTGTAAAAACATAATAATAAACCCCACCAGGAGCAAATTCTCCACTAAGATTTCGACCATCCCAACCTGATGTTTCCTGGAACCAACTGAAGATCACTTCCCCCCACCTGTTATATATAGTCCCACTATGATCAGTGGCATTGGATCTGGTAAAAACCAATATATCGTTAACCCCATCTCCATTTGGAGTGAAAACATTTGGAATCCTTTCTTCTGTAGGACAGGACTCGATACTAATTGTAACACTATTCGCCGGACCTGTACAACCACTAGCTGTCTCTGTCACATAGTAAACAACGGTGCCAACAGAAGTTCCGGGTAGAAAACTTACTCCTGAACCAATTACCGTCGTTAATGTAGGGTCATCATACCAAGTTAGCGCTCCTCCAAAACCGGCTATGGCAAATAAATCCACAATTTCATCTCCCTCACAATAAACAGAGTCACTGCCTGAAACTGGAGCATCAGGAACCGGTGGATCCGTTAAGGTGATCACTGTAGCATCTGTTCCTGTACAACCCGCTAGATCTACTGACCAGTTGTCGTAATCCCCTGCATCCAAACCACTGATCAACAGATTACCCGAAGCGTCTGTAGTTACTCCCAGTGAATCCACCTGTACTCCATCATCGTCGTAGCTGATGTCATAAGTAGTATTCGGGTCCAGTAAGCTGATGGTGATCGAGCCATCTGCACCTCCACAGCTGGTAGGATCGGAGGTAAAGGTTACCGTATATGTCGGTGCCAATGGATCCGATAAGGTGATCACGGTAGCATCTATTCCCGTGCAACCGGCAAGATTCACAGACCAGTTGTCGTAATTTCCTGCATCCAAACCGCTGATCACGATGTTTCCGCTTCCGTCTGCTACCGAGCCCGGCAATGTCACAGGTGTACCGTCATCGTCGTAACCGATATCATAGCTAGATCCGGGGGTTAGTCCGCTGATGGTGATCGATCCGTCTGCGCCTCCACAGCTACTTGGATCGAGTGTTAATGCTACCGTAAAGATAGGAGCCGAAGGGTCTGTCAAAGTGATCACGGTAGCATCTGTTCCTGTACAACCCGCTAGATCTACTGACCAGTTGTCGTAATTGCCTGCATCCAGGCC
>Ga0206681_10000569_pt1 | contig 19393 bp, 19 predicted proteins | sample M150012015metaG_FD_161048 | JGI IMG/M metagenome (GOLD analysis project Ga0206681, IMG submission 161048) | Ammonia-oxidizing marine archaeal communities from Monterey Bay, California, United States - M1 500m 12015 | ecosystem: Environmental > Aquatic > Marine > Intertidal zone | place: USA... | reverse complement strand
GCAAGCGCAAATAGACTGGCGCCAACGCCTGCTTCAATAGACCGGTAAAATCTCGATGGCTGCCAGAAAATAGCAAACGATCAGTAGTCCTCCGTAACTCATAATCAGGTAGACCAGAGCGTCGCCTCCCCATACCCGGTAGTGGGGATTGCCGTATTTCTTGCGACTCGCCTTGACCGCCAGAGCCGGGATTATAGCACCCCACATACAGGCGCACAGACCCGCCAGAGCTATGGCATATAAGAAGCCATTGGGAAAGATCAGCCCGCCCAATGTCGGCGGTACGAAAGTGAGCAGAGCGGTTTTAAAGCGCCCGCCTCTGCTGTCGTCGAATTTGAATTTATCGGCGATAAAATCAAACAAGCCCAGGCTTACGCCGAGAAACGAAGACACAACCGCCATATTGGCAAAGGCGCTGAGCAAACTTGTTAGATTTTCCTCGTCGGCGACTCCAGCGAGAGCCGCGACCAAATCACCGATATTGCCGCCCGCAGCGATAATAGGTTTGAAGTCCGGCCGTGAAATATTGCCGAGGGTGACGACATGCCAGGCGCTATATACCAGCAGTGAGATGAGAGAGCCATACAGCAGGCACAGGCGCACTCGCCGGGGATCCCTGCCGTAGTATTTGATAAGGCTGGGTACGTTACCGTGATAACCGAAAGAGGTCAGGAAATAGGGTATGGCGGCAAGAGTGAATAACGCGTACTCGGGGCGATTGTCGAGCAGGATGGGCAGTTGCACTCGGGCGGTGAGCCCGCTGGCAGTCAGCGCAAAGGTAATAATCATGCCGCCGACCAGGATGGTGGTCATGCGACCGACCAAAGCGGTGCTGAACCAGACGAAGGCAGCCAGCCCCACGGCAAAGATCAGGCCTGCCAACTTACCTGGCAGGTGTAGACCCGTTACGCTGCTGAGTGTGTGGCTAACGATAGAGCCGCCTCCACTGACGTAGGCGTAGGTCAGGATATAGAGCACAAAGGTCAGGGTGAGACTGTTGAGCAGGTTCCAGCGCGGCCCCAGCGTATCGCGCACAAAGGTGTCAAAACTGGCGCCCGGCTCGTAGTTGAGGTTGACCTCCATGATCATCAGGCTGGAGTGGTACATAAAGAACCAGGTGAATGCCAGTAGCAGAATCGACCAGCTAAACCACATACCAGCGGAAACAACCGGCAATGAAAACATACCGGCGCCCACGGCGGTGCCGGCAACAATGGTGATTCCTGCAACCAGTGAAGGGGGCTTATCGGCTAGTGCTTGAGGCACCCTAGAATGGTTTCCGTAACGACATCTATTTCTGCATTGTTATTGTAAATATGGGGCGACAGGCGCAGGCCAGTCGGGCGTGAATCAAAGTGCACGCCGGCGTCGAGCAGGTTTTGCTCTACTGTGGACTGCTGCTGGCCAAAGTTCAATACCGCGGTGCCGCCGCGCAGCTCAGGTAGGACGGGACAGATTGCTACCTTCTCAGGCAAACTGTCGAGCAGCCTTTGGTTTAATGCCAGATTGTGCCGGCGCACCTGATCAACCCCGATTTGCGCTATCAGCTTAATACTGTTGGCGGCAACAACGTAGGGTATGACCGAGGGAGTGCCACCCCAGAACCGCAGCACACCCTCGGCGTAGCGAAAATCGTGAATATCGAACTCGAAGGGGTCGGCGTGTGAGAACCAGCCCACATCGGTGGGCTGGCATTGCTCGATGATATCCGGGTTGGCCCACAAAAAAGCGGCGCCGGGACCACCACATAACCACTTTACGCAGGAGCCGAGAACAAAATCTGCATCCCATTGGCTCAGGTCTATTTCAGTTACACCTACCGACTGGGCAATATCAACAATGGGTATCACTCCGGATTTTTTTGCCAATGCACAGATGCCAGCGACGTCGACCTGCACACTGGTATTGGATTGAACATGGGTGACGAGGACGCAGGCGCAACTGCTATCGAGTCGATCGTCCCATACCTGCAGGTCCAGTGGGTCACTGTCAGTGGGGATGCAGCGCAGTTGAAAGCCAGTGCGCTGGGCCTGGTTCAAGACGAAGCCCATGGAAGGGAAGTCCTGTTCGTTGTAGACAATAACGTTGCGGCCAGAGGTGTGGGGCAGGGCCGGTAATAATTTGCTGAGCGCACCGGAGAGATTGGTTTGCGGGCATACATCCTGCCACGATGCATTCAGCAGCAACGCAGTGGCTTTTCGAAATTCGTCGATCTCTTCAATCCAGCGCGACCACAGGTCGTTAGTCAGAGTTTTCCAGGGTTCGATAAACCCGGCCTGCACCTGCTGGTAGGCAGAAACGGGAGGCCGGCCCACCGAATGATTAAGCAGGTAAATGCCTTCCTCTAATGTGCTGAATTTGTCGGCATGCATCGTTTACTACCGGAGACTGGCGCGCAGTCGATCGTAGTCTGCGTAGCGCGATGGAATGTCGTCGCGGCGGGCGGCAACGGGTTGCGCTGCCGTGCGCAGGTCACGCAGTTTTTCCAAAGCGCTCATTAGTACCGGTAAAGGCGGACCGCTGGCGGTGATGTTTTTCAGGCGCTGCTCAGGTAATGCGGTTGACGGCCGCTCGATAAACTTACCAACTAGCTGATTGTGATGCTGCGCGGCGGTTTCACCATGCGCCTCGCAGACTTCCAGAAACAGGGCTGTATTGCGCTGGTACCAATCCTGGTCGGCCTGGTTGTTGCTGGCTGCCAGGAAGCTGTCCAGTAAACTGGTCTGGCGCATAACTTCACGCAGTCTCTGCTGGTCATAAGGCATCATGTACAGAAGCTTGTCTACCAGTAGCTGAGAGTAGGAGGTGTTGTTGGCGCTGCACAGGCCCAGCAGGATATCCAGTTCATTGATACCCGCGAAATCGCCGGCATTGGCACCGCGGTATTCGTGTTGCCCGACCCGGTATGGTTTGTAATAGGGGCGTACGCAGTAAAAGAAGCGCTGGATATCCAGGTGCTCAAACAATTGCCCGTTAATCTTTACCACGTCCTGCAACGCCAGCTTCGCGTCCATTAACAGGTGGTAGCTAACCGGGTGAGATATACCCAAAGGCAGTATACGTACCAGTGCATCGGCGGCGCGCTTGAAGGCAAAGACACCGCGGGTGTTGTATTCAATAAACAGGTATTCGTCTGGCAGCGAGGTGAAGCTCTTGTAATGGCCGTTCAGCGAAGAGTTGTGTGTCGTCAGGTGGCTGGTGGCAAAGCGCGGCGTAACGTTCAGGGACGAGCCCAGGTGCATGGCCAGACCGGAGGCTTCCGTCAGGGGTGAGCTGGTCTCCCGGGACGGTTCGGTAATGTCGTGGCGGCGGCAGGCGGCCATATACAGGCCGACATTACCGAGTAGATCAAAAGCCTGGTCGAAACCTTCGTCGGTGTTGCCCTCATTTAGCAGGTCTGCGATAAAGCCCCGACCCTCTTCCACCAGTTGGTTTTTGGTAGCCGTACCCACTTCCTCTACCGCAGACTTGTCCTGCTGGGCGAAATAGGTTTCTTCCAGTTCGGTGTTCATCTCTACGAAGGCGCCCCGAATCCACTGGTCGAAGGCATTGAAGAAAGTATTCATAGTGGTATCTCCCTGCAGTCTAGTCGGTGACTGCTGTGTGAAATTTCTTCAGCAGGCGCAGTAATTGGTCGCGCTCTGATTGCCCCATTCTGACGGCGATTTTCTGCTCCAGAAGCAGTACATCCTGTTCCAGCTTTTGTACCAGCTCCTGGCCTTTGCGGGTGATAAATATGGCGTGGGCGCGGCGGTCGCCGGCGTAGGGTTTGCGTTCCACCCAACCCTGGCGCTCACAGTGATCCATAATCGGGACCATGGTAGAGCGGTCCAGCTTGACCGAGCCGGCCAGTGTAGTTTGCTTCTGTCCGGGATTATTCCTCACCAGTGCCAGTATCATAAACAGGCCCGGTGATACCTGGGTGTGGCTGACTTCACTAAAAGCGCGTTCAGCGAGAATTTGGCCTATGCGCAGCTCTACACCCACCATATCGGGCAGGTTACCGAGATCGAGGCCAAATTCGTCTAGTGCTTTGTTCATTTTCCTCGCGTTGAAAAATAATGATTGATATCCAATAATTGGATATCCTACTATAACTCCTCAGACGGGGCAACCAGAGGTTGCCAGCCAGCAGTATTAACCCCGGCTGGTTGGCTATAGGATAGGGTGCAATGAAGCAGGAAAATAACAACAAACGGCCCATAGATGAATTGACCGGTTTTGATGTGCTGGAGAACTTTGAGAAGTTTGACCAGCGCAACGATATCTACTGTCGTTCGCAATGGGACCCCGAGGTAATGTCTGCCAAGGCCACGAGCTTCTTCCAGGGTTACTTCATGCCCGACGCGCGCTCACGCAAGAGCGATGGCTTTAGCCAGCGCGACTACGCCCTGCGCAATGCTGCCTGGCACGTTACCAATGTACTGCGCGATATTAACCGACAGGAGACTGGCCGCAAGGAGGGTTTCTTTGACCACTTCACTACCCATGACGAAGGCTGGCCGGAGCGCTTTGCTTTCGACAGTGTTGAGCAGGCGACCGCAGATGTGCGCAAGGTTGCTGGCTTGTGCGGTGCGGATTTGTTCGGCGTGTGCGGGCACGATGAACGCTGGATGTACAGCGCAATCTTTGATGAGAGCGTGCTCAACAGCAAGCCGTTGGATATACCCCAGGACCTGCCTACCGTCATTGTGGTTGGCGAATCGATGGATGTGGATTTGACCAAGACCGTGCCCTCAGCACTGGCAGGCAGTGCCACCGGGCTGGGCTATTCCTATGACGCACTTACCCTGTTAACGCTGGCCCAGTACATTCGCAACCTCGGCTATCGCGCCTACGCCACTATGAATGATTCATCGCTGGCGATTCCACTGGCGGTACAGGCCGGGTTTGGCGAAGTAGGGCGCCACAGTCTGTTGATTACTGAAGAATATGGGCCGCGCTTGCGTCTGGGGCGTATCTTTACCGATTTGCCGCTGGTGCATAGCCAGCCTAAGAAATTCGGGGTAAAAGCCTTCTGCGATATTTGCGATCGCTGTGCCAGCGGTTGCCCGCCCAAGGCGATCCCGTTCGAGGAGCCATCGACGACTGTTCACAACCGCTCTAACCTGATCGGAGTATCCAAGTGGACGGTAGATGCGGAAAAGTGTTTTAAATTCTGGGCCAATCAGAATACCGATTGTTCGATCTGTATAAGAGTGTGTCCCTATAACCGCGACTACACTAAATGGTATAACCGCTGGTGGGGAAAACTGGCGGGCACGCCCCTGCGCAAACTGGCGCTATGGCTGGATGACAAAATGAACGACCGAGGTAGACATAAATCTTCCTGGTGGTGGGGCGCGGCGAGCGTTCGTGAACAGGGAGCGGGAGATGCCGGGTAAATATTTCATGGTGCTGTTGGCGCTGTGCCTGACAGCGTGCGATAGCCCGCACCAGGCTGTCATAGATGGTGCGATGACGCCACCGACCGAGCAAACTGACATCACCTTTATCGTCGCTGGCAAAACCAGCAATCACCGGCAAAGCCACAGTGGGGAAGTCTCGGTGCTCAACTTCCATTTCTTCGCAGAGATTTTTTTACAATCTGACGGTGAAGCGCAAGATTCCAGTCTGGAAACTCCTTTGAGTCAGGGCATGCGCATACCCTTCGCCGACAGTGGTTATGCACTGGAGATGCATGGCGGCCGTTACAAATCCGAGGCCGAGTTGGAGGCTGCCTACCCCGACGGCGATTACATATTTCGCTATGACTCGCCCAGTATCGGCGCCGTCAGCCAGGTAGTGACCCTGGGTAATCCCAATGCCAGCGGCTCGGGTATACCCAAAGCCCCGCAGATCTATCTAAACCAGAATGGCAAATCGGTAGCGCCGGATAACATCGATCCGCAACAGGATTTACTGGTGACCTGGAGTGAATTCAGCGCCGGTGACGCCGACCCGCTGGGTATTGTTGATGATTTACTGTTCGTCATTATGGGTGACTGCGATGGCGTGCGGCGCGCCCACAGTGGTCGTCCATTTGAGAATACCCCTTACCTGACTTACGCCGACAAGTCCTTTGTCATTGACGCCTTACGACTACTGCCAGAGAACGCTTACCAGCTATCAGTAGAGCACGCGGTGCTGGACACCACGCTGGAACATAATGTGCCGGCGTTCGCTACCTATGCCACTTCCACATTCCTGGATATTCGTACCACTGGCGAGGCAGAACCCGGCACCGCCTGCCATCGCATTCGCAAGAAGTTTGATGCCGGCCAGGCAGTGTTGTAATGGCAGTGCCTGTGTTGCAGCGTGTGTTCTCCAATCTACTGGGGCCGGCGGCGGTTATGGCTGCCGGGACGATGGGTGCCGGCGCGGCTGCCTCGCTGATTCTCACAGGCGCCTGGTTTCGCTACGAACTGTTGTGGGTGATTCCGCTGATCTTGCCAATATTCGTGCTGTCGGTGGATTCCGCCTCCAGGGTGGGGCTACTCAATCCGCGCACTGGCATGTTCAGTCAAATCCGCCAACATATTCATCCGACGGTGGCCTGGCTGATTTTCGCTATCAACGTGCCGGTTCATTTGCTGATTGGAATGGGCCAGATGTCGGTGCTGACTTCAGCCCTGATGTCTCTGCTGGGTTTTTATCCACCCGAGGCCGCCGCCACTGCTGACTATGCGGCGAGCTATCATTATTGGGAGATTGGCCTGTCCGTGGCTGCCGGCGGGGCGATTGTCTGGTTGCTGACTTCCGGTGGCTATCAGCGCATGCAGCGGGTCATGACCGGGCTTATGATTGTGATGTTTATTGGTTTCTTTATCGTTGCCCTGACCGGTTTGCAGGAAATTAGTGCCATTGTGGCGGGCTTTGTGCCCTCTATTCCCGAGGATCTGGCGGTGCCCGGGCAACAGGCGGTGCGCAGCAGTAGTGGTTCGATTATTGCCATCGTCGGCAGTGCGCTGGCACCAGCGGCCTTGCTGGGCATTCCTTACATGTGTGCCGATAATCTGCGCGGCAAACCTGATTTGCCGGCGGAGCTACGCAAGTCGGTTCTGAATCTGGGCGTGGTTTTTGGTGGTTATTCGGTTTTTGTGATGATAGCCGGTGGCTACGCCTTGTATCCGCTGGATAATCACGCCGCTATTGATACTGTGCATGAGGCTGGCAAAGTGCTGGTCAACGCTTTCCCAGAAGGCCTGGGATTTCTCGGCCCGATTATTTTCACCACCGGTTTATTGATCGCCGCATTAACCACTTTCGTGGTGGTAGTGCAGGTCATGTGCTACTTCTGCCTGGACATGCTCGGTCTGGACTGGCGTGATGCACAGGAAAACAAAAGTTTTCGGCGCCTGCTGGTGCTGTGGATTCTGCTACCCGCTATATTGGCCCCATTCTGGAGTTTTCCTGCGCTGCTCAAGGTACTGCTGCTGATGGGTTTTAACGCCATCGTTATTCCTCTGGTGTTGGTCATTGTGCTTATACTGGTGAACAAACGTGCGCTTATGGGCGAATATAAAGCCAGCCTGGGTCGCAATATGGTACTGCTTGCCGGGCTTGTTTTGTCAGGGTGGTTAGTAGTGGAAAAGCTACCTGACTATGTGCAGATGATTACCGGCTAGAGCAGGAAAAAGTCTCGGCAATAGAGGAATTTCGGATGCACGACAATCCAATATCAATCGCCTTTCAGACCAACAAGCCGCTTGCTCATTACGGCCCACTGGCCGCCGCTGCGGAAGCGGCTGGCTTTGATGGCATCTCGGTGTACAACGACATGCTCTATCAGCCGGCCTGGCTGCCGCTGCTGGAAATTGCACGGCATACCTCAAGGGCACAAATAGGTGTTGCGGCGGTGAATCCCTTTACCTGTCATCCGATTAATATTGCCGGCAATATGGCGCTGATAGATGAGGCCAGTAACGGGCGTGCGTACCTGGGGCTGGCGCGCGGCGGTTGGTTGGATTACGTCGGCGTTTATCCCACGCGCGCCATTCAATCACTGCACGAAGCTTTTATCTGCATTCGTCATCTGTTGAGCGGCGACCCTGCGGCGCTGCAACAGGACATTTTTCCTCTGGCTGGTGGTGACAGTCTACGCTGGAACATTCAGCGGCCTGACTTACCCTTGCTGCTCGGCTCCTGGGGTTTAAGAACCATCGCCGCCTGCTATGCCCAGGTTGACGAGATCAAGCTGGGGGGCTCGGCCAACCCGGCGGTAGCGCCCCATTATCGCCAGCATCTGCGGGATATGGGCGCCACAGAGGATGTCGGTATTGTTATGGGTGCTGTGACCGTGGTGGATGAAGACGGTGCTGCCGCGCGTGATCTGGCACGGCGGGAGGTGGCTTTGTACCTGCCGGTAGTGGCAGAACTTGATCCCACCTTCGCGATAGATCCAGAGTTACTGGCGGGTATCAAAGCTGCGGCGGCGGATTACGATTATGAGGCGGCTTGCCGATTTATATCAGACGATATTCTGGCGGCCTTTGCCCTGGCTGGAACTCCCACCGATATTATCGAGCAGACTGAGGCATTATTTGCGGCAGGCGCCAACCGGGTGGAATTTGGTACCCCCCATGGCCTGACAGCAGAGTCGGGTTTACAGTTGCTGAGTGACAAAGTGTTACCGGCCTTTCGAAGCGGGAGTAATTGAAAATGACAACTGAACTGCGCGAGGATGAGTTTGAGCTGTATGACCTGCAGGTCGTGGTTGAAGCCATTGCTGGCAACTGTACCTGTGCGATGACGGTAGGTGATTCGGTTTTTCTCAGGGGTGGTAAGATTTCGATGCCCGAGGGGGCTGATTTTTGTCTCTATGCGTTGCAGTCTGTTATTCCACTGCTGCCGGCCAAGCAGCGCTTGTTGCACCCAGCAGATTGGATGGAAACCGATACCCGTGCACTGTGCCCAGACCCTGGCTGCGGCTTGACCATGCGTGTTGACCGACTGCAGAAGCGGGTATTGAAGCACGATGATGTCAGCCCAACGGGGTGGCAGGACTGAGTATGGATGAGGAAACGTTATAGCGTCTGAATTGAAAAGATAAACTCTGGATCACCCAAGGCTTTGTCGATTGTTTTATTCATTGCTTTTTCGGCAAGATTTCGCAAAGTTTCTACCGGACCTAGATCCCACCTTCAACTTAAAAGCAGGCTCTAAAGGTAAATGATAATTGATTTCTGGGCTGCCTCTGGATTAATGAGTTGGACTTTCTTGTGTTTAATCAAAAATCCTGAGGCAGTGCTCTGAAGATGGTGTTGGTAGGTTCCGGCAAAAACGCGCTGTTCTTCTCGATACCACATGACGATATGGAAATTAGAGTGAATAATGCGTTCACCGATGGTTGTTGTGCCTTCCTCACGGATATTGGCTATAAGGTGAGAAGATTGCACGGGTGATTGCAGTGAGGGTGCGCGAGGATGAATGAAGTTGCGTTTGCGAATTTCCATGAGAACACGGTCATCGTAGATATGTGAAATATGATTCATGGGATCTGGCTGTTCGTGCATAGCGGGCATCCAGTAGGTGCCATCTTCCGTAAATAGTTGGATCCAGCTTTCCAGATCAGCCTGATCCAGGTAGGTGGCCTCCCGATATAAAAATTCTTCAACTGTTTCTACGGGCGACTGATTCATAACATAGCCTCCCCCAGCATATAGTGGCGCCAGGCCTTATATTGGGTGCGAACATCCAGATCACTGGTGCCACCGCCGGTTACCCGATCCTCAAGTTGTTGATCGCGGCCAAACTGTCGATGCATCTCTACCCATTGAGAAGAATTTGAGGCCAATCCCTCCTGCAGCCTGCGATACACCTCCAGATCATCAGGGCCGACCATCGAGGCCGATGAATTAATCAACCTGGAATAAAGCAGAGTACGTTGCAGCATTTCATCGGGCGCGCCTTTTAACCTGAAAGACCAGGTCTCGACGATGAATTTATTAACAGCGACAGGGCGAATGACCCTGATATTCTGGATAGCGCATTTAATCGTCAGAGAAGGATAAAGAAGTGTATTGTGTGTATTGAAGGCATAAATTCCCTGTGTTCGCTGCTCACCATAGCGATCGATCATCGCCTTATGGTATTCGGGCATAACACTGTAGTTGGCATGAATGCTGGTTTTACCACCATCGTAATGGTGCCCGTAGGGAAACCCTGTGATACCAGAATCTTCGAAGTTCTCGTAGGAGGCGCCAAAAGGAAGGAGGATTTCAGCTTCCTGCTTTTGTTTGGCAGCATCGGCATCCAGCGTTGAGATATAAGCCTCCGCTGACTGTACGACTGATTGATGAACAATCATTGGATGCATAGTGTCATTCAGATTCTCAATAATAAACTTCCAGTTACAATCATGCTCATATCGAAGCACGCCGCCGGCGACTTCAACCTCCCCCTCAGGGGCACGATCACACAAGTTATCGAAACAGTCTATGGCGCCCCCCAGCCAGGTTTTAAGGTCTGGGGTCTGGTCGGAAAGGCTGGCAAATACGAAGCCTCTATAGCTGTCGAACTGGGCCAGCGGTTGAAGATTATTACAAGAATCATTAAGGTCGAATCCGGTGTTTTCATAACCGCTTTCGTTGGGGATTTTTAACAAGTTACCATTATGCTTGAATGTCCAGCCATGGTACGGGCATCGAAACGCGCCAGCGATCTTGCCGCTTCGCGCAGTGACTATTTTGGCACCTTTATGCGCACACCGATTGTGTAAAACATGTATTTTGTGATCTTTTCCTCTGACCATCAGAACAGGCGTTTTATGGTCGATGTTGGTGGTGAAATAGTCACCCGACAAGGGAATCTGGGATTCATGACCTATAAATATCCAGGCCTTTCCCCATATACGCTCCATTTCAAGATCAAAAATGTCTGGATCAAGGTAAACCTGCCTATTTACTCTGGTCGCTTCTACCAGTTGGTCTAACGAGGCTTCTATGGCGGGTGTATTCACGATGACTCCTAGTATATTCAATGAGCTTACAAGGGGATAGAACCAAGACTCGCACCGCCACAGACCATCAACGTCTGACCGGTAATGAAACTATTTTCAGGGCGGTTAAAAAAACAAACGGTGCGAGCCACATCTTCGGGAAGTCCCAAGCGCTGGACAGGTATACTTTGCGCGAGCGCCCGCATTTTTTCGCTGTTTTCCGGTATAACTTGATGAAACATTTCTGTTGCGGCAATGGGGCCTGGTGCGACGGTGTTGACCGTTATACCGGCTTCACCTAATTCCAGAGCCCAGGTTCGAGTCAGCGCGACCATGCCAGCCTTGGTTGCAGAGTAGCTGGTTCGAGTCTGCAATCCCATGGCAGCACGGGAACCAATGAGGATGATGCGACCGAAACCCGCCTGTTTCATAGCAGGTAAGAAGGCCTGCCCGAGCGATATAGCGGCGCCGATATGGACCTGGGTCAGATAATCAAGGTCTTCAAGTTGGACGTCTTCGAGTAGATTAGCCCGAATCAGACCGGCATTGTGGACCAACCCCGTCACCTTGTATTGTTCGGCCAGTTTCTGTCCGGCCTTAGCTGTTGCCTGTCGATCACTTAAATCAAGCTCGACGTTAGAAAAGTTAGCGTGATCAATATCCGCCGGCCGACGAGATAGATTAAGCACCGCATACCCTTCAGCTAATAGATGTTCACAGATGGCGCGACCAATTCCGGTGCTACCACCCGTTACGACTATGGTGTGGTGAGATCCAAGCATTAAATACCCCCTGGTTTTATTGCCGCTGCCGTCAGCCCCATAGCTTGGGCTATCGTGGTTCGGTCCTTAAGTTGAGCAATATCACAGGTTGCACAGACAGCAATTAAAACTGAATTGAGAGAGCTATCGGAATGACTGAAAACCTGCACGTCGGTTCCCTTTGTTAGGTTTTCCAGGGACTTTTCGCGGAAACTTGCCAGATAGAGATGAGAAAAGACAGTGGCTCCGTTGTCCAGCTTAACCGTCGCTATGGGCCAGGGCGCATCTACCAGCCGGCGTTTGAAGTATTCCCAGAGACTGTGATGCAGTTCGATACTGCTGAGGATGTGTCCGGTGGTGCTGGTTTCCCGCCAGATCAATTTACCATCCAGGCAGTTCTGACAGATTTCTCGTGATGGATATTGTACGAGACCACATTGCTGACAGTGCTGCATGACCAATACACCGCTGTAATTTGCCGTAGTGAACATATGACCTATGGAGGTTCTTTGTTTTGGTGGCCGGGCACGCTCTCGTAGAGAAGGTCGGTTGAGTTTAAGCCTGGCCTGTCGTGTGTATTTGTTGCTCATGCTTGGCCCGCCTTTAGTATAGTCGCAGCAGAGCAGAGGCCGCGATCATAATTAATCATGCCGAACCCGCTCACCATCGCATGAGTGGCATCACTGACCTGGTTGGCTTCGGCCTGCCCCGTTAGCTGGCGAATACTTTCTACCAGGGCCATATATCCAGCAGCAGCGCCTGCCTGACCTGCCGACAACTGCCCACCAGAAGTATTATGAGGCAGCTTGTTTTTTTCCGGGCCGCTACGGTCAAAGCGCAGGTCAGTACGACGAACAAACTCTGGCCCTGCTCCTTTAGCACAGAATCCCAGGTCTTCGAATTGAATCATGCTTATGACTGGATAATCATCGTAGGTTTGCAGGATATCTATATCTTCTACAGCCAGTCCTGCACTGTCATAGAGTGAGACTGCGTACTCTGACCAGCCCGCTCGGAACTGAACCTCATCTTCGGCATGAGCATTGTGCAGTTCATCTGCAGCGGCGATCAGACAGTAACGCAAATTGAGATGGCGGGCACGGTCTTCACTCATCATGAGAAACCCTTCTCCCCCTGCGCAGGGCATCACACAGTCAAACAAGTGTAAAGGTCCGGCAATACGACGCGCATTCAGATACTGATATTCTGTCAGGGTCTTATGGCCCAGCAAGGCCGGAGGGTAGTGATTGGCGTTGTAGCGTTGCGACAAAGCAATACGGGCAAAATCTTCTCGTTTTGCCCCGTATTCAGCCATGTAATGTTGAGTGATCAAAGCAAAGGCAGCATTGGGCCCTCCGGCACCATATGGGAAAGAAGCATCAATCGTGAAATTACTGAATTCGGAGGCTGTCACCTCAAAGGACCGGTGGAAAGCCGCGTCTCCACCGATACAGGCGATGATATTCGCATCGCCGCACTGAATCGCCCTACTCGCCCGGCGCAGGGCTATTACGCCGGAGGCGCCTCCAAAGGGTAGTTGTTCTATCCAGCGGGGTGCAAGCTGAAAGTGCTGAGTCAGATTAACAACCGAGTCAGCGCCGAGAGAAAAGCTTGAAACAGCAAGACCGTCTACTTCCTTTTTGCTAATTCCGGTTGCCTTTAGTATTTTGTCGAGCGTTTTGCCAATAAACCAGGCTGCACCATGATGACTTTGACGGCTGTAATTGACACTAGAAGCTGCGACCAAAGCAACACCCTGGTAGGAACCTGGATGCCTTGAACGGATTGCCTCTGAGGAGATAGAGTTCGTCATAGGTGCTTATTTATTTATCTGGCGCTTTTTCAGGTATCTAGTATCCCAACAGCACTCATGGTTGAGGCGGCTTACCGCCAGGGCAGTGATTTCAGCGCGACGCGGTTTGTTGGATGCCGTTTTCGGCAATTCGTCACAGAATATGATATAGCCGGGAACCTTGTAATAAGTTAATTTGCTAAGGCTTCTAAGCACAATAGATACTGCCATATCCTCGTCTGCTTTCATTTTCTCGCCGAGAACAACACAAGCGGCGACTTCATCGCCGCGTGTCTCGTCGGGTACCGCAGTGACGATGACCTCGCTGATAACAGGGTCGTTTAATAAATGGGTCTCAACCGCCAGCGCTGAAATATTTTCGCCCGAACGACGGATAACATTTTTAAGTCTATCAACAAAGTGCAGCTGGCCATCTTCACCCTGACGCACGATATCTCCAGTGTTGAGCCAGCCGCCGGCCCAAGCCTCATTTGTTGCCTCAGGATCCTTAAGATAACCTGAAAAAAAACCCTGTTTTGGATATGCTCCGTTAGCTCTCACCCGTAATTCCCCGTTATCACCTTTAATCACTGGTAATTTCTGCTCATCGACAACCTGGTACTGCACCGTGTCGGTAGCGAAGCCAAAGCAAGCACTACCCACATGACGGGGTTCCCTGTTTGCGGTGATACAACCACCACTGCCGCACTCGGTCATCGCCCAGGATTCGATCAGAGGGAAACCAAACCGCTGTTCAAAACGTTGATGGTGATCGGGATTCACCCCAGCGCCAAAACCAAAGCGGATTTGGCCACTGAAGTCGTCGCCTTTGTCAACTGGCAACTTGAGCAAAATCGCTGGTAGCACACCGAGGTAGTGTAAAATAGTGGCCTTTGATTCACGGACTGTTTGCCACCAGGTGCTCGAATGAAAGCGGTCCAGTTGGATGATGCAGCCCCCATTCATAATCATACCTGTAGTGGAAACTGCCATGGCATTCATGTGCCCTAGAGGCAGCGGCGTAAGTAATCGTTCTTCACCCCAGGCTATCTGGGCTAGCCCGCCCAGACAGCGATACCAGTGACCAAACTGGGTGAAGTATTCATTGCTGAGTATGCATCCTTTCGGCTTGCCAGTACTCCCAGAAGTATAAAGAAGAGCACATTCAAGCTCCCCGTTGTCTTCAGGTCCGCTGAGTTGCGCCTTGCTGCTAGGCGCCTCGGGCAAATTCCCAAACCGATTAAGACCGATGACCGGCACAGGTTTGGCTGTTAACTGGCAAGCTCTTTCCAGCAGGTCGACTCTTTCAGGAATCGTCACCACCAATACAGGTTCACCATGTTCCAAGAAATAAGCTATTTCATCTAGTTGCGATGCTGCGCTGATGGGTAGCACACTGCAACCCAGAGCGTTTAGAGCCAGCCAGTGAACGAAAAAGTCTGGCCGGTTTTCAAGCACCAAGCCAATGCGCATGGGAGCACCATAACCTTTGCTCTGATATTGCCTGATCAGATCCGTCACGAATTGCAGTGTCTGGCCATAACTCTGGTTGACGGCGGTATCTGAGTAACTTTTTGCAGCAAGGTAAGGGACCTGTAGGAAAGGCTTGTCTTCAGCTCGCTGGGTTGTTCTGATAAATTCCTGGTATACGCTGCTCATATTTTTATCGCCTAAATGACAGCGGTCACCTCGATCTCAACTTTCGCTTGATCTTCCACCAATGCAACTACTCCAACGACACTCATGGTTGGGAAGTTTTTCCCATGACTTCCCTGTAGGCCGCACCAATCCTAGCTTGGCTTTCAAGATAGGCAGGTTTGTCTGTGATATACCAGATCATTATGACGATGTGCTCAGGCCATGCATCTGCCTCTTTTAATACTGCTTTGATGTTGCGTAATGCCTGGGTTGTTTGAGTGACAAAATCGCTGCTTTCGAATTTTTGCTGGGCGTTCCAGCCGATCTGACCACTGACACAAATCGTGTTACCACCCGAGGTTAATATACCGTTGGTATATCCTTTAGGTCTGGGCCAATCTTCTGGCGAAAGCATTGTTTTCATGGGCCTCCTATAGTTATCTTATGTTTGACGGGTAGATACCTACCACGGCATTATATTTTAAACCTAAAATATGTACGTCGTCAGCCCATTTGGCACCATTAGCACTACAATCTAAGAGATACTTTCTGCTCATGGTTCCTCCAGTTTAGCCTGCTAATCGCAGGTTTTGTACTTTCCTTCGCATCATGGTGCGGGATTTTATGATGGCCCTTTGATCCAGAATGTCATCTCTACGACCCTGATACACGTCGCTCGGAGTCACATTATCCAGCGACTCGTGATAGCGTTCGATCTTACCTTGGGTCATTGCACGACGTGGGTGGTGCCATCATCAGGGGGCGTCTTGAGGGCGATGACGACGTTGCCGTTGTTGGCCGGGGGGACAGACGGCGCTCCGCGATGGCGGGGCGGGTGATATACCGGCACAAACGTTCGAGTTTCTTTCTCTGATGTGACGTGCAGGCGATACCGGCATGTAGTGAAAAGCCAGCTTGCTGGCTTACCAGGTTGTCGCCCTTTCGTTGCTCGGTTGAACCTGTTTTTAAATCACTATATCTTAACGGGTTCGTAAACATACTAAAGTCTGGGCTATTTCCCGGATTTTTGCTGATACAGGTTTTGTCATAATTATGCTCGTATATACCAGAGAAATAACTGTTGAATGGGGAGAGTCCGATCCCTTTGGTCTGGTTTATTTTCCTCGAATGCTTGCGTGGTTTAACGACGCGGAACACGAGTTTTTTGCGCAATCCGGGTACCCGGTAAAAGAGATGATTGAAAAAGACCGGACGGCGTTTGTGATGGGACGCATACAGTTCGAATTTGTCGGCCCGGCAGCGTATGGCGATCGCATCATAACGCGATTGAAATTGGCGGATATTTCCAATTCGACACTCACCTGGGAATGCACCGCGAACCATTTGAGCGATTCAAGCCTGGTTACCCAGGGAACCGCTACCAGAGTGTATGCAGAGATTCAGGACAATGGAGAACTTAAAGCCATAGCCATACCCAATCGAATTCGTGAGATGTTGGGTGCTCCAACGCTGGATGAAGCCAGTAGCGGCTAAACCTAGTTTTGCTCGAGTGTGGCTTTAACCTTACCCAGCAGACCCATAGTTTGCTTTACGTCTTCCATGCTGAGCTCTCCCAGTAGAGAAATAACCCATTGTTCATGACGAACAGCCATTTTCTGGAAAAACCGTCGTCCTTTCGGGCTTAGTTTCACAATAAAGGTACGCCGGTTTTCCGGCACAGCTCGCCTGCTGATAAGCCCTTCCTTGACCAGCTGGCCAGCTATACCAGAAACATTACCGCCAGACACCATCATTCGATTGGATAGTTCACCCATGGACAGCCCTTCAGGTACACGATCAAGCTGTGCCAAAAAATCAAAACGCGGCAGTGTGGTGTTAAATTCTTCCCTGAGCGCTGTTCTCAATTTTCGTTCTATCAAGCTCGAACACGTCAGTAAGCGCAGCCAGAGCTTGATGGAATGGTGATCCTGCTCAATAAGCCTGGTTTCAAGGTCAGAAGACGCACCTGTACTTTTGTTACTTGTCATGGCTAATCCTGAATAATATTTTATATCTAAAATATCTGGGTTATACTCACCCTGGAAGCTTTAAGCCTAAACTATTTGGCGTTAGTTGACTGCACTTTTAATAGCCTGATTGCTGGAGATTTGCATGAAAATTGTGTGTCTTGGTGGAGGACCGGCCGGTCTGTACCTTGCGATAGCGATGAAATTGAAAAATGCATCCCACGAAGTTGCTGTATATGAACGTAACAAACCCAATGATACGTTTGGATGGGGTGTGGTGTTTTCCGATCAGACGATGGAAAATTTGCAGGCGGTTGACCCGGCAAGCGCGAGCGCCATTAACGCAGAATTTATCCACTGGGACATGATCGATTGTTTTGTATCCGGGAAACTCGAGCGATCAGACGGGCATGGTTTTATTGGCCTGGGGCGAAGGCGAATGCTGGAAATTCTTCACAGCCGTGCCGCAGAGCTCGGAGTGGCTTTGCATTTTGAAAGCGAATTTGAAGCCAGTGATATTGACGATCGATTTGCCGATGCGGATTTGGTGGTAGTTGCCGATGGTCTGAATTCCAAGATACGAAATGCGCATCTCGATGAATTTGAATGTAAAATTGATGTGCGGCCCAACAAGTTTGTGTGGCTCGGTACACACCAGACTTTTCGGGATGCCTTCACTTTTATATTTGAGGAGACTCCTGCCGGTTGGATATGGGCACATGCCTATCAGTTTGATGAGACCACATCCACGTTCATCGTTGAATGTAATCCGGAGGTATACGATGCCCTGGGATTTGACGAAATGTCACATACCGAGAGCGCAGAAACCTGCCGCAACATATTTTCAGCCTATCTGGATGGTCATGAGCTCATGACTAATTCAGCACATGTGCGAGGTTCTGCCTGGATCAACTTTCCTTCAGTGCTGTGCAAACAATGGGTCAAGGATGACCGTGTTGTTCTTATTGGGGATGCAGCACATACCGCTCATTTCGCGATAGGATCGGGTACCAAACTGGGTCTGGAAGATGCCATAACGCTGGCGCAACACGTAAACAGTGATCTTCCTATGGGTGAGGCCTTAAAGGCTTATCAGGATGAGCGTGAGGTAGAGGCCTTGCGGCTTCAGAATGCAGCACAGAATGCGATGGTCTGGTTTGAAAACACGCCCCGTTACCTCAACGCCTTTGATGCGAAACAGTTTTACTACTCGCTGTTGACACGCAGCCAGAGAGTCAGCCATGAAAACCTGCGATTGCGAGACAAGGCGTGGCTTGAGGAGATGGAAAAACATCTTGCTCAAAAGGCGCTGGGTGTGGAATGTAAAGAAGCAATGCCTCCCATGTTTTTACCCTACAAGATTGGAAACATGCCACTCATAAATCGCGTGGTGGTATCTCCCATGTCGATGTACAGTGCTGAACACGGTTTACCCTCCGATTGGCACCTGGTGCATTATGGAAGCCTCGCGAAGGGGGGTGCCGGCCTGGTGTTCACCGAAATGACCGATATATCAAGTGATGCTCGAATCACCCCCGGTTGCGCAGGGATCTGGAACGATGAACAGGAAGCGGCATGGTTAAGGATCAGCCGATTTGTGCACGCCCACACCCGGGCCAAATTTGTTATGCAATTAGGTCATGCCGGGGCCAAGGGCGCGACCAAAGTTCCGTGGGAATGGCATCCTGATCGTCTGGATGACCCCCTGGACCCCGAAGATAGATGGCCACTGGTTTCTGCCAGCCCGCTGGCGTACGACCATTATAGTGATACGCCTGCGCAGCTGGATCGTGATGGCATGGATGGCATTAAAGATCAGTTCGTGGCCGCAACACGTAGGGCGGACCGTGCTGAATTTGATATGTTGGAACTTCATGCAGCCCATGGCTATCTCATTGCTTCATTCATAACCCCAATTCTGAATAATCGTACGGATGAGTACGGGGGTAGTCTTGAAAATCGGCTACGTTTTCCATTAGAAGTTTTTAGCGCTATGCGCGCAGCATGGCCCGCGAGCAAACCGATGTCGGTACGCATTTCTGCCCACGACTGGATGGGAGATGCGGGTATTGTAGAAGAAGAGGCGGTGGAAATTGCGCGGGCTTTTCACGACGCAGGCGCGGATATAATCGATGTGTCCAGTGGACAAACCTCCCACGAATCGAGTCCAAGGCCAGGCCGAATGTTTCAGACACCCCTGTCAGACCAGATTCGTAACGTGTCGGGTGTTGCGACATTGGCGGTTGGAAACATCTATGAAGTGGATCATGTGAACAGTATTATTGCAGCGGGGCGTGCGGATCTGGTGTGTCTGGCC
>Ga0206681_10000566_pt1 | contig 19451 bp, 9 predicted proteins | sample M150012015metaG_FD_161048 | JGI IMG/M metagenome (GOLD analysis project Ga0206681, IMG submission 161048) | Ammonia-oxidizing marine archaeal communities from Monterey Bay, California, United States - M1 500m 12015 | ecosystem: Environmental > Aquatic > Marine > Intertidal zone | place: USA... | reverse complement strand
GAGTCTGAGAAAGTGCCGTATGTAAGCACCAATTTATACACTCCGGGAAGCACCTGAGGCCCCCAAGGATCCTTCGCATCTTTCTTGACTTTTTTTCTGCTCGGGTAACGAACTCCTTTTTCGTTCAATCGCCATGAAATGACCTGTAGTCCCGTATCTGCCTTTTGGCTATAGGTATACAAAGTATCACCTCTTGTATTCTTCACGCGAATTACAACATCCTTCCAATTGGTATCCTTTTCATTTACCGTTTGCTTCTTCTTTTCTTCGTCAATTCTTTTTTGCTTCTTACTTCTACTCTTCCCATCCTCTTTAGTATTCTTTTCAATTTTAGTGTCGGGATTCCCCACCTTCTTTATCCACACCTTGATCTGGGCATTACTGGATTGGTTCTGGCCAGAAAAATAACCCCCCGCCCTGAAGCGAACTCCTGTTGCGGGCAAATTGTTCATCTGATATGCCGTGCCATAATCAAATACGTGAAATTCCTTTTTGGGCCACTCGCCAAATGAGCTGGCCAGTTCGCGCAGCGGCCTTATGTCGTCCAAAATGTAAATTGCTCTTCCAAAGGTTCCGATAACCAAATCGTTTTCTCTTTCCTGAATCTTCATATCCATAGTTGATACCGACGGATAATCTTTTTCCCATTTTGTCCAAGTGTTCCCCTTATTGATTGTAAAGTACAATCCATTTTCAGTTCCCAGGAAGAGCAGCTTTTGTTCTATCGGATCCTGCACTATGGAAAGTGCGTGCCCACTAACATCACTCTCATCGACTATTCTGACAAATGTATTTCCAAAATCGATTGTCTTGTAGACATATGGTTTCCAATCATTTCTTCGGTAATCATTGACCACAATGTATGCTTCACCTTCAGCGTGTCTGGATGCATGGATTTGTGGCACCCAAAATCCTTTTTTCGGGCCAACCAGCTTCATCGATAAATTTACCCAGGATTTTCCTCCATCCTTTGTAAGCTGAACATTGCCATCGTCAGTTCCCACCCAAATAATATCTTTATTTATTGGGCTTGGTTCTATGCACAAAATTGTAGTGTGGTTTTCTGCCTTTGTTGCATCAATTGTCAAGCCACCACTCTTATGTTGCTGTTGTTTAGTTGAATCATTCGTAGTAAGATCAGGCGAAATTATTCTCCAATCCCTGCCTTTGTTCTCAGAATAATGAACAAATTGACTGCCAAAGTAGACTCCTTTAGTATTGTGCGGATCCTGTGCAAGTGCAGCATTCCAATTGAACCTCAGATAATCTCCTTGTGGATGTACTGGTTGGATGAACTCAGTTTGTCCCGTTTCTGAATCATAGTAGAACAGATTTCCCCCTTGATACATAGCATATCCAAATCGATTATTTTCAGCATCCGGCATAATGTCAAACCCATCTCCAAACATGACCTCCTGCCATTCAAAATTTGAAATTCCACCACGCTTATTTACCTGACTCGGTCCAATATATGAGCCATTATCCTGCATACCCCCGTACACTTTGTAGGGGAAGTCGTTATCAACGTTTATGTGATAAAATTGAGCTGCCGGGATGTTTTCTACAAACCGCCAGGTTTTAGCTCTGTCGTAGCTAATATTAATACCCCCGTCATTCCCTTCTATTATATGATCTGAATTTTCCGGGTTAATCCAGATTGAGTGATGATCCGGATGAACACCGGTGCCAGTGTATGGTATAATAACATCAAACGTCTTACCTCCGTCCTCGCTCCGTGTTACATACGTGTGGAGGCTATATATTCTGTTCTCATTATTAGGGTCGACAAAAATATCCGCATAGTAAAAGGGTCTGTTACCCACATTCTTCGTTGCCGTCTTCCTCCATTGAAAACCACCATCTTCTGATTTGTAAAGCGCGACCTCTTTACTCTCAACAAGTGCATATACAATTTTTGGGTTGGAGGCCGCTATTGCGACACCCACCCTTCCTATTTTGCCTTCCGGCAAACCATTCTTGCTGGTCCTTTCGGACCAATTTTCACCTCCATCATGAGAAACATAAATTCCAGAACCCTCGCCACCCGAGTTAAAAAACCACGGTTCTCTTTTATGCTCCCACATAGTAGCTATAAGTTTGTTCGGGTTAGATGGGTCTACAACCAGATCTGCACATCCTGTAAGCTCATTAACATAAAGGACGTTTTGCCAACTTCTTCCGCCATCAGTAGTTTTAAAAACACCCCTCTCCTTATTTGGGCCCCATGGACTGCCAACTGCACCTGCATATACCACATCCGGATTATCGCGATCAATAATAATACGGTGGATCGTTTTTGTTTTTTCCAATCCCATTAAGGTCCATGTTCTTCCTCCATCAATACTCTTGTAAATACCCGCGCCCGAAGAATGTGAGTTCCTGGGGTTCCCTTCGCCTGTACCGACCCAAATTACGCTTGGATTCGACTGCTGAATTGAAATTGCTCCAATTGACTGTAATGGTTGCTTATCAAAAATTGGCCGCCACGAAAGTCCTGCATTCTCTGACTGCCAAATTCCTCCGGATGCGGTACCTGCATAGATCACATTGGTATTTGACTGAACAACATCAATTGCTGTTACCCGACCACTCATTCCGGCAGGCCCAATAGCATGCATTTTCATTCCATCAAAATTTGACACATCTACTTCCTGAGCATTTAGAAAAGAAATCTGGATTATCACACCAATAAAAAACAACCTTTTGATCATGGCGTCAAAGGTAATAATTTCTATGCGGTGCGGGCAAGAATTAAACCGATCTGTACTAGGGGAAAGTGATACGAAACCAGCGGGGATAGCTCCTCACATAATCAAGTGTTCATTATTTTTTCCCTAGAGGCATTATCTTCTTAACGACGCAAATTCTTTTGCCGCGTAGGTCAGAATTACATCGGCTCCTGCTCGTTTGATACTGAGCAACATTTCTTGCATAGCGAGATCGTAATCCAGCCACCCTTTTTGCGACGCTGCCTTTAGCATTGCGTACTCTCCTGAAACATTATAAGCAGCTATTGGCAAATTAAAACCTTCTTTAAGCAATTGAATAATATCCAAATAGCACAAGGCAGGTTTTACCATCAAAAAATCAGCACCTTCGCTTTCATCCAGCTCGGCCTCTCTGACTGCTTCATATTTATTGCCGGGATCCATTTGATATGTTTTCTTATCACCCATTTTCGGAGCAGAAGCAAGTGCATCTCTGAAGGGTCCATAAAAAGCGCTAGCATACTTGGCGGTATAAGACATAATCGAAACATCCTGATATCCGTGAGTATCAAGTTCCTCTCTTATGTAGCCCACCCTTCCGTCCATCATGTCTGATGGGCCAATTATATCAATGCCTGCATTTGCCTGCGCAACTGCCATTTTACCTAGAATTGGCAAGGTTTCATCATTTAATATTTTACCATCACTAACCAACCCATCATGACCATCAGACGAATACGGGTCCATAGCTACATCACTCATTAAACACGCCTCCGGAAATCGATTTTTTATTTCTTTGATGGCTTTCAAATAAAAATTACGCTCGTTGTACGAATAACTAGCATCGGCGTCTTTCAAGTGATCTTCGAGGCCTGGAAAGAGCACAAAACATTTGATCCCGAGTTTCAGACAGCTTTCTATTTCGAACAACATCATATCTACGGACCATCTCTTCTGGCCAGGCAAGCTCAATATTGGATCTTCAATTTCCTTTCCGTCCACAAGAAAAAGTGGGTAGATCAAGTCCTTTATAGTGACTTCGGTTTCCCTTACTAACGACCTTATTGTTTCAGATTTTCTATTGCGTCTTGGACGAATCATAGTTTCCAATTAAGGGGCAAATATAATCAATGTTTGAACAGCCTAACGCCAAGCTCAATTACAGTTTTTGGGATAATGCGCCTATTGCTTCACGAATGTTTTAAATAGTGTTTGATTGTCGTTCCCAACCAGACGTAATATATACATGCCGCTTGTCAATGTTCCCACATTCAGTTGTGTGGAGCCATCCAGTGCCTTAGAAATAAGTACTGAACCTGTGATTGATAGCACCTCGATTCTCCCTGACTTCAGTGATGTTTCTTCAGATAGTTCAACAAATAAAACCTCATCCACCGGATTAGGATAAAGTTTTACCCCTGTAATTTCAATATCCTCAACACCTACTGTCAGCTCATCCTGATGGTCCTGATTCGGCAAATACCAGCACCTACCCCATACATCGCCATTATACCATTGTCCTACATGTAAAACAAATCGTTCTCCAGTATAAAGCATGCTTTGGAAAAATTCATAGGCGGTATCTTGATGAAGATCGATCAGAGAATCCAATACAAGGTCTTCCAAGATCACGCATGGAACATCATGTAATGTCTGTAGGTCGCTAACAACAATCCTATGGTTGCCCGTTTGACCGGCTAATGCTTGTATGGGGATAGACGTGTATGGTGTATTGGTGTTCAGAGAATTTACACTCAACAACACAGAATCATGCTTGAAACTAATGCTTGGTGCATCCGTAACCGGGCTAAAAAGCTTTCCGCCATCCTTTTCATCAAGTTGATTTGTCGCATCGTCTCTCCATGACAAAATAGCTTCATCATAGTACGGGTTCACATCCGATTCAATCCTAAGTTTTAGTTGGCTTTGATTCGCTATAGATTTCACAAATCTAGGGTCCTGCTCACTTTTATCATCTTCGGATATAACCAGCTGCGGATTCAGGTCATTAGCGTGTACCCAAAAAGATTGAGAAGAAGCGATATCGGCTCTTACATCATTAGTTCCAAAACCACCTGTTCCGCCAACATATAAACCATAATTTCCGGCAGTTGCATTCCAAATCCAGATCGCATCATCAATAGCGACCTTGTTCAGAATCGATATACTATCCCAATCAATAGAGCACACATAGGGGTTTCCTATTAAGTTCCACCCTTCCTGATCAATAGCGCCGGCATCGTCTTGATAGTTAAGCGAAATTGTTTGTGTTCCCACCACTGGAATCCCCATGATCTCGGTAGTGCGTGTTCCGCTTCCTATGTATACTCTGTGCCCTATGTTGAAATCTATTATGTCAGTAATATTTGTTGCCGCCACCCAGCCGTTATTTTTGTCCCCGTTTGCGTTATTTTCATTATATGTAAGAATACTTGCCCATCCGAATCCAGGATAATCGGAGCCCGTAAAACCTGACATTGTGATGCCATCGTTTTGCCAATCTTGCAAAGTTCCGTTCTGCACACCGGTAGACATCTCTCTCCATCCAATGTTTCCAAGTGAAAGATATCTCTGAATTGTAATTTGGCCCAAGAAAGGATTGATGAATGCACACGAAGAAGTGCCCGAATGTACCATTCCTGCCGGAGGTGGGGTTCCGGACGTATACTCGGGAATGCCGGAGGGGTCATTAAAAACATATGAATTTTCATTTTCAAACAGGCCGGATGTATAGGTCAATTCATAGTTGGAACCCGATGGTATATTCACAATAACAGTCGTCCCTGTACCCTCAGCGTTAAAAACACCATAGACCTCACCATCAATACTAACCTCTACTGAGCCACCATCCCAACCGTCTCCAAAACTATCTGTCATAACCAATTGATATTTACACAAGTTCCTAACCCCAGTCATTCGACCTGTTCCAATGGCATTGGAAACCAATGTTGCTCGGTTGTTGGGGACAAAAATACCGCCTTTTAACCTCAGGCTTCCCTGAATCTCATATGTGCCAGAAACAAGCACCAGGCCAGCATCAGAGCGTATTTCAAGGTTGTTTAATTGTTGGTTCGACACTCCTTGCATTAGATTAATTGCCATTCCAGCACCTCTGAATATCACTGTAGATCTAGCTCCAGTAAAGGTTCCATTCATCGTCCAATCACCATAAATATTTAATGTGTCCCCACTTGGTATCAATAATGAGGCGTTTGCGTCCACAGTTAGACTGTTTGTTACAGCAGATGATCCTGTAATACTAGGCTGGTTCATGGGGCCAAATGGAATTACAGCATTCATTATCTGAGTTGGTATTCCGGCCGTCCAGTTGTTCTGATCGAACCAATCTGCGCTTATAGCGCCAGTCCAGGTTGTGGTAGTCCCAGGCACGAAAACAATTCTGGCTTGTGGTTTATTTAAACTCGTTGCTGTCGGAACCGCACCACAAGAGCTACCCGCAGCGTCAGTCCATCTGTAGCGGTATCCATTTGTGGTTGCATATATTCTAACCTTTCCTGACGCATTCCAAGTAGGTACCACTTGATCCCAGCAGATCTCAACACCGATACTACTTGTGCCATCCCAGACAAATGTTTGATCATCCAGGGTTATCATGTCCCAATCACCTGCCACAGGAGTATACGTAAACCCATTCTTTACTGTTGTCCAACCCGTAGTGCCCAGAGCTGCAGAGACATCTGTTGCTGTAGTGTGTTTTATCTTTATGGTGTAATTCGGAATACTAAAAATAGGTGCCTGGCCTATGTAAAAGCCCAGCTCTGTAATCGGGCTGACAGAAGAAGCACCTTCTGCCGAAAGTTCTGCTGCTGTATATACAAATTGACATACCGATCTTCTATAATAAATATTAACAGGGCCCGAAGAATACTCCCATTGCTCGCCTGTTCCAGATCCTAACTGAATAGTTTGAGAAATCGAAACAGACCAGAAGAATGAGAATACTAAAACCAGGAAAGAGGCAAAAATCCTTGGCATAACGTTTCTTAAGGCAGTTTTATACAACACTTGTTAGCAATGCTAAATTTACGCCAAATATCTATGAAAATCAAACCGAAAGGCCTGCTCTACACCTCCCAAATAATTATTTGAAACATCAACAACAACGTTCCATTCAAGATTTGAATTTACTTTTTCACCACGACCGATTATAAATCCGAATTAGGTTGTGTTTACCAACAATTGAACAACCAAACAGAGCATCCTTGCCCCTGAACTTAAAGTTACAACCTATCGCTTTACGAAAGTTTTGAGCAACGTATCGTTGTTGGCCCCAATCAAGCGAAGAATGTACATTCCATTTGCCAGCGTTCCAACATTGATTTGAGAAAGTCCATCTATCGCTCTGGACATTAGGATGGAACCACTGATAGATAACACCTCCATTCTGCCTGTCTGAAAAGATAATTCTTCAGCTAATTCAACAAAAAGAATGTCATCAACAGGATTTGGATAAAGATTGACATCAATAAAACCAGGATCTTCAACTCCAAGAGTCAGCTCATCTTGATGGTCTTGGCTCGGCAAGTGCCAGCACCTATCCCATACGTCTCCATCGTACCATTGCCCTACATGCAAAACAAATCGATCACCAGTATAGAGAATGCTTTGGAAAAACTCATAAACCGTATCCTGGTGGAGATCAATCAATGAATCAAGAACAAGATCTTCCAATATAATACAGGGAACCTGCATCAACTTCTCTAACTCTGTAGCAATAATTTTGTGGTTTCCAGTTTGTCCGGCCAACATCTGCAAAGAGATAGAGAGGGAGGGGGCAGTTGTATTTACTGAATTAATGCTTAGAGGAACTGAACCAGACTTAAAACAAAGACTTGGTGCATCAACAATCGGACTGAACAGTTTAACCCCATCTTTATCATCCAGATTATTACTAGCATCATTTCTCCACGCTAAAATCGCTTCATCGAAATATAAGTTTACGTCGGATTCTAGTCGAAGCTTTAATTGCGTTTTGTTCGCTATGGACTTCACAAACCTCGGGTCCTCTTCACTCTTATCTTTTTCCATAAAAGTAATCTGAGGGTTAAGGTCGTTTGCATGAACCCAAAATGCCTGAGAAGAAGCAATATCAGCACCGACATCATTGGTTCCACCCCCACCAGTACCACCAACATACACTCCAAAATTTCCGGCAGTTGCATTCCAGATCCAGATCGCATCGTCAATCGCCACTTTATTCAATAGTGATATACTGTCCCAATCGATCGAGCATACATACGGGTTGCCGATCAAGTTCCAACCTTCCTGATCAAAAGACCCAGCATCATCCTGATAATCCAGATCGACCGTTTGCGTGCCAACAATAGGTGGCCCTGTAACTTCTGTTGTACGTGCCCCAGATCCGATATAGACCCTGTGCCCTTTTTTGAAATCGATCGCATCTGAAATGTCCGTTGCTGAAACCCATCCGTTATCTTTATCTCCATTCGCGTTGTTTTCATTGTATGCCAGGACACTACTCCAACCGAAGCTCGGAAAGTCAGATCCTGGGAAGCCGGACATTGTAATTCCATCATTTCGCCAATCCTGTAAAGATTGATTCTGAACACCGGCAGACATATATCTCCAGCCAATGTTACCAACAGGTAAATATCGCTGAATTGAAATTTCACCAACAAACGGATTGGCAAAAGCACAAGTAGCGACACCTGAGTGCACCAAGCCTACCGGGGGTATAATTCCAGAATCATACTCAGTAATCCCGTTGGGGTCTATCAACAAGTAAGAGTTTTCCTCCTCCCAATTTCCAGCAGTATAGATTATTGAGTATGTTGACCCATTTGGAATGGGCAGATCGACAACGGTATTGGCGCTAATTGCACTATAATGGTCAACCGTTTGACCATCTACCTTTAAGGTTACAAAACCACCATTCCAGGGGTCGCCCCAGTGATCGGTCATGTCAAGCTGATATCCACAAATATTTGAAACTCTGCTCATCCTACCTGTCCCATCAGTATTGGAACGTAATGTTATCAAATTATTTGAGGTAAATACACCGCCTCTTAGTCGAAGACTGCCATACACCTGATAAGTTCCTGTACTAAGGGTTGCGCCTGCAGCAGATCGAACTTCCAGGTTGTAAAATTCCTGATCTGCGACACCATTAAGTGTAGTTGCAGCTGTTCGAAATCCTTTGAGTACAACTGTTGAGCTTCCATAATCAAATGAACCGTTCATTTGCCAGTCGCCATATACACTAATAGAATCATTACCGGGAACAGTAAGTGTTGCTCCTGCATTTATAGTTATGTTTCTTGTTACTGCGGCATGTCCTGATATTTCAGGCATTGTTGCAGCTGTAGATGGAATAACAACATCCATTATCTTATTTGGAACTCCTGTATCCCAATTCGAATGATCAAACCAATCTACTGATGAATTCCCCGTCCAGGTGGTTGTGTTGCCCGGAGCAAAAACCATTTGTATGTGTGGTTTGGTTGGTCTCACCTCATTCGGGACATCCCCGCAAGAAGTTCCTCCTCCGTCTTCTGTTCTGTATGTGAATCCGTTTTCAGCACCATAAATGCGTACCGTGCCCCGATTACGTCTCCGCGCAACCCGAGCCCAGCAAATTTCGACGCCAATATTATCCGTTCCATTCCATAAGAAGGGTGTGTCCAGGGTGATCATATCGTAGCCTCCGGCAGTTGGGTCATAATCAAAAGGGCCCGCTACTTCTGTCCAACCTGCCCCACCCAAAGGATTTGAAACGTCTGCAACAGTCACGTGCTTTAATTTAATGGTGTAATCAACCAATACTTCACCCGGCTCTTGAATAACAAAGAACCCTAAAGCAGTCAGCGGATTAATTGAGGGGGCTGATGCTTCATTCAATTCAGTTGCTGTATATACAAATTGACAAACCGTTCTTCGGCGACGAATATTAACCGGGGATGCGTCTTGATTCCACGATTCCCCGAAACCTGGTCCGATCTGAATTGTTTGCGAAGTCGAAGCAGACCATGAAAGAAGTAGAACAATAGCGCTGCAGCTACAGACGACATGCGACCATAATATATTTATGACAGTTTTATTCAACCTCTTCATAAATCATATGTTTTTATACGTCTTAAATTCATAGCTCAGACCCATCTTTAAATTCACTCTCAGAAGTGAAATTAGCACACAATAAAATACTTCTCCCTTCTAAAGTGGTGCAAATGTAGTTATTGCATACCACATCAATAAAACGGCAATCCGTGTATTTTATGTATAGATGCGGAATAGTTTTGAACGGATAAGTGGTCTGGTTGGCTCGCACTTATACTCGGAAACACCTATTTACCCTTGAGCATCTGGCTTGGAGTCATGCCCATTTTCTTCTTAAAAGCGCGATAAAATGTAGCTTTTGAGCTGAATCCGGCAAACTCACTAATAGCTTCAATCTTGTAACTATCAATGGCATCGGAATTAATTAGCTCAATAGCTTTGTTAATTCTGTATTGATTAATAAAGTCTGTAAAGCTAATTTGCCTTTCTTCATTTATTGCCTGGGAAATATAAGTTGGGTTCAGCTCCATATCGTTAGAAAGCGAAGTCAGCGAAATATTTTTGTTCAGATAAGCCTCGTCCTGTTCTACATGGAGTTTTACCTTTTCAAAAATCTCCTTGATCCTTCCCCTCGTCAAACTTGATGTTGCGTATTTTTTACCTGTGCTTCCTTTAAAATCTTTGTGAAAGAAAATCTCAGGAATTATTGCCGGAGTTATTACATACAATACGAACACTGCAATGTCCAGGTAGGTTGAAACCGGCGAAACGAAAAATATCAGTATCTGGACAACAGGTGTTAACATCAAAATGCGGATAAACCAGTTAAACCTGACTGAGTAGCTCTTCTGTTCACCTCTTCTAAGGTAATTGCGATAATTTCGTTCGTGCAAAATCAAGCAGTAAAGCGTAGTAATAAAATATATGCTTGCACTTATGATATAGTAATCATTTGTTTTACTGTCAAACACACTATCTACGTACAGGTTAGTTTCAATAATGGTCGGAATGATCAAAAACAGTAATACCGGAATTGCCAGAATTAAATTACTCCTCAGGGGCACTTTTTCGGTTGATCTGAAAAGCGAACAAGAGTAGTAATAGAGAAGGATCAGCGCAACGACACAAAGTGTATTTTTCACGTCCAAAAAATTTAACCCACTATTTCCCAGGTCAACTTTTATTACTGAAAAATGAATACCCGAACAGCCCACCAAGAAGAAATGGATCGCAATTATTGCATTCCTTTTCCTATCTCTGACGAACAGCAGAATGGCTATTATTAGCAGTATCGTGGCTACGATTGACGCAGCTATGTCTCCCATGTTATCCATGTGCCTTAGTTTGGAAAATAGATCGGTGGTATTTCTATTCTGGAATCGGATGTTAGTTCCCAATCCATTTTCCTAGCGGGTCAAGTTAAATATAGGGAGGAATTAATTACTAGTAAAAATCTAAATCCGTTCACTGTTTCGTTGTGAAAACATAATCGTATCCTATTTACTGTTCCGCTTTGTGATTCTTCCGAATCTTGCCAACAAACCCAACCTGCCAGAATCCCTGCAACCATCCAATGTTTTGTTGCGCCTTGGCGCGACTTTGTGTGGTAAGAATGTCATGCAATCGAGATATTCCAGCTTTGCCCGTTCCAGAAATAAAAATGTGTTTGAAAACTGTTGCCTTGAATCCTGTCTGAACAGCTAAGGCTTCTCCGGCAATGTGAAATTCATTCGCTGCAGCTTCACCCAAAACAGTAACGTCACTTCGAGGGATCATTAGCCCAAGTCCAAAACCACAAAACCAATCTACCAAGTGCTTCTTATTGGAATGCTCCCAAACCAACCAATGCTTGTCTAACTCAATACTAGCATAATTAAACCCGTCTGTATGCTCTAAAGAAAGCAGTGTATTATCCAACGGAACTTCAACATCGTTGTATGTTCCCGCATGTGTTTGGTGTGCGCTACCTATTGAACCATCAATTAAAACATTTTGCCCCTGCACCAAAACATATTTCATATGGTCAAGACCAATTGAAATACTAAGGTGATTGCTCACAAAATATCCAATCCTATAATTGTACTGGGGAATCGTGAAACTGAACAGTCCAAAATAGACACCTGGATTAAATTCAGAAGGGAAATCAACGGCCTTTGCATCGTACACGATGAAGTTATAATCATCACCTTTGAAATGAATATCGCTTGGCGCATAAACAGAGCGGTTGTAGCCCCATAAACCATAAAAATTCCCTTTCCGCACTGGCTCTTGTGCTGCAATTCCAATAGAAAGGAGAAGCACTCCTATAAAAATAATGCCTTTCATAAACGCAAAGGTAGCACATACAATAAAATCTAAGAATATTTCTGTAATTTCATACTATGGATCAAACGGAAAATGAGTCAACTGGAACTGTCAAGTTTTACAACTCAAAAGCTAAATTTGGCTTTATCATTTGTTCTGAAACAACCCGTGAATACTATGTGAAGAGCTCAGGCCTTATCGATTCGATCAAAGACGGGGACAAAGTTGCTTTTTCTATTGAGACACACCCCAAGGGACCAAAGGCAATCAACGTGAAAACTATAAACGAATAAGCATCGTCTGAGATCAGCTGCCTGATCTTTAATAATAAATTGACTAGTACTTCTTAATCTCATTTTACATTATTGAATGGACGTGAATCAATATGGGATCATCTTTTTTATTTTTTATGGTTTTTTACACTATAAATCCATAGCCTATTCTGATATTTTATTCCGTAAGTATTGGGTAAAATATACACTGTCAATTATTCACTTGGTCGAGTGAGGAGGCAACCTTTATGCTGAAAAGTTAAAGCCTTTCTTATTTTATGTGAAAACACCCTCGCTACTGTAGTCTGTGTTCTGCCTTTGATTTACAGTAGGCAACCAAGTCAAACTTATTCAACAAATCTTTTTCAAACGGATCGTCCTTGTACTTTTCAATTTCAGCACCGAGCTCATGAAATATACTACTTCTGTGTTTGTCATTATCAGCATCAAGGAGTTGATGAATTGCCCGAATCAAAATTTCCTCAAGTCGAAACAGATTTTGTTTCGACTTGAGCTTGCGCTGAAAAGATTCCAAGCGATATCCTAACAATCTGACATTTCCAAGCTCAAAATGAATAATGAGCTCAAACAGGTCCGCGGAAAAGACAAGGTCTTCCCTGTAGTGGTTATAATCTGGAGAGTTAAGTATCTGATTGTTCCAATACAACGCCTTTTTATAATCTTTCAAGTTCATCGAAATAGACGCACATAAGCCAAGCAGAATGGGTTTTAAACTATGACTTAGCGTGAAGGATTTTCTTTTATATTCTTTCTCAAAGGCCTTAATAATTGGTATTGCTTCTTCGAAATTCTTCGTCATTAGGCTTTTTAGCAATAACAGATTGTAATACCTTTCTTTAACACGAATTTCTTCTTCCAAATTTCTCGGTTTTAGCTCCTTAAAAGACTCCATATAGTTGTCAACTTCATCGTGTTTTTCCGAAATTATTAAAATAGCTACATATCGATATAACACCTCAACATACTGGCTCAAGTCGCTATCCATTTCGTGTTTTGTCGCTTCAAAAATTTGGATTATCCTTGACCTGAGATCGTAAGACTTAGGTGTGTTTCCAACAGCGAAATGTGCTACAGATAGTCCTTGCAGATTGAAGTAATTCGTGGAATTCCAAAGCGTGGAAGATTCAATTTCTTCATCTCTCGATTGAATAAATGATTCATAATACACCGAATCTTTGCTTGAACGCGCAGCACCTTTCCTCAAATAATGCAGATTAATTCGGTGGTAATCATTGTATGCCCGCAAAAATGTCTGAGCATCTTTGGAATCAGTGGTCTCATTAATTTGATATTCTTCAAAACATCTCAGGCATTCGTCGTAATCCTTCAGCCCGATATGTGCCTTGATCTCCTTAAAATACAGGTCCGTTTTAAACAAGAATCGCTCATGCTTTGCCACTTCTGTTTTGAGTGACCTGATCATTTTTAAAGCCGCCTTAAACAGTCCTTTATTGTTGAGGTATTCAATTTTTATAGCGTTTCTGTAGTATCTAGCCTCAAATAATCTTAGATCCTGGCTCACAATATTCAATATCCTATGGTAAAGCTGATACTTTGTGGCTGTTAGGTTCCGGATATTCAAGTTCCCTAAATGCGCCTTTAGCTGTGTGTCACTGGTCACTTTCTTTTCTTTAATAATTTGAAACACTGACTGAAAATGGCTCTGACTTAGCGATTTTCCGGCCGGATTAATCAACCGATGGGATACACGCTTTTTTTCACCAGGTGTTAATTCTATGATTAGATCATATAAATTATTTGACACTATCGAATATATTTTAAATCCTGTAAGTTACTGATTTTATTGATTTTAAATATATATTTTTGTATTATCAATTATACTTTTATGCAGAATGGTGGTTGCACCATTTGAACCTGGTGCGTAATTTAGTTCGGAGCTAGACATATCAACAAACAGTCTATTTAACTCGACACCAGTTTTGAAAATCCAACCCAAAATATTATTTCTAGTAGGAGGCATCTTATTCTTGTCAGAAGCCTTGTATTCACAAAATGTAGGAATAAACACAGATGGTTCCACTCCTACAACAGGAGCCATATTCCACGTCAAAAGCACAAATGCAGTTCTCTACGACAATGGTACTCTGGGTTCGGGCACCCCACTTTCGCTTGGATCGGGCACAAAATTTTTGTGGTATCCTCGGAAAGCATCCATCAGAGCTGGCCAAATATCGAATACCGAATGGGATGATGCAAATATTGGTAGTCATTCTGCTGCATTTGGTCAAAACAACACAGCATCAGGAAGCCATTCGATCGCTGCAGGTGATGACAACCGAGTATCCGGCAATTATTCAAGTGTGATTGGATTTGAAAACGTAAATGAGGGTGATTATGCTTTTGTATCCGGTTATCAAAATGTTTTTAGCACAGGAACTGCAACCAACGGTCATTATACAGCAGTATTTGGAAGGGGCAACGAATATGCCGCATACGACCTGATCCAAGGTTTTCAAAACGCTTCGGACAATAGTTATGTTACGATCAATGGTCAATTGAACGATGTGGGCGCAAGTTTCTCAACCGTGTTCGGATCATCCAATACTGTCGGCAGTCAATTTGCTTTTGCCTGCGGACAATCTCATTCAATACAAGGAACATATTCAACGGCGTTCGGGCTGACGAATTCGTTAAGCGCCAATCATACTTTTGCAAGTGGTCAAGAAAATACTTTGAGCTCTGTATACAGCTTTGCAAATGGGTCGAACAATAACGTTGGGGGCAGTGGGTACAATTCCACGTTTGGAACTGCAAACACAATATCAGGAAGTGCTGCATACAGCTTCATCAGCGGAGCGCTGAACACGGTGTCCGGAACCTCATCTGCAGCTCTGGGGCTTTTCAACACGGTTTCTGGAACTTCTTCATTTGCTGCCGGAGAAACGGTAAATGTATCAGCGCATCAGTCGATCGGATTAGGCAGGTATATAACGGTTGATGATCTTCACTCGGTAATTATCGGAACCGGAACCGGAGTCGCTGCGGCCAATCATCTGGTTGTCAACAACGGCAACACATTCGGGGTTGGATTCGGTCATACCAGTCCAACATTAGAGGTGTATTGTCAACTATCAGGTACTTATGGAAAAGTTGGTCTTGCCAGAACTCCGTTAACCAATCGACTTGAAGTGAATGGAAACGCCTCAAAATCAAGTGCCGGAAGCTGGCTGGCAAACTCCGACGGAAGACTTAAGAAAGACATTGCCCCTATTAATTCAAAAAATGTATTGTCCCGTATCACGCAGCTGCAAGGGGTAACGTACTACTGGAATGATACAGTTACTTCCTGGTCAGAAGATCGACCATCTGATATTCAATACGGATTCATAGCCCAAGACTTTCAAAAGGAGTTTCCAGACCTGGTTTCGGAAGATGCTGAAGGCTATTTACAAATGGGGCATGGAACATTAGACCCTCTGTTCGTGGAAGCATTCAAAGCGCAGCAAGCACAGATCGAGGAATTAAGGAATGAAATTGAACAATTAAAGAACATACTTCGTGAAAAAACCGATTAACATCAATGTTGTAGCGGGGCTTTTCCTGTCGATAATGGCATTCTCATTGCAGGTCCATAGCCAAAACTATGGCGAATTTTGGACAGTGGAGTTGGTGGCCACTGTTCAGGATTCCCCAGAGCAGATAATTCTGTCGTGGGAAGACAACCAGCACGCCGGAGACACGTATAGCATTCGTCGGAAAATAAAAGGCACATTGGGTTGGGGGGGGGCTATCGCAACAGTCGGTTCATCCACATTATCTTACACAGACACGAACGTTTCTGCCTACACTGCCTACGAATATGACGTAAGGAAACTTTCGTCAGGCACATTAATGGCCTGGGGATATGTAAGTGCCGGAATTCAAACCGAGATCACGGCCGATAAAGGAGACCTGCTTCTGTTAATTGACAGCACATTTGTTTCAACATTAAGTTCTGAAACCGACCTTCTGATTAAAGATCTGGAAGTTGACGGCTGGCACATCTCCAAAGAGTACGTCTCAAGAACCACATCAGTTTCTGACGTAAAGAGCCTTATCGTTTCCTATTACAATAGTTTGCCAGATCTCAACACATTGTATTTACTGGGGCACATTCCCGTTCCTTATTCCGGCAATTTAAATCCCGATGCCCATCCCGACCACGAAGGTGCCTGGCCCGCCGATGTATTCTATGGAGACATTGATGGCGGTTGGACAGACCTCTACGTAAATAACACCATTGCTTCAGATAGCCGCAACCATAATATCCCCGGTGATGGCAAGTTCGATCAAAGTAAAGTGCCGTCAAAAATAGAACTCGAAGTCGGAAGGGTGGATTTTGCGAATCTTCCTGCCTTTACTGAAACGGAAGAAGATCTGTTACGAAATTACCTGAACAAAGCACATGAGTTCAAAACGGCTCAATACATCCCATTGGAAAGAGGAGTTGTTGATGAAGGTGACTTCGGATCATTTAATGAGGGATTCTGGCAGAACGGGTACCGAAACTTTGTGCCGATGTTCTCAAAAACACTAGTACATGATGCTGATTACACATCGTCACTTTCCAGCTCCTACCTATGGTCCTACGGCTGTGGAGCTGGTAGTCATACAAGTGTTGCCGCTCTTGATGGAGGGACGACACTTACCACATCAAAGCTTACAACTATGGATCTGGAATCTACATTTACCATGCTGTTCGGAAGCTATTTTGGAGACTGGGACAAAAACAACAACTTACTAAGAGCCTCCCTGGCTTCCGGAAGAACACTGGCATCAGTATGGGCCGGAAGGCCGAACTGGCACTTTCATACTATGGCATCCGGGGATCACATTGGTATTTCTGCTAAATTGAGCCAAGACAAGGACTCGTATTACATCAGCCTAAACCTTGGCGGTGGATTTGTTACTGGAGAAGGGGTGCACGTAGCCTTAATGGGTGACCCGTCGATCAGATTGTATTACGAATTACCCCCCTCCAATCTTACCCTTGTTAATAATAGCAACCTCGCCGAATTAGCGTGGACATCATCATCAGACCCGACTATTGATGGATACAATGTTTACAGAAAGGACAACGGGATCTGGTCTAAACTAAATGACACGATCATAAATACCCTCTCTTTTACCGACTCTCCCCCGTTTGCAGGTGTCTGGAGTTACATGGTAAAAAGTATCAAACTCAAAACCAACTCCAGTGGAACATTTTACAATGAAAGCCTGGGTATTATTGGAGAAGAATTATTTACAGTGGGGTTATCTGTCACAGATCAGCTGGAGGTGCAGATATTTCCAAATCCTGCCCAAGAATATGTCAACATAATCTCCAACCGAAGAACTAGATTTAGAACAAGTATGTATTCACTTGAAGGTCGGCTGGTAAATTCAACGCAATGGGTAACCGGTAGCCTTACATTGAATCTCGAGCAAATTGCTAAGGGCATCTATGTAATTAAGATCGAATCGGAAAATGGGTTTTCAAAAACGAATAAAATTATCGTCAACTAGAGAATTATACAGAATGTAGACAACCATCACTAGTTTAAATAGTCTATAAATTATTAATGCCTGCACGCTAATGCGCCTTTTTAAACGCCAAACCTTGAAAAAACTAGCTCCTTTTTTTATTGCATTCATTGTGCAATCACCCCTTCTAGGGCAGCACACGGCGAACTTCATAAGCAACTGGCATTTCGGGGATAATGTTGGCATTACCTTCAGCAGTGGATCCGCTGTACTTTCCACTTCAGCGATAAATGTATATGAGGCAAGCACAGGATATTCTGATGGGAACGGAGACAATCTGTTCTACGTCGGAGCACCACTACCTTCAAGTGGCGGTACCGGTTTTGTTGTTTGGGATGCAAGCCACAATACAATGCCAAATGGAAACATAAGTGTCGACTATAGCTCATCTTGTGGTTTAACCTGTGCTCCCATTCCCGTAAGCTGCGATCAGCATTACATCTTTCATCTAACCTCAACGGGCAGTGGAACGGGAGTTCATTACAGTGTTGTGGATATGACCTTGCCTGGAAATGGAACAGCAGGTGCTCCCCTTGGAGACATCTCAACTACACAAAAAGATATTTTACTTTATGGAGGTGATAATCTCGGTGAGAAGCTACTTATTGTACAAAAGGGAAATACTGAAAATTATTGGGTCATCGCCAGGTCAATGACCCAAGATGTCTTCTATGCTTTCGAAGTTTCCGCAGCCGGAATTAACCCTGTTCCTGTAGTCTCTGTCATCTCTCCTACTCTTTGGCCAGGTCCTACCGGTTCGCCAGTATTCAGCTGGGTTGCAATAAACAAAGACAGAAATATATTGGCTGAAGCGAACGGATGGGGAGGAAATATTGTACTGTACGACTTCGATAATTTGACAGGGACCGTCTCTTTTGGCGATGAAATATTGTCCGGAGGCATTGCCCTTGACATTCCCTACGGGGTGGCGTTTTCACCGAATGGAAATGTACTCTATACCAGTTGGTATGAAAGTAGTTCAGGGAACACCAACCTCTCCTACTTCGACGTATCTGCCGGCTACGGCAACATCGCCATTACAAGACAAGATTTTGTATTGACAACTTCCGGTATTAATCAATCTGCAGCCATTGTGAAAGCTCCTGACAATAAATTGTATTCCCCTTTACACAATTTTGCTGATCTAAGCGTTGTTGATGACCCCGACAACTTCCTTGCCCCCAACATTAACTTTCAGTCTTTCAGTGTTGCACCCGATTCCGCTCTCTTCGGCCTTCCCAATCTGAGTTATTATTACCATCCGGAGAACTTCATTGACACATTAGCCGGGCACGACAGAACAATATGCGTCAACAACCGAGTAGAGATCGGTGCATCAGGATACGACTCAATTTGGGCGGATTATATATGGGAACCCGCAGCAATGCTATCAGGATCTCCGAACGAGGCAAGCCCCTTTACCGTCGATCTGTCATCGGATCAAGAGTATGTTCTCCATGTGATACACAGCTGTGGAGATACCATCAAAAGTGACACTATATTGGTAACGGTCTCAGGCCTCTCGGCTGGTCTTAACTCGACCTTAGATATTTGTGATGACATGGAGCCTTTCGACCTTGTTGAT
>Ga0206681_10000565_pt1 | contig 19517 bp, 22 predicted proteins | sample M150012015metaG_FD_161048 | JGI IMG/M metagenome (GOLD analysis project Ga0206681, IMG submission 161048) | Ammonia-oxidizing marine archaeal communities from Monterey Bay, California, United States - M1 500m 12015 | ecosystem: Environmental > Aquatic > Marine > Intertidal zone | place: USA... | reverse complement strand
GCTGTTGATGAGATTTTCACTGAAAGGCGAAATCGAGAGTTGGCAGCATTGGATGCTAAAAATGACGCGACACATGCAGCCATTGATGCATCACTCGCATCCGCCGAGGAAAACTAAAGTTTACTGAATTCAAAACCCCATCTCATCTGCGAGTGACGGTTTATTAATTACTGCAAGATTATCATTGGGTCCCCCGGGGTGCAATCCAGTAAGAATGTAAGAGTGAGAGTGGTCTTGTTAGTATTTCAGTACATTGGAACTAAATGCCTGTCAAAACCCGCCTAATTTAACGCGATAAAAATCGTACACTTTTAGTACACTTCGACAAAAGAAATGCATATTTCAGCCTATAATTGTATCTGTAGTAAATGAGATAATTTATCTTGGAAATAACTCAAGAATCCTTTTCTAACAGCTCCTAACTATTGATAAACACAAGCTTCACCCAAGCCTCCAATAATGCGTCCGTAGCTCAGCTGGATAGAGTGTCGGTCTCCGAAGCCGAATGTCGGGTGTTCGAATCACCTCGGACGCACCAATCTAAACCCCTATGAAATACACGGTTATTGACCCCGTTATTCTAGACCTTGGTGTTGTGCAAGTGCATTGGTATGGGGTGATGTATTTGCTCGCTTTTATCTCGGTCTATTTATTGGCGAGTGTAAGGCTGAAAACAAACACCGGCTGGACTCGCAAACAAATTGAGGATTTGATTTTTTATGGCGCCTTAGGCGCGGTTTTGGGTGGACGATTGGGTTATTTAATTTTCTATAATCTATCGTCGTTCGCTTCCAATCCACTGACATTTTTTGATTTTCAAGGCGGCGGAATGTCTTTTCATGGTGGTTTTATTGGTGTTCTTGTTGCTGCTTTAATTTTTAATCGAAAATCACAGAAAACATTTTTTGAGACGATGGACTTTGTTGCGCCATTAGTGCCTCTCGGTTTGGCTTTTGGTCGAATCGGCAACTACATCAATGCTGAGTTGTGGGGTAAAGTGACAACCAGTGTATTCGGCGTTTATGGCCCCGACCAAAGTGGTGAGTGGGCTGTACGTTATCCCTCGCAACTGTACGAAGGGTTTTTAGAGGGTATTGTGTTGTTTATTGTTTTGTGGGTTTATACAAAAAAACCGCGTCCACTAATGACAACCTCCGCTATTTTTCTAACCTTGTACGGGTTCTTTAGATTTATAATTGAATTTGTAAGGGTGCCCGATGCTCAGCTGGGTTATTTGGCGTTTGGCTGGCTAACGATGGGGCAATTATTGAGCTTACCAATGATTATTATTGGCGCCTATCTATTTTATAAAGCAAACAACACAAACAAAACCGCATGAAACAATATTTGGATTTTTTGAGATTGGTTAAAGAACGGGGTACGGTTAAAACTGATCGCACCGGCACTGGCACGGTCAGTGTTTTTGGTCACCAAATGCGTTTTAACTTGCAAGAGGGTTTTCCTTTAGTGACAACCAAGCGCATACACTTGCCATCGGTTGTGCACGAGCTTCTTTGGTTTTTAAGGGGTGACACCAATATTCGCTATTTAACCGATAATAAAGTCAATATTTGGAACGAGTGGGCAGATAAAAATGGCGAGCTCGGGCCGGTTTATGGGGCCCAGTGGCGCTCTTGGCAAAATGCCAAAGGTGAGAAAATTGACCAAATAAGTGAAGTCATCAAGCAAATCAAGAAATCCCCCGACTCCAGAAGAATTATTGTCTCTAGCTGGAATGTTGGCGAACTTAGTAATATGGCTTTACCGCCGTGCCATGCTTTCTTCCAATTCTATGTTGCCGATAACAAACTGTCGTGTCAGCTTTATCAGCGTAGTGCTGATATTTTCCTAGGCGTGCCTTTTAATATCGCCTCGTATGCGCTGTTGACACACATGGTTGCGCAGCAATGCAATCTTGAAGTTGGCGATTTTATTTGGAGTGGTGGCGATTGCCATGTTTACTCCAATCATTGTGAACAAGTAGAAACCCAATTACGTCGTGTACCCAAAGCATTGCCAAAGTTACTTATTCACCGTAAAGCTGACAGTATTTTTGATTATCGATATGAAGATTTTGAGTTCAAAGATTATCTTTATGACGAGCCAATTAAGGCACCGGTTGCGGTTTAGTTAATGAATTTAATGATTAAATTACAAAAAAGTATAGGCTACGAGTTTAACGACGTTGCGCTTCTAAAGCGAGCGTTGACGCATCGCAGTGTCGGTAATAACAATAATGAAAGGTTGGAGTTTTTGGGTGACAGTGTTCTTGGGTGTATTATTTCACGCGAATTGTTTCAACGCTTTCCCAAAATTGATGAAGGTCAGCTCTCAAGACTGCGCTCACACCTAGTTCGAGGTCAAACACTGGCAAAATTGGCCAAAACCATCGATTTGTCTGATTTCCTGATCCTTGGTCAGGGGGAGTTAAAAAGTGGCGGTTTTCGCAGAGATTCGATCCAGGCGGACACGCTTGAGGCAATATTTGGTGCAATTTTTATTGATTCCGATTATTTGACAACAAATCAGGTGGTTCTGACTCTCTTTAAGAGCCTGCTTGACGAAACAAGCCCAACGGACTCGCTCAAGGACTTTAAGACGCAATTGCAAGAATTCTTGCAAAAAAGAGGCTTGATCTTGCCGAGTTACGAATTACTCAAAACCACAGGTCAAGACCATAATGCTGTTTTTTATGTGCGATGTACTTTGGGCGAGGACAGTCTTTGCGTCGAAAAAAATGCAAAAAGCATCAAGCGCGCTGAACAGGCTTGCGCTGAATCATTACTGGAGAAATTAACACAATGAGTTATCAAGCTGGATTTATTGCCATTGTTGGGCGACCGAACGTTGGCAAATCAACCTTAACAAACGAACTGATTGGGCAGAAACTCTCAATTACTTCGCATCGACCACAAACCACAAGACACCGTATTCACGCTATTGATACGACCGATGATTATCAAATGGTTTTTGTTGACACGCCAGGCATTCATATTGGTAGTAAAAAGGCAATCAACGCTTACATGAATAGAGCGGCAAGCTCGACCTTTAATGATGTCGACATGATTCTGTGGTTGGTTGAGGCGGGAAAATGGACAAAAGAGGACGAGCGCGTTTTAGAGCATATTGGTAAAGTTGATGTGCCGGTTGTGCTTTGTGTGAACAAGATTGACAAATTAGAGAAGAACGATCAAGTCTTGCCGTTTTTACAAAAGCTCAGTGACAAGTATCAGGCTACGGAGGTGTTTCCACTTTCTGCTTTTAAAAAGGCACACTCCAGCGCACTACGCTCACTTATTCTTAAGTATCTTCCACAGCGAGAAGCTATTTTCGACGCCGATTATATTACCGACCGCTCGGAAAAATTTGTTGTTGCTGAGTTTATTCGCGAAAAATTGATGAGAAATTTATCAAATGAGTTGCCCTACGATTTGACCGTTGAAATTGAAAAATTTGAATTGGATGGCCGCATGTATCGTATTGCTGCTCGAATTTTCGTTGACAAGGCGTCACAAAAAAGCATTGTTATTGGCCACAAAGGTGCGGTTTTGAAAAAGATTGGTGAAGAGTCGCGAATCAGTATTGAGGGTTTTTTAGAGAAAAAAGTGTTTTTAGAATTATGGGTAAAAGTGCGACAAGGGTGGTCGGATGACAAAAGGGCGCTTGCTTCCCTAGGTTATGACTAATATTGAGCTAACACCAGCATTTTTACTTCATAGACGTACGTACCAGGGCAGCTCGTTATTGCTGGATTTTTTAACCCGTGATTACGGCAAAATACGGCTTGTTGCTCGTGGTATTCGAAAAAACAAAACACCAATTCAAATGTTTCAGTGCTTAAAAATCTCCTTCAAAGGCAGAGGGGAGCTTAAGACGTTAGCAAACACTGAAAGCCATGACGTACCCAGACGGTTACTGGGGAACGATTTAGTGCTGGCCATGTACGCTAATGAGATACTGTCTCGTCTTTTGCCCGAGGCCGAGGCACACCCAGGAGTTTTTTTAGGCTATCAAAAATTTGTAGAAAGTATAAGTCGGGCGCCGGATGGCGAACAGCAGTTGACTCTTAGATTGTTCGAGAACCAGTTACTAGAAGAGTTGGGCTACGGTCTTGATTTTCGCTGTGATTACTCAGGCGAGCCAATCAGTCCGACAATGAATTATCATTTTGTCGAGCAAGAGGGTTTTGTTCGTCATGCGAATGGTAAAATTCCCGGCGAAATATTGCTTAAATTTGCCAGTGATACAACTGAGCACTTAAGCACTAAAGAGCTAAAAATAGCCAAAGGTCTAAACCGCCAAAGATTGCGAACGCTTTTGGGTGAAAAACCCCTTAAAAGCAGAGAGTTGTTTGTTGTTAGTTAATTGAGATTATAAGTATGTATTTAGGCGTTAATATCGATCATATAGCCACTTTAAGAGAGGCTAGAGGAACCGTTTACCCCTGTCCAGTTGAGGCAGCTTTAATTTGTGAGCAAGCAGGCGCGGATAGTATTACTTTGCATCTAAGGGAGGATCGCCGCCACATTAATGATAGCGATGTCGAACTGATGCGTCGCTCATTAAAGACAAAAATGAATCTAGAGATGGCGGCAACTAATGAAATGCTTTCTATTGCGGCAAATATTAAGCCTGAAGATTGTTGTCTGGTGCCTGAAAAACGCGAAGAGCTGACAACCGAAGGCGGCCTTGACGTAGCTTCACAAATGCCAAGAATGCGCGAAGTGTGTCAAAGACTTGCTGAAGACAATATTAGAGTTTCATTGTTCATTGATGCCGATAACGATCAAATAGATGCCGCCAAAGAATGTGGCGCCCCGGTGATTGAAATTCATACCGGCCATTATGCGGATGCCGTAGATGAGCAATCGCGCAATGATTGTTTCCAGAAGATCAAAGATGCCTCAACTTACGCGCATAGCATTGGCTTGCAAGTAAATGCCGGACACGGTCTGACACTTGGGAATACAGGGAGAATCGCGGCATTGAGCGAGCTTGTAGAGCTCAATATTGGCCACTCGATTGTTGCTAGAGCGATGTTTGTTGGCTTGGCTGAAGCGACACGTGAAATGAAAGCCATTATGCTGGAGGCGAGGAATGCCTAAATCCCAACAGAGGCAACACAAATCTAACGCTCATCTTTATCACCCTAATATTTTCAAAAAATCGTCGTGGGACAATCGGTGACACTTAGATTTTGTTCAGGCATTACGATAATAAAGCTAAACATTATATTCATATTATTACCATTAGGACTTAGACAATGATTTACGGTATTGGAACAGATATTGTTGATATCAAGCGAATAGCGCACATTCTCAAAAAGAATAGAGAGGGTTTTGTCAAAAGAGTATTGACCGAACACGAGCAATTATTGTTTGCTAATAAAGCAGATAGCCCCGCTTTTTTTGCCAAGCGTTTTGCCGCCAAAGAAGCTTTTGCGAAGGCGCTGGGCACAGGTATCGGTCGAGTGGTTGGTTTTCAGGATCTTACCGTTAGAAACAACGACAAAGGTAAGCCGCATTTTATTCCCAGTGAGAAGTTAAGACTGTATTTGGTTAATACCAACATTAAACAAGCTCACCTAAGCATCTCTGATGAGAGTCAAAATGCTGTTGCTTTTGTTGTTTTAGAGGCTAACGACACCCCTTTGAAAACTGAGTAAGGTTTGCTTGCTGAGAGTAAAAAAATCCCCTATTTAAAGGGGATTGGAATTCTTAGAGGGGTTGTTTTTTAAAACGGGATATCGTCCTCAAAATCATCATTTGCTACCGGTGTAATTGTCGGTGCAGCCTGGGCAGGCGCATTCTGTCTCGGCGCCGAAGGGGCTCCACCCGCGTCATCACGACGATCCAGCATTTGTAAAGTGCCGTTAAAACCACTAACAACAACCTCCGTTGTGTAACGATCTTGGCCGTTTTGATCTTGCCATTTACGCGTTTGTAGCTTGCCCTCAACGTAGACTTTTGAGCCCTTATCGAGATATTGGCCTGCAATTTCGGCGAGTTTTCCAAAAAGAGAAACCCTGTGCCATTCTGTTCTTTCTTGCTTTTGACCGGTATTTTTGTCTGTCCACGAGTCGCTTGTGGCAACAGAAAGATTGGCAATGGCATTACCATTTGAGGCGTATTTAACCTCTGGTTTTGCGCCTAGATTTCCAACCAAAATTACTTTATTAATTCCCGCCATAACTACTTCTCCGTTGTGTTGTTTTTGGATGGCATTGTTAGAATAACCAGCCACCAAATTATTGCCATAAATATGGTCAATAAGAATACACTATTCAAGTCAAAAATGTCATAAATAAGTCCACCAATTGCACCACCAATAAATGTCCCAAGGAACTGCGAGGTGGAGAAGACACCCATTGCTAGGCCGCGTTTTGAAGCTCCTGCGGTCCTAGATAAAAGCGAAGGAAGAATGGCTTCAACGGCATTAAAAGCAATAAAGAAAAGTGACAGCAAAATAAGAAAAATACCCATGCTTAAATCAAGACTGAAAAACAGCGCTTGACTGATGATTAATAAACCAATACTGAGTAGTAAAGTAAGCTTGGTTTTTTTGTATTTTTCTGAGGCAATAATCAGTGGTGCCATGCCAATAAAAGAGATAATAATGGCCGGTAGATAGAGCTGCCAATTGTCCTCGATTGCAACGATGTTGTTTTCAATAAGCAACAATGGCATCACGATAAAGCCGCAGGCAAGAATTAGGTGCAAGCTAAAAACACTAAAATCTAAGCGCATCAGCTGTGGATTTAATATTTCTTTAAAAGCAGACAGAGATAATTTGTAATAGCTAATTGGCTTTACACTAGGAAAAGTAAAAACAATAAACATTGCAACAACCGAAAGGCCGGCTATCACCCAGAACAAGCCGGACATACCTGCACTTGAGGCAATTATTGGGCCAATTAACAGGGACAACATAAAGGCCAGACCAATTTGAAAGCCAACAAAAGCATTGGCTTTTGCGCGATTTTCCTCTGAGACAAGATCCGCTAAAAAAGCCATTAATACCGCAGAAATTGCACCGCCACCCTGTAAGGCTCTACCAATAACAACAAAGAGTATGTCTGTGGCGCTTGCAGCGACAATACTTCCCAGCAAAAAAAGGCTGAGACCAACAAATAACATAGGCTTGCGCCCAAAACGGTCCGACAGATAACCAAAAGGTATTTGCAGGCAAGCTTGTGTCAAGCCATATACGCCAATTGCCAAGCCGATTAAGAGGGGTGTGGTACTTGAATAACCACCAGCGTACACACTCATCACCGGAAAGAGCATGAACAGGCCAAGCATTCGAGTCGCCATGACTAGCGACACCTTTAAGGTAAAAAGCCGCTCCTTTGAATTCATAAGGGTCAGTGGTTAATTATCTAATTTGTATTCTGCTGCGTAGCCAGGGTAACTGGCATTGAGCACAGACCTCGCGTCTTCGGCCAGTTTGATGGCACCAATAGCATCATAATTATAAGCCATTAAATGCAGCGCATCGGGAACTGAGGGTGTCTTTGGAAAGTGCTCGATAAGGTACTTGCAGCGATTGATGGCAGCGATATTTGATTTGTTGTTGGTATAGTATTGGGCAACGTAAAACTCATGTCTGGCGAGTGCATTTTTTAATCCTACCAGTTTAACTTTGCCATCTTCGGCGTAGTTAGTCTGAGGGAATTCACCGATAAGACCCGTGTAACAAAGATAGGCATCCTTAACACTCTGCACATCTCTTTCGGCTTTGTCGGTTATTAAGTCGTCAAGAAAAGAGCGGGAAATGTCTTCAAAGGATTTACATCGTAAATAGTGAGCATAAGGCGTTGAGGTGTGTGAAGGATAGCGCTTAATAAAATCGTCCAATTGCGCTAGAGCGCTGGTGTATTCTTCGCGCTTATAATAGCCATAAGCAATATCCAATTGCGCCTGTATGGCGTATTTTGAGCCCGGATAAGCCGCCAGAATTTGTTCGTAGTATTCAATCGCCTGGGTGTTTGAGCCCGAGCTTAACTTCTCCTGCGCTAAGTCGTAAAGTGCTTTCGGTGTTTGACCGTCTACCAACACACCTCTCTCAACTTTTTTTTCTGCAAAAAGCGAGCCACAGCCACTTAGAAAAATAGACAAAAGAACAATGACAGGAATTATTTTTTTCATAAAGAGTTGGATTTTTATTAAGCTTATGAGTGGAATTATACTAGGCTCAACAAGGGATAGAAACCTTTGTATAAACTGGCTTTTTGCCAAGTCAGCTGCTTATAATACCCATAATAATTGTAATTAATATTTTTCAATGGCAATCGCTTTTTTTCAAAAAAAAACCGTCATCGGTGATCTGTGCTCTGTGCTCGATACTTACCTCTCAAAAGCAGAGGTTAAGCTTGTAAAAAAAGCGCATAAGCTTGCTGAGTCGGCCCATAAAGGTCAGTTTCGTCGTTCAGGTGAGGCCTACATCCATCATCCAATAGCAGTGGCCCTTATATTGGCAGAGCTTAATTTGGATTATTATTGTATTGCTGCCGCGATTCTGCACGATTGCATAGAAGACACAGCCGTAACAAAGGAAGATATTGCTACAGAATTTGGCGAGCAAATAGCGCACATTGTTGAAGGTGTGTCCAACCTAACCAATCTAGAATTTAATTCAGGTTCACACAAACAAGCTAAAAACTTCCAGAAGTTGTTTTTTGCCATGTCAAAAGATATGAGGGTGATGATCATTAAGCTGGCAGACCGCTTACATAATATGCGCACTTTGGGCGCAATGAAGCGCGAAAATCAGATTAAAAAAGCACTTGAAACAACAGAGCTTCATGCACCTATTGCACGCCGACTGGGCTTGCACAGTATTCGAGTTGAGCTGGACGATCTTTGCTTTGAAATACTCCATCCTCGTAGACATCTTATTCTAAAGCGCAAGATAAGCAAGCAATATGGCAATCAGAAAAAGACCATTGCTCTTGTTCAGTCTGAGATAGAAAATAGACTGACATTTGAGGGTATTCAGGCCAGTATTGAGGGCAGACAAAAACAACCCTGCAGTATTTACAATAAAATGAAGGACAAGTCGCTGAAGTTCTCGGAAGTGTTGGATATGCACGCTTTTCGAGTGATTGTTGATGAAACAAAGGATTGCTATCAAGCGTTGGGTATTTTGCACAGCCTATATAAGCCTTTACCGCAAAAGTTTAAAGATTATATTGCTGTACCAAAATCCAACAGTTATCAATCACTACATACCGTTTTGCTGGGTCCGAGAAACATGTTTATTGAGGTGCAAATTCGCTCAAAAGAGATGCACTTTATTTCAGAATATGGCATTGCCGCTCATTGGCATTATAAGAGCACCGTCGAGCCGTCTGAAAAACTGGCGCAAAACTGGCTAGGCTCTCTGCTAGATCTTCAGAAAACTGCCGACTCTTCTTCTGATTTTCTTGAGGGTACGAAAGCAGACTTATTTCCCAACGAGGTTTTGGTGTTTACCCCAACGGGTGAAATTATTCAATTACCCCTCAGAGCAACGGTACTTGATTTTGCGTACGCAGTACATACCAATGTTGGCAAGAGGACGCAAAAAGCAACGATTAATGGCAATTCTGCGCCGCTGTCAACGGAGCTCAAAACAGGTCAGACGGTTGAGGTTATTACCAGTCGATTCGTTAAGCCCAAGCCAAGCTGGTTGAGCATGGTGGCTACGCCTAAGGCCAAATCTGCAATCAAGGCGCAACTGAAGGAGAATTCCAAAACTGATTTAGCCAAACTGGGCAAGCACTTAATTACCGATGCCCTTGAATTTCAGAAAATTAAAATTTCAAGTATCTCTAAACAAAGATGGGCCGATTGCTTAGCAGAACTGCACTGCTCCACCTCAAGAGATCTTTATATTAAAGTGGGTCTTTCTGAAATTTTTGTTGCGGTGGTTGTTAATCACCTTACTCAGCATGCTGGAAAAACTGCAATTAATGCACTCACTATTCACAAAACCAAGGGTATGGCAATTAATTTTGCTCATTGCTGTTACCCCATACCTGGTGATCACGTCACTGGTATATTGACAACAACAAAAGGCATGGTGATGCACCGGAACAGCTGCTCAAACCTTGCTCACATAAAAAACAAAAGCGCTCAGTGGCTTGAAATTGATTGGAAGTCCGATGAAAGTGAATTGTTCCAGGTACCTATTCGCGTGGTTGTTGAGAATCAAAGCGGCGTATTAGCGACAATTGCCAATGTCTTGGCGCAACTTAAGGTGAACATTGAGCATCTAGAGCAAAAATCCATGCTGCACTCTAAAAAAGCGGTAAATTTAATTGTTGATGTGAATAACGTTGTGCAGCTTAATAATGTACTGCATCGTTTAAAGCAGCTCCCAACAGTTGTTTCTGCAAGGCGAAATTAAACATTAAAAAGAGCCCTTGAGTCGAACTCAATTGATTAAAATTAACCCTTATTATTTCAATATATTATCGTCTGATACCCTTATGATGACTTGGCTTGATTCACTCGATATTGCTATCTCACTGGACGAATCCCATCCAGAAATCAACCCTAAAACAGTTAATTTTGTTGACCTGCAGAATCTTGTTCTTGGATTGGATGAATTTGACGCTGGTGAAACGAAGTGTGGGGAAAGAGTTCTAGAGGCTATTCAGATGTACTGGATCAAGGAAAAAGAATGAAAATTTTAAAAACCCTAGCACTACTTTTAACGCTCGTCTCAACGGTTGCTTATGCGTTATTAGAGGTTACGATTATTAAGTCCGAAGAAAACGCATTTCCAATTGTTATTGCGCCATTTGAGGTTATTGGCGATGCCGAACAGGGCGCACAAATTGCCGACATTATTCGTGACAATTTAAATCGCTCGGGTCAATTTAACGCACTAAGCTCAAAAGGTGTTATTACCAATAAGATTGATTTTAGTTATTGGAAGGCTAGAAAGAAAGATGCGATTGTTTTTGGCAAGATAGAAAAAGTCAGTAGTAAGGTTTTTAATGTCTACATATATGTTTATGACATTTACACAAAAAAGCGCCTATACGGCAAAAAAATTGCGGTACACAACAGTGGCATTAGAAGAATTTCGCACTATTTAAGCGACAAAATTTACAACGTTTTACTTGGTCAAAAAGGCTCGTTTGACACGCGTCTTACCTATGTAACAGTGACCAATGATGAAAACAAGGACAGAGTTTACCAACTTGAGATTGCTGATGCTGACGGTCATAACGCGCAAACTGTGGTTAAGTCTTCATATCCAATTCTTTCACCTGCTTGGTCACCCGATCAAAAGAAAATTGCCTACGTATCATTTAAAAATGGCCGCTCGGAAGTGTTTATTCAGTATCCGTTTATGCGTGTTAAGTCAATAAAATTACCAAGATTCGACGGTATTGCGTCTGCGCCAAGCTGGCACCCAAATGGCCAAGGCTTGGTGTTAACCATTTCGAGAGAGGGCAACAAGGATCTTTATTTTTACCAACTTGAAAGTAAGAAATTAATTAGACTAACAAAAGATATCGCTATTGACACTGAAGCAAATTTCTCGCCTGATGGTAAGAGCATCGCCTTTACTTCAAATCGCTCTGGCCAAGTTCAAATCTATATAAAAGATCTAACCAATGGCAAGGTTAAACGCGCTACCTTCGAAGGTAGCTACAATGCAAAACCGGTCTTCTCTCCAGATGGCAAAGCTTTAGCGCTGGTGCACCGTGTTGGCAAGGATTATCGAGTTGCTTTGCTTGATATTAAAACCCGAGATCTTACTATTTTGACGCAAAATAAGTTGGATGAGTCGCCCTATTTTTCACCAAATGGTGGTATGATTATTTTTGCAACGAATCGCAACAACAAAGGCGTGCTTTCCGTGATTTCACTACACAATAACCAGATTGTCGAGTTGGCGCAAAATGGGGCGGAAGTCCGCGAACCAAACTGGTCTAATTACTCAAAATAAGGATAACAATAATGACAAAAAAAATCATCTTACTCACAAGCGTAATTTTTTTAAGCTCTTGTGCCGGAATATCAATCCAAGACTTGGGTGACAAATTCCTTGATTTAATCAACCCTTCGGACCCAGCTGTTGAAGTTGAGGACTTGAGTGACTCTGTATTAATGTTGGATGATGAAAGCGGCAGTTTCTCAGGCGAAGATCTTACGGATTCTGGTGTAAGCTCGGAAGAGCAAACACGCGCACAAACTGAGACTGAAGTTGCGGTAGAAACGCTTGAAGATGCAGGTGTTTCATTTGTGCTGTATTTTTCTTACGACGATACCGAAATTGATGAAGAGGCAACCCAGGTCATTATCGATCACGCTAATTTTATGAGAAACAACCCAGGAATTTCACTCAAACTTGAAGGCCATGCGGATGAAAGGGGTACAAGAGAATACAACTTAGCCTTGGGTGAAAATCGCGCCTTAAGCGTGAAAGAAGTACTTGGTTTGTACGGACTTGAAAATAGAGTTGAAGTGGTTAGTTTTGGTGAAGAGCAGCCCATTGCCTTTACTCATGACGAAGACAGCTGGCAGAAAAACCGCCGTGTTGAATTTATCTACCAGTAACCTCTTAGACCGGCTTTCTTAAACATACAATAGATACCCATGAGAAAGTTCTTCGTCTTAAGTTTTTCGTCTGTTATGATTTTTATTTCATCCGCCGTTCAAGCGGATGAAGTTTCTGTTGATGTTGATGCTGCAATTCTTAGTATGCATCAAGAGATCAACTATTTGGTTAATGAGAACAACATCTTAAAAAACCAAATTGAGTTGCTGCAAGAGGCGCAAAAAGTTTCCAGCCAACAAATTGAAGAGCTTTTCAAAATACTTGAAGTTGGTGCAACTAATAAAATCATTGAAGAAGTTATTGTCACTCAAAAAGAAAACGAAGACAAAGCGTCAACGCTTTACGCCGATGGCAGGAAACAATTGATTTTTGGTGCTCACGATGCAGCAATTGCACTGTTTAATGATTATCTTGCAAGTTACTCCGACTACAAGAACGCTGCAGACGCGCAATATTGGCTAGGCAGGGCTTTTTATGCCAAAGAGTCCTATGATGAAGCCAAAGTAGTTTTCGTTCAATTTCAGCAAGAGAATCCCCTGCATCCAAAGTATGCAAATTCTATGTACGAGCTTGCGCAAACATTAGTGGAGCTGGTTGAGATTGAGGCTGCAAAAATGATGCTTTCTGAAATGCTGGATAAATTTCCGACACACTCTTTGCACATCAAGGCAGAAAGTAAGCTTAAAGAGTTGCAAGCACTAACCTCTGAATCTTAATAAAGTGTTAGTACAAGAAATTGCCGCCGTTGACCTGGCTGCTCTTTGTTATTACGATAAAGAGCGTTATCCTTTTCTGTTGGAAAGTGTACACCACAACGATATCAATCGTTATTCAATTTTATTTGCCTTTCCGGGGCAAAGCATTGTCCTTAATGACTTTGCTGATTTCAACTTCCTTTCTGAACTTGAATCCAAGTTAAAAAACGATCATCAATCATCCGATTTGCCATTTTCTGGCGGTTGGTTTGTTTATCTTTCTTATGAGTTAATTGGGCAAATAGAGCCTATTCTGAAGGACGATCTACATACTTCTGACTTGCCCATTGCTTATGCTGTGGAAATCCCAAGTGCTATTATTGTAGACCACCAGGAGGGTGCTTACTACCTTGTTGATCAGTACGACTCCGAAGAGCGTATCGATCAAATTTTGGCGGATGTTAAAGCCGTCAACGCAATTCCGACGAAACAAGTTTCTGGTGAGCTTACCGAGGAAAATGAAGATAAGTTTGTTAATGGTGTAAAGTCGTCTCGTGACTACATTATGGCTGGTGACGTTTTCCAGGTTAACTTGTCGAGACAATGGCAATATGAGCTGGATGATGAAATGGATTCTGCAATTATCTATAATGCCTTGCGAAAAGCGAATCCAGCACCATTCTCTGCTTTGGTTCAATACCAAAATTTTTCCATTATCTCATCTTCACCGGAAAGACTATTCAGCGTACAAGATGGTGTTGTGCAGACTAGACCAATTGCCGGCACCCATCCCCGGGGAGAAGGTAGTGAGGATGAGGCGCAAAAGCAGCACCTTATTAATCACCCTAAAGAACAGGCGGAGCATATTATGCTGCTTGATTTAGAGCGTAACGACATGGGCAGGGTGTGCGAATACGGCAGTGTTTATGTGAATGAGGTAATGACACTGGAGACCTACCCCTATGTTCATCATATTGTTTCCAACATCAAAGGTAAAGTTAGAGAGGGTGTTGGTGTTAAGGACTTAATTAGAGCCCTGTTCCCGGGCGGTACAATTACCGGCTGCCCAAAAGTTAGGTGCATGCAAATTATTAGCGAGTTAGAACAAATGCCAAGAGGTGCTTATACAGGCTCATTGGGCTACATCAGTCAAGATGGAAAGATCGATTTTAATATCTTGATTAGAAGCTTTGTACAAACGAGGAAAACACTTACCTTCAGGGCTGGTGCTGGCATTGTTTATGACTCAATTCCTGAGCGAGAATTGGAAGAAACCAAACACAAGGCTGCAGGCCTTGTTAGGGTGTTTCAAGATTAGGATCCATCAAGACTTGCCAATTCAGCCAAAGTAACGGGTTTGATGGGTGGACGAATATTGTAATAACCCACTTGCTCTTCTCTAACCCCCAGCTCCTTTGTAAGTATTTCGGTCACACTTAAGCCGCAAAGTCTACCCTGACAAGGCCCCATGCCGCAGCGTGTGAAACTTTTGAGTTGACTTGGGCCTTTGCAGCCCACGTTTATCGACTCTTTAATTTGAGCCAGCGTCACTTCCTCGCATCGGCACACAATTGTCCTACTATCTTGTGGCACTCGATAACGCAAATGCGGTTTAAATAAAGCGTCAATAAATGGCCTTGCATTCATCTCCTTGCTTAGTTTCTTTTTGAAGGGTTTTGATAAAGCCTCTCTATCGCTACTTGAGATTAGGTTAAGAGTGTAAAGCATGTTGAGTGCGGCAATCGAGCCTCTTTGTGCTGCCGTAACGCCACCGGCTATTGAACTTGCATCGCCTGCAACGGAAATACCTTCAACACTTGATTGGCCGTATTGATCAACATCAATTGTCCAGCAGGCTTGTCGTTCATTCCAGCTCTTATCGCATCCAGCAGAAAGACTGGTGTTAAGTTCAGGCGCAACCCCTTGATGAAGAAACACATGTTTGCAATTGAGATTTTTCCATTTACCTTTTTGACAATACTCAACGCTTGCTACAGAGTCGGAGCCATTTATTCTTACATCACCAATATTGGAAATATAGAGCGTGCCAGATTTGATAATTTCTCGTTTCCAGCACCAACCCTGAAGAATGCTTTTAGCGTTTTTTAGCGCGCCGAAGCTGCATCTCAAAGCACGCAAATAATTACCTCTTGGGGTAGTGTCAATAATGGCTTTAATAGGAATGCCGGCTGAGATGTATTGATGCGCTATTAAATACAACAAAGGCCCTGTACCAACAAACACAGCGTCTTCACAAACCACGCCAGATTCTTTCAAAAGTATTTGTGCTGCACCGGCACTCATTACACCATTTAGTGTCCAACCCAGTAGTGGAAAGGGGCGCTCTTGCGCACCTGTTGCCACCAGTATTTGTTTGCCTTGTGCTGAATGCGACTTGCCGTTAACCGAGTAGTGCACCACCTTGGCACTGGACAAATGCCACACTTTTGTCGAATGCTGATAGTTGACACGACTCCGCCTAAAAGCCTCAACCAAAGGCAAGCCTTCTTGGTGGCTTTGACCCAGCCATTCATTGTCGCCTTTTTGATTCTTTTCAATGGCTCGATATATTTGTCCGCCCGGAGCGCAATTCTCATCCAAAATCAAAACACTGGCTTTGTGATGATCGGCTAGTGCTGCTGCACTCATGCCAGCAGGGCCGGCACCGATAATGATGATATCGTATTCGGTACTATTCATTTTTTCCAGAGGTATTAATAACTTGACGCCTTATCTTCATGCCATCGCTGACTTGGATTGTGCACGATTGTTGATTATCCAAACCATTAATATTAATTAGGCAATCAAAGCACACGCCCATCATGCAGTAAGGTCCACGGCTCTCGTTATTTAATGCCGTCTGTCTAAAACTACTGATACCGGCTTCAAGCAGGGCGGTTGCCACATTGTGATCTTTAGGTACGTTCAGCGCCCTACCCTCAAAGTAAATGGTAATCAGCTCACCCTGGTTGTTATTGATTGACCTAAACATCAAACCTCTTTGCACTAAAGCAGGTAAGTGAAGAGGGCAAAAGGTCGTCTCTTGCAATGCAAGATGCGATATCAAGCGCATGAACAGTTGACAAGGTTACCCCGGAATGAGAAGAAAAAGCGTAAGCGCCAGGGCAGGAATTTGAATGATCATAAATAGGCAGTCCGTCTTTTGTGAGGACGCGCAACGACCCCCATGCTCTAATCATTTTAACGTTTTCTAAACAGGGGAAAATCGCAATTGCGCGCTTTGCAATTTGTTGTATTTCGTTCATATTAGTGTCTTCATCAAAGCCAACGTCTTCATGTGAGTCGCCCAGCATTAAACCCCCTTCATGGGTTTGGCGTACCAAGCCGGTAGGGTGGCGCAGAAAGGGCTTGATTTTTTCAGTTACCAGAATCTCTCCGCGTTGTGGATACACCGGCACGCTTAAGCCGACTTTTGGCGCCAGTGTTTTATTGGAAAAACCTGCAGCGAGGACAACTTTTCCGCTCTCATGGGTTTGTGAATTAGTATTAACTTTAAAAGTTTTGTCAGCGTAGTTTAGATCAACAACGGCTTCTGATAAAACCATACCGCCTAGCTGCTTAAAGGCTTTGTGCAGGGCCTTTAACAACAACAAGGGGTTGATATGACCATCCAATTTGCTGAACGACGCGCCAGTAACACTAGGCCCAACTTCTGGTAGTATTTTTTTTAGTTCGTGGTTATTGAGCATTTCAAAGCTAAATTCACCACTACTATCAGCGGCCATTTTTTCCATTAGTGCTTGTCTACTGGTATATTCGTCGTTATTTAGGCAAAAATCAAAGCCGCCATTTTGCTCGAAGGCTAAATCAATACCTGTTAACTCCGTGAGTTCTTTACTAAAGTCAGGCCATTGTTGTGCTGATTTGCGTGTCCAAGCAGCATAAGCGGGACTATTAACGCCTTTGCCTTGCACCCAAATTAAGCCAAAATTACCGCGCGCAGCTCTGATGGCATTATCACCTTCGTCGAACATTGCCACTCTTTGGCCAGAGCGGCTCAAGCCATAGGCTACAGAAGCGCCAATCAGTCCACCACCAATAACAATAGTATCAAAGTTGTTCATATTTTTAGGTGTTAATTTGAGGAGTGATTAAATAGAATTGGGCCTTACTGCAATGCGACAAGAAAAAACACCACATCTCAGATTTTATAGGAATTAACCCTTTATCTATGATAATTATTATGGTATATTTAGCCAATCGCAGAAGAAAATGCGATTATATATTGCTTTTACAGAATATACTAATTCATAAAAAGGAGAAAAAAATGAATAAAAAACTAGTGATGACGCTACTTGGCGTCTCAATGGCAACGAGTGCCTTTGGTGGTGCTTGGTCAACAGTTAAAATTGGTACTGAAGGCGCATACCCCCCGTGGAATGGCACAAGTGCTTCTGGTGAACTTGAAGGTGCAGAGATTGACCTAGCCAACGACTTGTGTGACAGAATGGGCGTAACTTGTGAATTTGTTGCTCAAGATTGGGATGGTATTATTCCAGCCCTACAGAATGGTAAGTATGACGTTATTATGGCGGGCATGTCGATTACTTCTGAAAGAATGCAAGTTATTGATTTCTCACAAGGTTATGCGACTGAGCCAGCCTCTTTTGCGGCTCGTAGTTCTTCTATTCTTGCACAGATGGGCGAGACTGGCAGTGTTAACCTAGACCTTGGTCATTCTGACTTGATTGACGCACTTAGAGCGGCCCTTAATGGTGGCGTTGTTGGTGTTCAGGGTTCAACAACTCACGAGAACTTTGTAAGAGAGACTCTTGGTGGTATGGTTACTGTCAAAGTGTATGACACACAGCAAAATCTACAACTTGATTTGGCTGCGGGCAGAATTGATGCTGCACTTTCTGATACAAGCTCACTTCAAGACTTTATGGACAGCTCAAGCGGTTCTAAAATTGTGTTCTTCGGTCCTAAGTTAGGTGGTGGTGCATTTGGTCCTGGTGTTGGTGTTGGCTTGCGTCAAGCCGACAGAGATCTTAAGGCTATGTTCAACAAAGCAATTAACGAGGCAAGAGCTGACGGTACGCTCGCGGCTCACTTTGTTAAGTGGTTCGGTAAAGATATCTCAATGTAATTATTGAGAAAATCTTTATAGGAAAGCGGTCATCTCAAATGACCGCTTTTTTTATATATAAAACAGTAACAACTACTACAACAAAAACCAAGCAAACTCTGTTTGTTACAATAGAAGAAAAATTAATACGAGAAAAATATGGCAAACGCTTTAGAAATTAAACATCTAGTGAAATCTTTTGGCGATCTTGAGGTTATCAAGGACGTCTCTCTGACCGCCGATCAAGGCGATGTTATTTGTATCATCGGCTCTAGTGGTTCAGGAAAAAGCACTTTATTGCGTTGCATTAATTTACTTGAAACACCAAATTCAGGTGAGGTTTTGGTCAACGGCGAGTTGATCAAAATGAGTCTAGACAAAAAAGGACAACCACAGCCGGGCGATCATTTACAGGTTGATCGTATCAGAACAAAGCTAGCAATGGTCTTTCAAGATTTTAATCTATGGTCGCACATGACGGTATTGCAAAATGTCATTGAAGCGCCAGTACACGTACAAAAAATTAACAAAATTGAAGCCACTAAATGCGGCCTGGAATTATTGACAAAAGTTGGCATTACTGAAAAGGCCGACGACTATCCATCAAGCCTCTCCGGTGGCCAACAACAAAGGGTGGCTATTGCTAGAGCTTTGGCTGTGAATCCCGACATTTTACTATTTGATGAGCCGACCTCATCACTCGATCCAGAACTGGTTGGCGAAGTATTAAAGGTGATGAAGTCACTTGCGGGAGAAGGGCGAACAATGATTGTGGTCACCCACGAAATGGGCTTTGCTAGAGAGGTTGCATCGAAAGTGGTCTTTCTTCATAATGGCCGTATTGAGGAGCAGGGCGCGCCAAGTGAGATCTTTAATTCACCAAAATCAGAGCGTTTAAAGCAATTTTTAGCCTCAAATCTAGAAGGGTAATTAGCAATGGATATTTTAGCTTTACTTGCATTTGACGATACCGGTTGGGGTGATGAGATGCTCATGGGCATGGTTATAACCTTGCTGGTCAGTGTTTCGGCAATGGCAATAGGTCTTGTTTTTTCTGTGTTTGCCACTATGTCCAAGCTGTCAAACAATGTTTTTTCCAGAGTCTTGGGTAATACATATACAACGGTTGTCAGGGGTATACCAGAACTGTTGGTAATCTATCTGTTCTTCTTTGG
>Ga0206681_10000559_pt1 | contig 19634 bp, 23 predicted proteins | sample M150012015metaG_FD_161048 | JGI IMG/M metagenome (GOLD analysis project Ga0206681, IMG submission 161048) | Ammonia-oxidizing marine archaeal communities from Monterey Bay, California, United States - M1 500m 12015 | ecosystem: Environmental > Aquatic > Marine > Intertidal zone | place: USA... | reverse complement strand
TGCGCATTTATTATTGCGGAGTACTAATGCTCTGTAGGGGTAGTTGAGGTTGGAGGAATGAGTTAAGGGAGTAAGCTGTAAAGTAGTAGAGGTTGAAGGAGAGATCCACAAATCAAAGGGGAGCGTAGCTCCCCGATGACTAGCCGATTACCAGCCAATCAAATTCCAAAGTAGTACCATCCTCAGCTTCAACAGTTCGAGTCTCCTTACGGACACCAGAGATGTCACCCAAATCAATGCAATCACCCACTAATTTTGTAACTCCCTCTGCGAACTTCATGAAACCTGTGATTGATTCTACAATCTCTCCTGATTTCGTGTCTACTGCAATCACTCCCGATTGCCCAGACTTACTTACATAAACTACTCTTCCTTGCATAATCTTAATTTTTTGGTTAGTCAATGCTCTGTGGGGGTAGTGATCCGAGCGAAGCGAGGGGGGAGGTTGTTATAAGGAGGTACACAGATACACAACCACATAAATTTTTTTTAATAAAATATTTCAGCCCAAAGGTATTAGGACATACTCCCGGGGAAGTAAGCAAGAAGGGTTTGTGGTTTATTGGACTTATTCCCGGGGGCTATAAAAAAGAAAAGCCTCCGATTGGAGACTTATCTAGGGTGCAAAACAGAACTATGAGAAAAGTTCCGATCAGTTAGGGTTACTGATTTGATTCAAAGATAAAAAAAAGTACTCTACTTTACAAGTAATAACAGAACATTAGTATTGTTTATGTTTGATTATGTCGAATAGGGAGACTGGATAGACAAGAAAAAACCGCTACACTTTTTTAGTAGACTAATTATTTTAGATACTCTTACTGATTATCAAGGTGTTAAAGTGAAATAGGGAGAACATAGGGTAACTTGAAGGATACACAGCGTATCCTAAAACGGGTTTATAGGTGGCGTATGTTCTCCTTAATACATAATATAATAAAAAGAATATTATTCTGCAAATGTTTTCATTAAAAGAATATTTTACTATTTTTGAAGTAGCAAAGCAAACTATGGGGAAGAAGAAAACACAAAAGGTGTATTATACGCAGCAGGTAATAGATGATGGGGGAATTAGAATCCCTATACGAAAGAGTAAAGATGTGATATGTTCATTTACAAAGCGTTATCACAACAGCCTGTACCTTCTTGTGGGATTGCCTTCTTCCTCCCGGGATTTATTAGATTATTTGTGTGAGCATGCAGACCAGAACAATCTGGTTGCTTCTAATTTGAAGCTGCGTATGGATTACATCCGTTTCATTTCGGATATATCCGATAAGACAATTATCTATAGCGATGCCACGGTAAAGAAAGCTTTATCAACTTTAATTAAAAGAGGTCTGGTAATAACGGTGTCTAGGGGATTGGTTCAGGTGAACCCAGAATATTTCTATGGGTTAACTGAAAGTAAACGAATTAACCTAATACAAAAGAATTACCACCATGACTAAAGAATCCCTTTATTATATAGACTTTGAAATTAGAGAGGAGATAGATGCACTACTGCAGAGAAACGCCATTATATGGGCAAACTTAGGAACCGGATCGAAAAACGATGTAGGTACTATGGATATTGCCGTAAAGCGCTGGACCTACTTAGCGGATCAAATACGGGAGCTGGATCCTGTATTCTATGAGAGTTTAATGATTAACGATGATAATATTAACCAAGAAACAAGTACCGATGAGTAAGTATTACCCATTCAACAACATGATTGTTGTGAAGATGCCCGAGGTGGCAGAACAAACTGAGTCAGGAATTATAAAATCTGAGAGTATGCTTAAAGAAGAGCAAGGAGCGAATGATCGCTATGCAGAAGTTGTTTCTGTAGGACCTAATTGTATCCAAGTAGTGATAGGTGATAAAATCTTATTGCGCAACGATTCTATGATGCACCCGATGCAATTTGAAGGTGAGGAGCATTTGCAGACCGAAGAGTATAATGTCTTAGGTTGCATGCGTGATTAATAAGGATTTTGAAGTCTTCGCCCAGGAGTTAACCTCTAGAATGTTATATGAGGTAGAACGCAAGGTTCAGCAGATTGAGAACAAAAAGAGTAGAAAGTGGCTTTCCACAGAGGAAGCTGCTGAGTATCTTTCGATCAAGACGCGAACCTTACAAAACTATCAGGATAAGTGGAGACTTCAGTATAAGGCAATCACCAAAAAGAATGTGCTCTACAATCTAGAGAGCATAGAGAAATTTTTAACTAAGAAAGGAACCTACTAGGGTTCCTTTTTTTCTTCTATAGTTTTTGCCATCTCCTGCATTACTGCCCCGGCTTGTACTGCTGCTTTTCTAGATTTACGTTTTAAGTAGAATCCTTTTACCGCATCAGAGTTATGTCCCAGTGCAAAGGTCATCTGTACTTCGGAGACTCCTTGTGATTCCGCTTCCTTGGCAAAGGCGTGTTTGATGGATTTGAGGTTCCAGATATTTGGATCAAAATCTAAACGCTTTGCCATATTCTTTAAAGTCTTGTTGATAGACCTTCTTTTGGAATCCCACAGCTTCTTATCCTCTGTAGGATTTTTAATACCGTCCATCTTAGGGAAGAGCCATTGATGCTCTTTTCTTTTTTCGTACCAAGTATTTATAATCTCTTTTGCCCTGGGGATGTTTTCCCAAGAGATCGGCAAGTTTCTGCTAGTCTTTCTACGTTTGTAAAAGTGCAGCTGATCGGTATCCTTACGAGTGTTCTCCACATCTTGTGGTGTAAGGGTAAATATATCTATGGGCTCTATTCCACCCAGTACATAAATAAGGTATACATAATCGCGTACCTCATTCATATTGGGAAAGGGAAACTCACTATTGCATAGAATTAATATCTGCTCGGAGGGAATAGCTTCCTTATCTTCTAGCTTTTGTATTTTATGGAATTTATTCGATGAGATTAGTTTTAACTTATAGGGATTGTTTCGGGGATCTGAATACCCCAAGCGATCTGCTTCAGAAAGCATGTGTTTGAATCTTCCCTCATAGGCTTTTCCAGAAACCTTTCTTTTGTTATTGTACTTTCTCCAATTCTCTAGGAGTAATACTGAGATGTCCCCAAACTCTAAGTCCTTTCCTTTTCGAAAGCCCTGGAAGTTTAAAAACATGGAATTGTAGAACCCCCTCTGTGCAGATCTCCCTAGGCTTTTAAATTCCGCTGTTTGTTGGTGAATGAATTTAAAGACACTCATCTTCTCAAAATCCAAATCTAAAAAGTTGATGAATTGCTCACGAGTTAAACCTTGGGGATGCTCTTTGAGTATTTTATCAATAAGATTCTCCCAATCCTCTAAAAGGCGATTGATTCTTTTGTAGTCAATAAATTTTCTATTAACTCTTTGGTCATCTTTATTCCAACATTCTTTGGGAATAGTTAGTGAAGTACTTTTGCGAATTCTATATTTTTTATAATAGAAATCTAAATCTATTATTACATGTCCTGGATAAGAACTTTTTCTCTTTATGGTAAATACACCTTCCACCTCTGATTAGATAGTTTTATTACTTATTTTTTCTTTAATTGCACCTTACAGGAATTCTGTTAATCCTTGTGCCCAAATATAGAAAAATTAAAAAAAAGGCAAGGATTTGGGCAATGTTAAAATTCACCTTATTAAAAAACCTAAGCTTTACAGTACACACAGAGCTATAGACACTCTTCCTTTTAAGGAGAGGGTCCAGGGTTCGAGCCCCTGCCAAGTCACTTAATGTTTTGACTTGATAGCTCAGTTGGTAGAGCATCGCCCTTTTAAGGCGAGGGTCCAGGGTTCGAGCCCCTGTCAAGTCACTGTTAATCGACTCGGTAGCTCAGTTGGTAGAGCAATTCCCTTTTAAGGAATGGGTCCAGGGTTCGAATCCCTGCCGGGTCACAAAGCCACTTTCGAGTGGCTTTTTTTTTGTGCCTAACTTTTTTGGTTTACTTTATAAAACATCATAAGACATTATAAAAATACCGGTTTTGGGCAATCTTTTGGGCAATGTTGTGGGCAATGCTGTATTGCCCATTACTAGAATATACATTCTGTTTATGCCCCGTTTTATAGAAACACTTAATTTCTCTGTAGATCTATATATCTGTTCAATCTAGCTTTTACACCAAGAGGGAGCTCCATACAATCCATATTGAAATGTTGACATAGCATCTGACAATAGATCCTGTTCAGATGTTCATTGTACCTTACCGCATTCCTTGCCCCAGGGCGAATCCTTTGGGTGTTACTGTCCCAGTCCTCCTTTAAAAGAGGTACCCAGGTACGCTTGGATATTACTTGGTAGTTGGTCTGTAGCTTTACGAAAACCACAGAGTCGTAATGGTCGGTTCTGGCGAAGATCGGCTGAACGACAAATACTGGTAATAGGTGTCCCATTCTTAATTCTGTTTTGCCCTTTAAAGTTAAAACAGATTATTTTAATACACAAGCCTTGAAAATTAGTTTGGGCAATGTATGATTGCCCAAAATGCTATAGTTTTAAATATAAAAATAAATTATCAGTAGATTTGTTTTGTTTATATCTTAATTAAAAGTATATTTAGCCCGTTAATAGTAATGAATATCATAATTAACCATAAAAACATTCTGTTTACCTATGGACATCCTAAAAGAAGGCACAATCTATCGACTTGAGAATTACTCCTCCAACGGAAACCAAGAACTGGTTTTCACAGAGAGGGTCGAGTCTGGGTATCGTGCAGGAACGACCAATGAAGAAGTAGTCAACGTACTTATTGATCGGTTCTACCATTTACAAAAAAACAACTTTTCTGCTGAAAATCAATGCATCATACTTCTTTTAAAGAATGTTCGTAGGATGCTGGCGAAAAGATTAAATCGAAAAATTGGGAACGTAAAAAAATACAATGAGCAAACGAGTACTCCAACTTAAACTAAACCAAGCGACTTTTGTACATCAGTACATCAGTGTGGTCAACGGTATATTTAAACTTACCGAGAAAGAGCGATGGATTCTTTCTGAAATGATCTCGCTACATCCTGAGCAGGCATTTAGCTCTACAAGTAGAAAAGCTTTAGTAAAAACCCTAGAGTTGGCAAACGTGAAGCTTTTAAATAATATTGTCAAGTCCTTAAAAGATAAGGGTGCGATTGTAAAGTCTCAGGGGTATTACACCTACCATCCCCTACTTTTATTAAACGAGCCTATAGATTCTCTAGAGTTCCAGTTAGCCTATGTTTGAATCCCGTGAGGAATATAACGAGTATATAATTATGCGCTATCATTTTGATGATCCCGAAAGCTGTGTAAAATTCCTTGCCTTGGTTTGTAATGTATACGAATCTAAAGAGATGGAGTACGACACAGAAATCACTTTTAATGGGGATGATAGCTGTCAGTTGGATATAAAGATCCTTTATGACTAGTCGCACGGATAAACTCAAAAAAGAAATCTACAAGGAGATTGCCCAGGAATTAGGTATGAGCCTTGCCGAGGTTTCCAATATTGCTGAGAGTCAGTACTTATTTATAAAGCAGATCATGCAAAGGGGTGGATTCGAGCAGGTACGCTTACCTTATCTAGGTAAATTTCATGTAAAGCCTTACAGGGCACAACAATTAAATCAATCTCGTGGGACTGTTCAAAGAAGAAAACTTTCAAGTAATCATAGATCCGGAGATTCGGATAATTCCTGAATTTAAAAAATTAATTACAAGGGATAAGGATCGTCAGAAGCGTACAGCATTTGGCGAGCTCGCCTATGTATATTTCATGTTGGACTATAAATCGCCTTATGGTTTGTATCCCGAACACGAGCGCAGTAAAAGAGTTCGCCTTGAGGTAGCTCTGCCCGAGGAGTGGAGACCGGATAAGGCTGTAGTAGCTGCCCTTAGAAAGTACGATAAAATGCAGGAAACCCCCGCATTGAAAACCCTTATAGCCGTAAAAGATTCTCTGATCACTTCCTCAAATGTGATCTCCGCCTTGCGCGATAGGATTGAACGCTCCCTGCTAGAGGATGATAGTGATGACCCCGAGGCAGAACCTTTGGATCTTTCCAAACTTATGGGAGATGTAGAGCGTTTAATAAAACTCTCTGACCTGCTTCCTAAAAGTATCAAATCTATGCAGAACCTTGAGCAAGAGGTTAAAAAAGAACAGTCAAACGAAAGAAAAATTAAGGGGGGTGGTAGCACTTCCCTATTTGAAGACTGATTATGTTTGTAAATACAGAAGAGTTCCGAAGGGAAGCCTTATACTTTCTAGCTCATGGGTATTACTGTGCGGATCCTATGGGCTCAGCAGCTTACTACGAATACTGGAGTGAACAGCTCCGCAGGTGTAGAGAAGGCTATAGTGTTGGTGGAGAGTATATTACAGGAGATCACTATTTCTATTTGAACTTCAACCAGATAAAACTTACCGATATAGGTCCAGAGGCAGAGCTGGAGAAAAGAAAGTCCGGAAGGAAGATACTTACCTTTCCAAATTTCTGGGATGGAGATCACGCCTATTTTCTAGCACTTAAAAAAGCCCAAGAGCAGGGGAAGCACCTGATTGTAGGTAAGGCTCGGCGTAAGGGATTCTCCTATAAGAATGCCTCGGTATCTACCAATCAATATTCCTCGTATAAGAATACCTATACCCTGCTATGTGCCCACGATAAAAAGTATCTGTATCCCAAGGGGATTATGACCATGGTGACAGATAATATGAATTTTTTAAATGAAAATACAGGCTGGGCAAAACGCCGTCAGGCGGTAGACAAGCAAAACCATAGGAAGGCATCTTATCTAGAATACATTAACGGTCAACCTGTGGAGAAAGGATATAAGTCCGAGGTGGAAGCAATCTCTTTTAAAGATAATCCCGATGCTGCCCGTGGAAAGGATGCCTCACTGATTATTTTTGAGGAGGCAGGAACTTTCGACAACCTGAAATCTTCTTACTTGGCGACCAAGCCCTGTGTAGAAGATGGTGATATTACCACCGGAACTATGGTACTGTTTGGTACTGGTGGAGATATATCTGGGGGAGCGATAGATTTTGAGTCTATGTTTTACAACCCCGAGGCGTACAACCTAATGGCTTTTGATAATATCTACGATGAAGGAGCTTCGGGAACTTCTTGTGGCTTCTTTTTCCCCTCTTATAGGAATAAGATAGGCTATATGGATAAGCAAGGGAACTCGCTTATTGGGAAAGCACAACAAGCAGAGCAGGCACACCGAGAACAGATCAAAAGAGATTCTAAAGATCCTGGGGTATATGATAAGCACTGCGCAGAGTATCCTTGGTGCCCAAAGGAATCTTTCATCCAAGAGAGCAGTAATATCTTCCCTACCGGAGAGCTCATGGAACACAGAAACAAACTTATCTCTTCGGGACTGTATTCCAATATGGGAGTAGTTGGTGAGCTTAGGATTGCGGATAAAGGAGTGAAATTTGTTCCAAATGATAAATTAAAGGCAATAGAGAAATTCCCCCACGACAAACGAGATAACCTATCGGGTGCGGTAGTGATGTACCAGGCACCTTTCACTGTGGGCGGTAAAATTCCCAACGACTTGTATTTTATCGTGCATGATCCCTTTGGGGCAGATGGCGGTAAAGGGGGTTCTCTTGGGGCTGCCTATGTAATAAAAAGGGTGAATAACCTTTCAGCTCCCGATGATATGATTGTAGCTTCCTATGTAGGAAGGACTGAGTATCAAGACCAGTACAATGAGGTGTTATTTATGCTCTCAGAGTACTACAATGCAGGGATAGGGTTTGAGAATGACCGTGGGGAGATTGTTCCTTTCGCTAAACGTACCGGACAACTACACAGGCTCTTAGGAGAGGTTGAGCTTTTTGATCCCAATCAGGGAATAAAAATTAAAGCCCTAGGTAGAAAATACGGGTGCTCAATGGGATCTACCCAACGAAAAGGACAAGCTCAACTCTATCTTAGAGACTGGCTTAGAACCCGCCGAGGAAAAGATAGTGAAGGAAATATACAGCTCAACCTGCACAAGATTTATGACATTGCCCTTCTGGATGAACTTATAAAATACAACGATAAGGGAAATTTCGATAGGGTCTCTGCCCTACTTGTGGGGATGTTTCACATGAAAGATCTATTCCGAAGGGAGGTAGAACAAGTAAAAGAGCAGCAAGAGTCCTATAATGGATTCTTCCAAAGGGAGTTTTTTTAATAAAAAGTCCATAGTATAAGGACTATTTATAAACAGTATATTCATTTCGTTAATACTAATGTAAAGCTTATTTTTGTAGAACAATGGCATTGTTACCCAAGCAAAAACTTTCGAAAAACAGTAAAAACTCCTCTTGGGGTAAAGACTGTATAAACGCACTTATTGAGAACTCTACTTTTGCAAGCGGAGGGTCCAATGAATTGCGTAGCTTTTATAAAGCATATAATGGGCACTTAGACAAAGCTGCCTATGCTTATGTTACTAATCCCTATAACGCAAAGGATTCTAGGCGGAAGATGAACTTTCCCGCTAAACTTCGTAGCTATAATATTATAAAACCTGTAGTGGACTTGCTTCTTGGAGAGAAATCTCAAAGACCTTTTAACTACCAGGTGATTGCTAGGAACTCAGATACCGAGAGTAAAAAGAGGACTGAGATGAGCCAAGCCGTTCTAGCATCCATGCAGCAGATGTTCGTCAACGAACTTAACGAGCAAGGAATGCAAACGGGAATCTCCTCTCAAGAGGTAGAGATGCCCGAGGCTATTAAAGCAAGGATGGATCAAGGCTACAGCGATTCAAGGGCAGACATCGGACAAGAAGCTATGTCTTATATGACCGATGCATTAGAACTCCCGGATAAGCTGCAGACTGCATTTTTCGATTGGTTGGTAACAGGATATGTATACTCTTATAAAGGGGTATGTATGGATGAACCCGACTACGATATTGTTTCTCCACTAGATATAGATTACCACAAATCTCCTGACACTACCTTTATAGAAGATGCTCAGTGGGTGGTACGCAGGAACAGAATGACTGTGGGTGAGGTGGTAGATAATTTCTACGATCTTTTATCGCAAAAAGAAATAGACCGCTTGGATACTCCCTCAGAAGGAGATGGTTCAGGCTTTCACCTGGATACGGTAGACCAGTCCAATGAAAAGACCAAAGACCGCTTGGTGGAGGTAATCCACTGCTGCTGGAAGTCTTTTAAAAAGGTTGGGCTACTTAAGTACACCGATGAGCTTGGTGAACAGGGAGAGATGCTGGTAGACGAGAGCTATAAACTGGATAAGGAATCTGGGGAAGACATCTCTTGGATGTGGGTGAACCAATCTTATGAAGGTTACAGAGTAGATGGAGATATTTACTTAGGTTTAGGTCCATGCCAGGTACAGAGAAACCAGATGAGTAATTACTCCTCCTGTAAATTACCTTACAACGGAAGAGCTTATTCAGACCGTTACGCAGATAATGTATCTATTGTTGGTATGGGTATGCCCTACCAAACACTCTATAATGTATTCCATTACCGCTTAGAATTATCTATTGCTAAAAACAAGGATAAGATCATGCTAATGGAAATTAATGCCATTCCTAAAAAACACGGTTGGGACGAAGAGAAGTTTATGTACTTCGCCGATGCCATGGGATTTGCTTTTATAGATTCCACAGCTGAGGGACAAAGAAACGAGCGTGTTGCCTTTAATCAGTACCAAGTACTCGATATGTCTTTAGGACAATATATTGCTGCACAGTTTGAGCTACTACAGGCAGTGAAACAAGAATGGGAAGATCTAGTTGGGGTAACTCGACAACGCAAGGGTCAAGTCATGGCATCGGACGGTGCAGGAACTACCGAGCGAGCAATCTTCCAATCCTCTGTAATGACCGAGGAACTGTTTAGAAAGTTTGAGAAGTTTGAAGAGCGCGATATGCAAGGTCTTTTAGATGTATCTAAGTTCTCTTGGAGAAATGGAAAAAAGGCAGCTTATATAACTTCGGATTTCCGACAAGCCTTCCTATCTATAGATCCCTTGGAGTATACGGAATCTGAATTTGCCGTATTTGTAAAAAATACAGCACGAGAATCCGAGAAGCTCCAGACCTTAAAACAATTGGCACATTCATTCGCACAGAATGGTTCTATGCCTTCTACCGTAGCGGAGATTTTAGACAGTGATAATTTCGCAAGAGTGAAAGGATTGCTGGCACAGGTGGAACAAAAGATGCAGGAAACAGAGGGACAAGCCGCACAAGCTGCCGCACAAGCTGAGCAAGAAAAAGCTCAAGGCGAGCAGCAAAAGTTAGTTCAAGAACAGATGTTCGAGGCAGATCAGAACCAGCTAGACCGAGATAAGGATATTATGCTCAAGCAGATGGATATTGACAAAGAGCTTTACGCTCAAGATGTGAACAACAACCAGATCCCAGATGCCAATGAAATTGAAAAGAGACAGATTGAAAGAGAGCATTTCCGAGATGAGATGCACGAAAAGAAAAGAGAGAATAAATCCAAGGAATCTCTCGATAAGGAGAAACTCCGTATTGAAGAGAAAAAGATTGATACGCAGCTAAAAGTTGCCAAAGAGAATAAGAATAAATACGATAAATAAACTAAATAGTCGATATACTAAGGTGAGTGTTGCTGACTTTAATTCTCCCTTATTATTAACTAAATTTAGAGTCGAATGACAACAAAATCAGAAGGACTAGGCATCAATTTACAAGACCTAACGGTATACGATGTGCTAGGAGATGCCTCACCAGTAGGCAGCGAAGATTTAGCCCCAGCGGGCGAAACACAAGCATTAGGAGAACAACCTCAATTAGAGGATTTGGACGATGCAGAAGAAACACAAGATACCCCCGATTTATCAGTTGATGGTGGAGATATGGGTGATGTTAACTCTGGGGACGAAGATCTTCTGGGTGATGATTCTAGTGATGATGCTGCAGAGGATTTATCAATTATCCAAGAGCTGTCTACTAGAATGGGGTATAAAGTCGATGGAGATTTCTCCGATGATTACGAGGGCGTGGTTAGCTATACAAAAGGAGTTGCCGAACAGATGGCTTCCCAGCAACTACAAAACTTTTTTGAGGCTTATCCACAGGTTAAAGATTTCTACGATTATTCTGCTGCTGGCGGGGAAGCTAAGAAGTACTTTAAAGTAACTGCTCCCGAGGTAGACTACGCCACTTTAGAAATTAAAGAGGATAATGTATCCCAACAAAAAAGGATTTTATCTGATTTCTACGGCAAGCAAGGATGGAGCCAAGATGAAATCACCGAACAATTGGATGATTTTGAAGATGCAGGTTTTCTACACAAGCAAGCTACAAAAGCTGCTAAGCGTTTGGAGACTTTCCAATCCAAAGAAAAAGAGCTCGTGGTGGAACAACAGAAGGCTCAAGCCCAAGAGCAAGCAGAGAACCAAAGAAATGTATGGAATAACATACAGAGTACTGTTCAAGCAGGTCACCTATCGGGCATAGAAGTTCCCGAGAATGAGAAACAAGGTTTCTTTAAATGGATGAGTGCTGGAACAGATAACCAAGGAAACACACAAAGAGATATAGATCGTTCACACATGGATATGGAATCCTCACTGGCGTTAGAATATCTTATTTATAAGAAGTTGGATTTTTCCAAACTGCTACAAAGCAGAAGTACTACAGCAAAGACAAGAACACTGTCTCAGAAACTTAAACAGACTCCCGCAAGCAAGCGCATGAAATCCACTAGAAGTGGGTCGGCACAAGCAAGAGTAGATTCTTTGAGTTTAGACGATCTTTTATAGGGGCGCAGCCCACAGCACTTTACAGTTATTTAGTTCTCAAGGTTAATTTGTAATACTTAACCAAATTTATAACTATGGCAGCTGACAACATCAAGAAGCTTCGTTTATACGAAGACCGTTGGAATGGCGAGGGCATGACCGATGAAAACTCATTGGCAAACGCACTCTTAACGCAGCCCGATTTACTTTCGCCGGTGTTGACGCACCTAGCAGGTAAAGAGGATAAGCGTTTCCCACTTTCATTCCTTACAGAAGGAATGGGGAATATTAAATACATCAATGATGTAGAGTACGACTTTCCAGTGATGGGAAGATTAAACAAAGCCGTGGCTTTAGTAGCTCTTGCAGGAGATGGTTCAAACCACCTTCCTTTTACAGTTACTTTCGCTGAACGATGGTTTTCTAAACAATATGTAATCGAAGATGCCGATGGTGTTCAGATGCGTATTATGGATGACCCTACGCAGGTAGCTGGAGGATTCCAGTACAAGGTACAATTAGTTTCTGCAGATGCAGCGGCTACATGTAGCGCTACTGCGGGTGATCTATTCGTTCAATTATTTGCTCCTGTGGCACAATCTGGATCTCGTGGAAATGAGTCTAACTGGGTTGCACCGAGTAAAATGCGTAACCAAATTTCTCTAATTCGTAAGTCTTACCGCTACGAGGGGAATGTGCCTAACAAGGTGGTGAACGTAGAATTTAATGTGAAAGGTAAAAAGACAAAGTTATGGTATGACTTTGAGGAATACCAGCACATGTTACGTTGGAAAGAAGAAGCAGAATATTCTCTGTGGTACTCTCAGTACAACCGTGACACGAATGGTACTATTCACTTAAAAGACCAAAATGGTAAACCAATCCCTATGGGTGCAGGTGTACTAGAACAAATCCCTAATGTGGATACTTACTCTACACTTACAGCTGCGAAGTTGAAGTCTGTAGTAAGAGATGCCCTTTATGGTGCTTCTGATGCGCAGCAAATGAACATCGTTTTATTCACTGGACTGGGTGGATTGGAAGAGTTCGATAGCGCAATGAAAGCAGAGATTTCTGGCTCTAATTATATGAGAGTAGATGCCTCTAACTTTATCTCAGGTAGCGGAAGAAACCTTGAATTAGGTGGATTCTTTACAACCTACCAACACATTGATGGTCATAAAATTACGGTAAGACACTTACCTTTATTAGACCACGGTGCGAAGTCTTTAAATGCTGCGAAGCACCCTAAGACGGGATTGCCTTTAGAATCTTACAGAATGATCTTCTTAGACATGAGTACTTACGATGGTGAGGCGAATGTGAAGATGGTTTCTCAAAAAGGTAGAGAAATGGTACGCTGGGCAGTAGCCGGAGCTTCCGTGCCTCCTGGATTCCAAGGTAACTCACTAAGAGCGAATGATGTGGACGGTGCTTCTGTACACTTCATGAAAGCTGGTGGTATTGCCATCCGTAGAGCGACAAACTGCATGCACTTAGAGTGTATTGCGGGATAAGCATATTTTTTTAAAGTGTTCCCTCGTACAGCCGGGGGAACATTTTTTTATTAACCAAAATTTAAAACTATGTCAAGAGTAGTTTATATCAGAAGAAGAGATACCAATACCAACATTCCCAAACACGTATATGCAGAGAGCAAACGTAAGATTGGGTCTTGCTTCACCCAGAGTGGTGACATCATTAAAGGACTGTCCTTTAGTGAAGAACAAAAATTATTACCTTCCGTGCTTGGAATGTCACACGACAATGTGAATTTCTTTAAGGCGGTAAAGGATTTCTACACGGAACTTACCGTGGAAGTAGCCCTAGGAAAAGGTACCCCCTTAGAAGTGGAGTTAGATCCTCAAGGGAACCCTACCAATCTAATGGACTATATCCGCTATAAGTTTTGCCTTGCTCACCCCTATGTGTCTCAGCACCAAGATGAGCTAAAGTCTAAGCACAAGTATTTTATCTATGACACCAAAAGTGAAGAGGATAAAAACTATTCTGCCTTAGAGATGAGAAAAACTGCCTATAAGGAGTTTATAAAACTTACGGCAAAAGAGGACAAGATGGATCATGTGCTTCGCGTACTTGGAATAGACCCTAGAAGTCTTAGCTCCGAGCAGAAAGAAATGAAACTGGAAAGCTCTTTAGAGAGTGAACCAGAGGCTTTCTTTGAAGTAGTGACCGATAAGCACTTAGAGGATAGAGCTTTTGTAGAGCAATGTATCTCTACAGGTGTAATTCGTAAAGTAGGAAATACCCTGCTTAATGGAGATGAAAACTTAGGGGACAGTATGGAAGAGTGTATCCTGTTTATCCGGGATAAGAAAAACTCAGGTGTACTGGTAACCTTAAAAGCACGACTTAAAGAATTTAGCTAATGGACAATACCCAAATATTAGATCGCATCGCCCTTGGTTTACAAGACAAAGGATTTTCACTAGCAGACCATTTTTTAGAAGAAGAACTCTCTTTAGCGGTAAACATCGCACAGGAGAGGTTTATCTCTCAGCGTCTGGGAAATGCTTTTCAAATAGACCAACAAGGCTTAGACGATCTTAGGGTACTTGTCAAACAAGAGGATTATTCGATTTCTCCTGATCCGCTGGAAGCCCAAGAACATTACTTAGCTGAATTGCCCGAAGATTATCTTCATCTGGTCTCAGCACGAGTAATGTCTTCTTCGGGTGAGCGAAATTGTCGCATCATTGCTTCAAATCAGTTGGACATTCAGATGGATAATCCTTTTACTTCTCCCGGGGGAAATCACCTTTTGGGCACACTAATGGGCAACAACTTAAGAGTCCAGGGCGATAAAAAGTCTATATTAAAAGGGCACAAGCTTTTGTACATTAGGAAAGCACAAGAAATAGATTTATCTTCGAGTAATCAAACAGACCTCTGTGAGCTCGCCGAGCATACACATCAAGAGATTATAGAACTTACCGTACAGTATTTATTAGAAGTTACAGCAAATCCAAGAGTACAAACTCATGTAGGTAATCTCGCGTCTGAAAACTAATAACTTCTAATTTTTTCAAAATGACAAAACAACTTTTAATTGCCAAAGATGTGGCAGCTGAAGTAGCAGGAACTGTTTCTACAGCACAAGGTAAAATCTCTAACGGTACTAATGTAGCCGGAGTTTACCAATTAAACGCATTAAGAGCTGACGGCTCTTTAAATGTATTGCCTGAATTTTCTGCAGCAGATGTAGAGTCTGTAGAGTTAGCTTCTGCTTCTGCGGGAACGTCACAAGTAATTACAATCACTCCAGGAGCTAGTTTAGCCGCTGATGGGGATGCTTATTCTGTAAAGGTTATTATTACCACTCCGGGAACGGCAAACTTGGTAACTAAAACTTTTGAATACGTGAAAGGTGCTGATGGTGCTGGATCTGTAGAGAACATGGTAGATGCATTTGCAGCAGCAATCAATGCTTCTGACTTGCCTGTTGCTGCAACAGAAGATAATTCTGTATTGACACTTACTTTTGATAAAAACGAGCACGGTAGAGCTGCGGTTGGTGGAGCTGGATTAGCTTCAGAGATTGCGTATACTGCTGCTTGGGCTCCTTCTGTAGGACAGATAGCAGATTTAAAAGCTTTGGGAGATGAGTGTGCTGCTTATGCAGGTGTAACCAATAAAGTTGGTTTCCCAGTTGTAGCTCCTGCTTATGAAGCTACGGCTGCTTGTGATATAGCTTATATCAACATCGCTAAAAAATACGCTGACAAGTCAGGAATGGTAGGTCAGATCGTAGAGCGTTTCCAATTGATTGTTGCAATTCCTGATGGAGGATCAAACATCGGTATTGGTACTGGAGTAGCAACTACTGACGGTACTGCAATCGAGATTTTCGACAAGGATACTACCACTGCTGGTGTAGTAACAACAGGCTTATTATACGGATTGATATAATAACCAATATTAACATTCTACTAAAAGAGGGGTTTTCCCCTCTTTTTGTTTTATAAACAGAATATTATTCTTATATTCGCATAGTAAGTAAGACTATACAGCATTTCAAAGTTCTCACAGCAGTTTAAGTTTCAGAGCCTTATCTAGCCTGGATTTCAATGACACTGCAAGAAATTATTGCCCTTTATTGCGAAGATGCAGATGCCCTATCGCACTCTTTTATTGCCAAGCTCATCCTAAAGAATGAGCCTTCGGTAGATATTTCACACCGCACTCTAAGGAGAAAGGTAGGTGAATATCGCAACTCAGAGGAAACCGCAGAAGATTTAATTCTAGATCAGACCAAAGAGGGATCTACAGAGGACCTGCTCGATATAGAGTACTCTGCAAATTACCACTTCGATCAAGATCAAGATTTATACATCTTTTTTTTAGCGGGATTCAACAAGCCTATCTCCCTTACAGGACATGTAGTGAGAGAGCTAAAACGCATGTACTCGGATTGGGATGGCAACCCTGCCACAATCAACGAGATATGTAGATCTCAGGGAATATCAAGAAAAGTATTTACACGAATAAAACAGGTACTCTCCTGGACACACGATTCTGAGCCTTTTACAGACGAAGAGATCGTAACAAGGTCTGAGGGAGAACTTCTAGAAGATTTAGTGCAGCAGCGCAAGTTTGCCCTGGAGCAGCGCTTTCAAAAAAGCAATTTTAAGAAAACACAAAAAGATGCTTTAAACTGGCAAGCCTTTAAAGAGCACTCTTTAAATCCTTTCGAGGATCTATTCAAAACTGCTCATGATACTTACCAGCCTAAGACCCTTACTAAAGGGACTTCTAATATGTACGCTGTGGTACTATCTCCTTTTGACTTTCACTATGGAAAATATGGATGGAGCAAGGAGGTGGGTTACGACTACAACAGAAAAATTGCCAAGGAGCTTCTACTGGAAAAAACACAAGAGATTCTAGAGGATATTAAGGATTTCCCTTTGGAGCGCTTTATTGTTCCTGTAGGATCGGATTATTTCCATATAGATACTTTTAAATCTACTACTACAGCAGGTACCCCACAGGATTGTGACGGTACGGTAGTGCAGATGCTTCACGAGGGTTCTTGGTTGATGATTGAGTTTATTGACCTTTTGCGTTCTGTGGCACCCGTAGAGATAATGCTTTGTGCGGGGAACCACGATTCTTTGCTTTCCAATGCCCTACTTCTATTCTTACAAGGGTACTATAGAGGCAGCAGTGATGTAGAGATAAGTGGGGATTTTCAATCCCGTCAGTACATCCGCTACGGATCTTCTACCCTGGGCTTTACCCACGGAGATGGACCCAAAGCAGATGACCTTTGTTTGTTGATGGTCAACGAGTCTAAACAGAATGTGTGCAATACCGATTATAGATATTGGTTTACCGGACACCTTCACTTTGAGACAGTTAAAGATTTAAAAGGAACAAAATTCTACCAGATGCCCTCTTTGAGTGGCTCAGATAGATGGCACCACAAAAAGGGTTACCAAGGTTCTACCCGTGGGATGTGCGCCTATTTAGTACATAAAGAAAAAGGAGTTAAACATAACATTTTTGCAAACATATAACAGATGAGTAAACTAGAAAACTTAATGGAAGATAGCTTCCGTAGAAATTTTGCCTTTGACGGGGCGGTAGTATTATCCGATGGGGGTACCCTAACTACAACAGGGGAATTTAAAGGAATGCTCATCGGCGGTGAAGGCGCTGTATTTACAACTCTTACAGGTTCTATAGTAGATGCCCTAGATTTTAAATTCCCTGCAGGAGCTTTTATCCCCGGGAATTTTACAGAGGTTACCATCTCAGAAGGAACTGTACTTTTAATTAAATAAGTGTGTTAGGACTATCACTAAATACTATTTACAATACCATTCGGGTAAAAGCTTCTGGTCTAGTTAGAAAGGGCTTAGAGATGTTTTTACCTTTTTCTAAAAATGGGGAGGATATTTCTGGAGAAGGAAATCATGCCACCTTATATACAGGAAAGGCTTTGAGTTTTAATGGGACTACGGATGTATTAGATTTTAGTACTATTACACTTGGAGATTTTACTATTGCTTTTTGGATAAAACCCCTAACATTCAATGCCGCAGATGAGGGGATTATGTCTAGTAGGAGTTCTTACGCACTTGGTTATAGAGGCGACACGACTGAATGGAAAATCAAAATTGATGGGATTTGGTATATTAAGACAACAACTGCCCCATTAACTATTAATTCTTGGAGTCGGGTAGTTATTACCAGAGTAGGAGCTAATATAAATGTGGTTGTAAACGATACTTTATCTGATACTTTTACTGCCTCTACAGATGATTTTAAAGTAGAGGCTATAGCAAAATATGCAACAAACTACCTAAATGCTGAATTTTCCGACTTCCAAATCTACGATACTGCTTGGGCTCAAGCCGATGTAACCTTTGACTACAACAATCCGCAGCACCTTGTTACGGATAACTCTGCTTCGAGTATAGCCTTATCCAATCTAAAAGGATACTGGCACTTGAGCGAGGGTGAAGGAACTACTGCTTACGACAGCTCTGGTGAGGGTAACGATGGTACTATTACAGGTGCTATATACAATGACCAACAAGCTACAATACCACAACTTGGTTTGATGGATTGGGCGGGGAGTACTGTAGGTAGTGATTATATTACATTGATCTCTACTCCAGCAGATCCCTCTAAAGATATTCTAGATAACGATGTTCGACTTAGAGAGCATAGTTTAAATTTAGATGGTTCGGGTTATGCTGAAGTGCCTGATGCTGATAGTTTAGATTTTGGTACAGGTGAGTTTAGTATGGAATCTTGGGTGAAGGTTGATTATTTACTTCAAGCTGTGGGTGGTAGTAGCCTTAATACTATTCTAACTTTGGGTGGGAGTATAGCATCAGCAGGAAATGCTGGGTTATGCGTGTTTAATAATTTTAGTGTAGGAGCTTATATTAACCAACAAGTCGTACAGTCTGATGATATTTTAACTCAAGGTACTTGGTGTCATATTATAGTAACTAGAGATTCAGTGGGCTTATGTACTTTATACATTAACGGGGAAGCTCAAATTGATACAGAAACAACGACAGCAGATATTACAAACACTCTAACTAAAACTATTGGAGTAGATACAAACAATACTAGACACTATCAAAACTTAATAGACGATGTACGAATCTACGACAGAGCCTTAAGCTCAGAGGAGATTTCCCAGAACTACAATTACGGAATTACAAAACATAAAAACGAATCTGCATATAGTGATGACTACAGCTCAGACTATGGATTCTAATACCTAAGAAAATGGATATAGAAAAAAGAGATTATACACAAACCAAGAGTACTTACAGATCTTTAGTTGAGAAAAAATCACTGAATAAACTACAGGTATCTACAGATGATATGCGCTCTCGTGCGGAGCTCTTAGATGCAATTGAAGACTTTTTCCGTGGTGGGGCAAAAAGTATTACCCCTGAGAAAGATCGCGCTCTAATGAGTATGATAGTTCTTTCTGCATACAATGCCATAGATGACTCAATTGACGCTAATGCTATTGATTGGAGCAGCATCCCTACATCTAAACCTAGAGATGCCGGGAAGGTGTATGTGGATAGAGGAACGGTAAAAATTTCATAACCTAAACTACTACTTACATTGTAGTATAACATTAAACATAAATCTCTTATGCACGATATAATGCAATTATCCCTTTACCAGATCATAGCCCTACTAGTTACTATAAGCGGCGGGATCATAGGATTATATACTCGATTCAACAACCAGATAGCTTTATTAGAGGCTCGAGTAGAGCACCTAGAAAAAGACCATACAGACTTTGAATATAAACTAGAAGAGATTTCAAAAGGCGTGAGCAAGATCTTATTAATACTTGCTGAAAATCAAATCCGTGCAAGATCGTGAGCAGTACAGTAATAAATACAGATATATC
>Ga0206681_10000558_pt1 | contig 19679 bp, 13 predicted proteins | sample M150012015metaG_FD_161048 | JGI IMG/M metagenome (GOLD analysis project Ga0206681, IMG submission 161048) | Ammonia-oxidizing marine archaeal communities from Monterey Bay, California, United States - M1 500m 12015 | ecosystem: Environmental > Aquatic > Marine > Intertidal zone | place: USA... | reverse complement strand
GACGATTGGAACCTCGCTTGCAATATCTCCATCGGGTAAAGGAACTGGGTCCTCTCCCATTAATTCGAGAGCAGCTTTGTACACACCGATTAATCGCTCGTGGTTCTTTGCTGCATCTTTGATGAGTTGTTCATTCATATCGATTGGTGAGCGATAATGAGCATTGATGAGGGAAAAGCGCAATACTAGCGGGTCAACCTTGCCGAGTATGTCCTCAATCGTCCAGAAATTGCCCAATGACTTGCTCATCTTCTCTCCGTCGATATTTACGAATCCATTGTGGAGCCAATGATGAACAACTGGTGAACAACCGGTATGGCACTCACCTTGGAAAATCTCTGCCTCATGATGAGGGAATAACAAATCATGTCCACCACCGTGGATATCGAATTGTTCGCCAAAAGCATCCATGCTCATTGCAGTACATTCGATGTGCCAACCCGGTCTGCCTGCTCCCCACGGTGAATCCCACGTAGGCTCGCCAGGCTTCGCTGCTTTCCACAATGCGAAATCTTTGTGATCACGCTTGGTCGCACCGGTATCATCGACTCTACCTCCGGCGCCTGAACGTACAGCGTCGATGTTCTGTCCTGTGAGAAGTCCATATTTTTCAGGAGCGCTGTCAACGCTGAAGTATACTCCATCGTCTGCGGTATAGGCATTGCCTTTCTCAATTAGGTCAGTTGTAATTGCAATCATCTCTTCCACATACTCAGTACAACGAGGGTACTGGTCTGCTCTCAGAATATTTAGGGCATCCATATCACGGTAATATGTGGCGATATTTTCTTCGACAAGAGTTCTCCAATCGCTGCCGGTTTCGTTGGCCCGATTGATAATTTTATCATCTATATCTGTGAAATTTTGCACATATTCTACATCATATCCCGACTTTTCAAGCCAGCGGTGAATTAAGTCGAATGCAAGATAGCATCTAGCATGACCAAGATGGCACAGGTCATAGACGGTAACGCCACAAACATACATCTTCACACGTCCAGGAACCATAGTCGAGAAGTCGACCTTCTCACGGCGCCTAGTGTCGTGTACACGTAGTGGCATCACCCCTTCGGGGTGAATCGTCCTATTCAACGATGTGGGCATGGCTTGAAGACAAGAGGCCCAATGGGCACTCATGGCAGGTCCAGTCGTTGTCACCGGAGTGAATGGCCACATTGGCAATAATCTTGCTAGAGACTTGCTTGCAAATGGTTACTCGGTGAGAGGGACTGTTCGCGATATGAGCAAGGCCCCAGATCTCGATATCGAGGTAATGGTTGCAGATGTATTATCCACAGAAGGTTGGGACTCAGTATTCGAAGGTGTTAGTGGACTATTTCATCTTGCCACAATCTATGCTACAAGCGGTGATGGGCAATTGATTATCGATACTGCTAATCGCGGCACTGAGAATGTTTTCAAGGCTGCAGCAGCAGCTGGAATAAAGCGAATTGTATACACTTCATCTGTTGCAGCAATCGGCTCGCTACCTCTTGGTGTCAAAGACGAGTCAAACTGGAATGAAAATTTTTCATTGCCATATACAAGAGCAAAAACCGAATCCGAAAGACGGGCATGGGAATTGGCTGAAGAATTGGATTTGGACCTTCGTGTAATCAATCCAAGCGGCGTTCTTGGTGGCAGTTTCACTAGACCTACTCCTTCAACGGATGTTATCGGTGATGCTCTGAAAGGAAAATATCCCATCGTACCCAAAATTCCTCTCGCATTCGTTCATGTAAACGATGTAGCAAAGGCACACCGACTGGCATATGAAAATGATGATGCGCATGGACGCTACATTCTCGCACCACATCAAGATACAGATATTCATAAATTATTGAAGAGGGGAAAGCAACTGTATCCCAAATCCAAACTTCCAAAAATTGGACTTCCACTTTGGTTATTGCCAATCGTAATATTCCAGGATTGGTTTCAAGGAATTTTCACAGGGAAACGCATGCTTACAAGAAAGGCTGCGAAAGCTTTTGCCAGAGGCGATTCAAAATACAGTAGTGCAAAAGCCGAGGAAGAACTAGGAATGGAGTGGATGTCTATCGATGATTGCATCCGTGATACAGTGGAGGCTTACCGTTGATTGAAGACAAGATGGCAGCACGACTGGGTTGGGCTATTCCAGCAGTCACTATTACTCTCTCCACACTTGTTCATGCTGTTTCAGGAAATGCTCGTGCCATTCCTTTCTTCATTAGCGAGGGTGACCATCCTGGTCTTGAACGATGGATTTTCACCGCCGGGCTTGCTTTTTCCGGCCTAGTATTGATGTGGGTATCATGGAGATTATTCCAAGTAAAACGTGAGGGTTCACGCTGGTATTGGATCCATCTTTCATTAATCGCTGGACTTTGGGTAGGTGGAAACCTCACAATCATGTCATTCATGGACATGTATGACCACCCCGAAATGCACATCATAACCGCGGTGAATGTATTCCATTTCGGCCTTGCATGGGGCGTACTTGCGCATCTTGCAGTAAAAGATGGCAATCCCACAGGCAAGAAACTCAGAATGACTTCGATTGTACTCGCTTTCACATCTTTTTGGATAATGACTTGGGCGATGGGTAATGCCTTCGAAGAAAACCCTGAGGCGCTCAAGCCTCCACTTGCGCTTAGTGAAGTACAAAATTGGGTCGACTATGCTGCACCTGCTGAATATCTCTTGGTCGTGGGATTTATTTTGACTCTAGCATCGTTTGAGAAAGATTTTGATTCCGCTGAGGAAGAGGAGTGAAATGCCAACATTGCTCGTCGTAGATCTTCTCGCTGAACGCGAAGCTTTTGGAGAACATGGGACCGCCGAAATTGTGCGGCACTTCCCCGGATATGAAGTTCTACTTTGGGCACCTCATACCGACGAGCCCAGAGAGTATCCTTTCGGTGAAAGAATCGAATCTCCTGTAGAACACGATGTATTATTCATCACAGGTAGTAGGCGCAATGTTTCGATGTGGGAGCCTTGGATGGACGAGGTTGCTGAATTGATTCGCTCAAGTGATGTCCCCATTTACGGAATCTGTTTTGGCCACCAATTAATCTGCAGTGCTTTGGGTGGCAAGGTGATACGAGAAGAGGAAGGAAGTAATTTTGTCGCCCCTGTTCACTATCTTGATGGCAGAATCGTAGACCAATTATTCACACATCAAGACCATGTGGTAGATGCTGGTGAAATGGAAGTTGTCGCATCCTCCAAGCATTGTGAAATCGTTGCATGCAAACACCCTACTAGGGATATTAGCACAGTACAGTACCATCCAGAATCGGTCCTATCTGTACTAGAACATTCGCTGGTATGTGGGGATATGACAATCGAAGAAAGGATGGAATTTGGCGAGGGGATTCAAACCCTCGATGTGGCACAATCACTCTTCTTCTGACTTCAAAGCAGTGATTTTTTCATCATTTGCTTTGATCTGTTGCCATACGATTTCAGCAATATCTTTGACTTCGATATCCGAGCCTATCGAAGATAGGCCATCGGTAACCATTGTCGAACAGAATGGGCAACCTACCGCTACTGTATCAGCACCTGTTGAAGCCAACTCCTTAGCGCGAATAATATTCACACGGTCATGGTCGTCATCCACATGTTCTTCCATCCACATTTGTGCACCACCTGCTCCACAGCAGAACGAGGCACGGCCATGATTTTCAGTCTCAATATCGACTCCGCCAATCGCATTTCGAGGAGCATCGATTTCTCCGCCGATTCGACCGAGGTAACATGGGTCGTGGTAAGTGATGTTTCCATCATGGCCAGGTTCCGGCAATTTTCCTTCACCCTGAAGATGACTGATTAACTGAGAGTGGTGCATGACCTCGATATCTTCGCCGCCAAAGTCCTTGTATTCTGTTCCAAGAGTATGGAAACAGTGAGGGCAAGATGCTACAATTTTCTTGACTCCAATTTCCTCAAAAGTGGCAAGATTTGTCTCAGCCAGCATTTGGAATAGATACTCATTTCCTGCACGTCGTGCAGCATCTCCGCTACAACCTTCCTGCATTCCGAGGATTCCAACATCGAGACCTGCCTCTTTCATGATAGAAATCGTATCTCGAGCGACCTTCTTGTTTCGCTCATCGAATGAAGCTGCGCAACCTGCGAAGTAAATGTACTCAGCAGGCTCTCCTACCTTGACATCGAGATCATTTGCCCAGTCACCACGCTCATGCATTGGAATACCATAAGGGTTGGAATCTCCTTCAAGATTCTCGATAGTCGTCATTAGTGGCATGACGGTGTCTTCGACCTTCTCATCGAACTCCATGCGCTCCATCATCAAGTGGCGGCGAGCATCTGTCAATTTTGGAACATGCTCAATGTTTACCGGACAAACATCAACGCATGCATTGCAAGTTGTACAAGCCCAAATCGCTTCTTCACCAAAGCGAGCGATAATGTCCTCATCGGGTTGCTCTCCCTTGAGAAGTAATTCGGCATGGTCGTTTGCATATCCCCTAACATCGTGAATAATCTGCATCGGGTTGAGTGCTTTTCCACTTGCATATGCTGGACAAACATCTTGACAGCGCGCACAGGAGGTACAAGCCCAGCCATCAATCAAACTGCGCCAAGTTAGTTGTGTGTACTGAGATGCCCCAAATGTCTCTATGTCGAGATCATCGAGAGGAATTGCTGTTCCATTTTCATCCATCTGGAGTGGACGCATCTTACCCATAGGTTGAGTATCGAAAAAGAAGACATTTGGTAATGCCATTACCAGATGCATATGTTTGGATACTGGTATCAGGAAAAGGAAGGTGCAAATCGCCACCATGTGAGCCCAGTATGCAATATTTACAGCATTTTGTCCCGGCGAAAATGTGTCAGCAACCCATGCACCAATCATCTCCCAAGTCTTGTGAGGGCCCTCTCCTGCTTCAACTACGAATGCAGTAGTACAGATTGTCATTATCAGTAATAGAATGACATTTCCTTCGAGTTGGCTCTTGCCCTTCAACTTCTCAGGTGTGAAAATAATTCTGCGGTTTAGAGCGAGGAAACAACCGATTAAAGCACTGGTATATCCTAGTTCAACCATCGCATTCCATGCAGGGTTAAGCATGTCAGGCAACAGGTGTTCAGAGAACCTATTTCCCGATGCAAGGTCGAACATATCGGTGGAAAGCATGAGGAATCCCCAGAACATGAGAACGTGCATTCCTCCAGCCACAGGGTCTTCCAAAACCTTGCGTTGGCCTAGCCAAACCGATGCGGTCTCTTTGAGGCGCTTTCCCCATGAGTCGAAGCGATTATCCTTTGCTCCAAGCCTAACAAGCCGTGTTGCTTTGATGACTTGATAAGAAAAGAAACCAATTGAAACAACCCCGAGTACCAGAAGGATGTACCAACCAGATATACCCGAATAGGTGACTTCGAGTGGGTGCTGCATTAAGCCCACGAAGTGGGCTCACGACTTCAACCCAACGGAGAAGTACCGGGGGCGCAACGCATGAACATGGTGCAAGCAAGCGCGCCCGGCAAGTGCATCCTCTTCGGAGAGCACGCTGTTGTTTACGGGCAACCTGCGGTTGCTGTAGCCATCGATCAGCGAATGGCAGTAAGCATCGAACTCAGTGAGTTCTGGAAAATTGACGGCTTGCGTTTTTCTCCACATAAGCACCCTCATGTCGAAGCATTAAAACAGCGGTTATGGGCTGATGGCCCCTCGCTTTCGATAAAAATTATTGGAACGATTCCTGCTGCTTCTGGACTAGGTTCATCTGCGGCCTTATCTGTTGCTGCATCGGCTGCACTAAGATGTGCTCGAGGGCGTCAAATCAAAGATGATGACTGGTCGGAAGGTTGGACTGCATCTAGGCCGAATGGGGTTTACGAAGGCCCATGGTCAGCTGAGAAAGGAGATGAAATCTACAATGGGGCAGAAGCAGTCGATGAGGATGAATGTTCAATTCTCGCCCATGCAGTTGAGGCAGTAGCCCAAGGTGGCAAAGCATCACCTATTGATTCAAGCACCTGTGCCCACGGTGGTTGTATCGTACTTTCTAACAAAATCGAAAAGGACCTGAATTGGCTCTATTCAAGAAAATTAAACGATGTTTCTTGGGAAGTTCATTCAGTAGAACTTCCAGAGAGCATGGAAGAAGTTTGGCTTGTTATTGGCAATACTGGAATTCGTGCTCCGACCGCTGAACAAGTGGCTATTGTTGCAAAAACACTGGAATCTGAACCCAACAGAATGTTGGAGATTGAGACGATAGGGATTATCGCTCGAAGAGGTATCTCTGCACTGATGGATGGTGATATGGAAGGTGTTGGAAGAGCAATGAGTGAAAATCATCTCCTTTTGAGAAACCTTGGAGTATCTTGCCCTGAATTGGAGACTCTAATCGCAGCTGCAGCACCTTCTTCTCTCGGGGTGAAATTAACAGGGGCTGGAGGTGGCGGTTGTATGATTGCTCTAACCCGAGATGCACGGGCAACTAGTGAGGCAATTGAGCTCGCTGGAGGGCGCACCTTGATTTCTAGGCTCGGAGCGCACGGTTTAGCGGTAGACAGCGAGGCTAATTCCCCACTTTGGAATCCCTTCGATTGACGGATTTCCCTTATATAGGGGTATATAATCCGCCGACTCATGAACGATGAGGATCGTCTGACTGTTGTCAATGTCGTCGCCAGCACCCGCGTTGCGGAAGAATTAGACCTACCGGATATCGCAATTCAGTTGAATTGTGAATATGAACCAGAGCAGTTTCCTGGTGTGGTCTACCGCGTAACCGAACCAAAACTCGCAATCCTAATGTTCCGCTCCGGCCGTGCAGTATGCACTGGTGGAAAGAATGAGGATAACATCCACACAGGTATTGAGCGAATGATCGACGACCTGCGCTCAGCAGGAATTACCACATGGGATTTGAAGGACGTTGAAATCGAAGTTCAGAACATGGTTGCAACATATGCACTTCACTACCCTGAGGATTACGAAGGACTCCAGAGAATGGATACTCAAGAACTCAAAGAAGGAGATCCACTTGCTGGACTTCCTCGAAAGTTGAACCTGAACAATCTAACCTTCCACCTTCCATTCGATAAGGTCGAATATGAGCCAGAGCAGTTTCCCGGACTGATCTACCGCCTTGACTACCCCAAGGTTGTCTGTCTTATTTTCGGATCCGGAAAGATGGTAATCACCGGCGCACGCCACAAGGACGAGATTCTTGAGGCTGTACAGATTATCCAAGACGAGCTGGCAGACCTGCTCTGATCGACCATGATTGGTTGGATTACCACCTGGGATATCAGGTGCGGTATCGCCACATACTCCGCATTCCTATCGCGTGAGTTTGACGAGAAAGTAACTATTCTTTGTCAGAAAGGCGAAGGTGAAAAAGAAAGCGAAGGAGTCATCCCGTGTTGGGAAAGAGACTCCAATGATTTCTCTGGAATTCTAACACAAATCTCGGTTCTAGGAATTGAAAAGATCATTATTCAGCACCAACCGGGTTTGTTGAGGTTTTCATATCTAAACGAATTATTATTGATTCTTTCTCGAATGGAAATAAAAGTTATTATTACAATGCACAATACGAGAGACCGCTCTCTTGTTTTCCCTTCAAAGCGTATCGAGAAAGTAGTCGAAGGCCTGCGTACTGTTTCTACAGTAATGGTGCATTCCAATGCCGATGTCGAGAACCTTTCAGCACTTGGAATCAAGGCAAATGTTGTGATGATACCACACGGAATCTACCCTCCTCCTTCAGAAGACGCTGAAGGATTAGAACTCACTGGGAAGACGATTGCAACTTTTGGATTCCTCTTACCCCATAAGGGCCAAATCGAATTGATTGAGGCCTTTGCAAGATTGGATGGTTGGGATTCTCTTCTACTATTATGTGCAATTCGTGAAGGTACTGGGAAAACATTGGATAAGTGCAAGCATCTAATTGCAAAACTTGGTCTGGAAAATAGAGTGAAACTCATTACCGAATTTTTGGATGATGAAGTCGCAATCAAGACTCTTGCAGGTTGCGATCTTCTGGTATTCCCATATCAAAACACAAAGGAAAGCGCCTCTGGCGCAGTTAGAATGGGTGTAGCCTCTGGGGCTCCAATAGCAGTAACTCCCATTCCCATCTTCAATGACATCACAGGTGCAATTAGACTTCCTGGAACTTCTGTTGATGCTATTGTCAAAGGGATTCAAGCAATCGATGAAACACAGATGGTTGCTTCCAAGAAAGCGATTGCTGAACTTAGAGATTCCTTGCAATGGAGTGAAGTCGCAAATAGACTTCAGGCATTATTTTGAAGATGTTCGATGATAGCATCGGCAGCTTCTTCAGCACTCATCTCGGTAGTAGCGATACGAATTTCAGGATTTACAGGCTGCTCATAGGGGCTTGAAATTCCAGTAAAGTTAGGCAACTCTCCAGCGCGGGCTTTTGCATATAATCCCTTGACATCGCGCTGCTCACATACCTCGAGTGGAGTATCGATGAATACCTCGATGAACTCTCCCTCTCCTACCAATGACCTCGCCATTGCTCGTTCGTTTGCAAATGGTGAAATGAATGATGCAATGCAAATTAGTCCAGCATCTACCATCAATTTGCCCACTTCACCAATACGACGGATATTCTCAACTCTATCCGCTGGAGTGAATCCTAAGTCTTGGTTGAGACCGTGCCTTACATTGTCACCATCAAGGGTGATAGTATGACGGCCAAGAGCATGGAGTTTCTTCTCCAAAATATTAGCTATACTTGATTTCCCAGAACCAGAAAGTCCGGTTAGCCAGAGCATCATCGCTTTCTGCCCTTTTGATTCTGCACGACTTTCCTTACTGACATCCATTGCTTGCCAATGGATATTGTCGGCTCTTCGAAGTGCAAAATCAATTAACCCCATTCCTACAGTTTCATTGGTTAATCGGTCCATGATGATGAAGCCGCCCATAGTCGGGTCATCGTCGTACGGGTCAAATGCAATCCTCTCATGAAGGGATATATTGCAAACTCCAATCTCATTGAGATCAAGCACTTTAGCCGGAAGTTCATCGAGGGTATTAACATCGATTCTATGCTTTAGTCTAGTGAGATTCATTCCGGTAACTTGAGAACTGGATTTGAACAAATACTGACGCCCTGGCATCATTGCAGATTCATGCATCCATAGTACTCGGGCTTGGAATTGGTCTGCTAATGAGCAAGGATGTTCAGCAGTAGTAATGATATCACCACGGGAAACATCGACTTCATCTGTGAGTGTAATGGTGATTGAACGACCTGCTCCTGCAATTGATAAATCCCCTTCCCAAGTGACGATTTTGTCAATAACTGATTCTGTGCCACTTGGTAGAATCCTAACTTTGTCTCCTGGTGAAACAGTACCACTCGCCACTAATCCACAGAATCCACGGAAGTCGAGATTCGGGCGATTGACCCACTGTACTGGCATGCGGAATGGGCGCATTTGTGCTGCAGATTCAACCTCAATATTCTCGAGATATCCCATCACAGTTTGTCCGTCATACCAAGGGGTATTCTCGCTATTATCAACGATATTGTCACCCCTTAGTGCCGAAATTGGAATTGGAGTTATCTCTTCAAGGTCGAGTGCTTCAGATGCAAATTCTTTGTATTCTGAAACGATGGAATCGTAGACTTCTTGGGAATAATCGACGAGGTCAAGTTTGTTTACTGCTAATAGGACCTTTTTCACACCAACCATGCTGACGATGAAACTGTGTCTCCTAGTTTGAGTAAGTACACCTTGTCTTGCATCAATCAAGATAATTGCAACATCTGCAGTTGATGCTCCAGTGGCCATATTACGAGTATATTCTTCATGGCCGGGAGTATCGGCGACGATGTATTTACGCTTCTCTGTCGAAAAGAATCGGTATGCTACATCGATGGTGATTCCTTGCTCCCTCTCAGCAGCCAAACCATCTACGAGTAGAGCGAAATCGATTTCTCCACCCTGTGTTCCAACCCTTTTGGAATCAGCCTCAAGAGCTGTGAGGTGGTCATCAAATAACATATGAGATTCGTACAGCATTCGTCCTATCAATGTGGATTTTCCATCATCGACTGAGCCACATGTAATGAATCTAAGAAGCCCCTTTTGCTCATGAGCAGCGAGATAGGACTCGATGTCCGTTGCGATGAGATCACTGATGTGCGCCATCAGAAATACCCCTCTTTTTTCTTCTTCTCCATCGAGGCAGAACTATCGAAGTCAATCACTCGACCTTGTCTCTCAGAAGTGGTGGTCAGTAGCATCTCTTGGATGATTTGAGGAAGTGTGTCGGCTTCGGATTCAACTGCGCCGGTTAATGGATAGCAACCAAGGGTCCGAAATCGGACCATTTTCATCATTGGTTCTTCACCTTCTTCAAGCGGGATTCTCTCATCATCGACAAGAACAAGCACGCCATCTCTCTCGACTACAGGCCTCTCTTTAGAGAGATAGAGAGGCACAATTGGAATATTCTCTAAATGGAGATACTGCCAAATATCGAGTTCAGTCCAATTTGATAATGGGAATACACGAATCGATTCACCCTGTGCTTTTCGCGAATTGTAAACATTCCACAACTCAGGCCGTTGCCGTTTTGGGTCCCAACGATGGTCACTAGTTCTGAATGAGAAAATCCGTTCCTTTGCTCGGCTCTTCTCTTCATCACGTCTTGCGCCACCAAATGCTACATCGAATCCATGAGCATCAAGTGCCTGTTTCAGACCTTGGGTTTTCATCACGTCAGTATGGACGGCTGAGCCGTGAACGAATGGATTCATTCCCATCTCTTGACCTTCAGGATTGATGTGTACAATCAAATCTAAACCTAGGTCCTTTGCCATCTTGTCACGGAATTCTATCATCTCAGAAAACTTCCACATCGTATCGATGTGCATAATCGGGAATGGCGGTTTGGCCGGATGGAATGCTTTCATTGCGAGGTGAAGCATTACCGAGGAATCTTTGCCTACTGAATAGAGCATTACCGGATTCTCCGCTTCCGCTACCACCTCACGGATTATGTGAATCGCCTCGGCTTCGAGACGCTGAAGGTGAGTCATCCTATCCTGCATTGGCACACCTCAGTATTACCTTCGGGTACTTATCTCATTCATCAAGGCTGGTATCTCTCCCTTCGGGAGAGCATCGATGCCGCCTGCGGTTTCTCTGCCGCCTCCACCAAACATGGCACAGAGTTCGCCGATACCATTAGAGCCCCTTACCGAGATTTGCAATGTTTCTCCTCTATCGATTGCGATTACATGAGGCCCGCCTTCCCCTTCATTCAAGCGGTGAGCATACACCCCGACTACTCTGCGAGCCCATGGCTCATCTGGTAACATGTGAATGCCATCCACGGTTTCGATGTCTTTGCAATTGGCAATATCTTCTGCAAAACCTGACTGCAAGCGAAGAAACGTCTCACTTTGCATGAATACTTCTGGACTTCCTGCTTCAAGACAAGCTAACATCAATTCATCAGGATGAAAATGAAGGTCATCGAGACTGAAACCATATCCATTATAATTGAGAAGTTCACCTAATTCTGCAAGATCGTCTCTGGTGGAATGAACGCCTAATCCATCTCCATGCAAAGCGGTCATCGCCCAATCCTCGCCGCTGCCCAATACTCGACTCACAAGTAGTGCAGTACACACATTTGCTGATGTGTCTATGTGCGAAGTTATTCCAGGAATTGGCTCACCTTGGAGGTGGTGGTCGAACCATGTTATCGAAGCGCCTGAATCCGCGAGATGTTTAGCCCTCTCGTGATTTCGTGCTAGTGAAATATCCATCACTATTACTTCGTCACCTGATTTTGCATCAACCCTCTCTAGAAGTTCGATATCACGCTTAACGCCGGTAACTCGTTCTCCCTCGATGCCATGAACTAATCCACGGATGACCATGGAACAGATTCCATCAGCATCACCATTGTAGGCGAACCAGCGCATGGCATTGCGAGACCGCTGGTGGACAAGAGTCTATTGCTGACTTTCTACCACACGATTTCATGGGTCGTATTGCCGGTGGAGTAGTTTGGTTCGTTCACCTTATCGTATTCACTTTCGGCACCATTGGCTGGGCGGTTCCTGAACCATGGTATTTCGGACACATCCCTTTAGTGATATTAATCAAACTAAACTGGGTAATTTGGGACTGTTGTGTTCTAACTGAACTCGAAATGAAGGTAAGAAATGATGGTGTTGAACGCTTATTCACAATGGACCTATTCAGAACACTGGGCTGGAAAAGCCTCACTCCTGAACTCACTCATTTCATTCTAAACCGTGTATTTTGGGTAATTCTCCTCCTTTCATTGACTAGGGCCGCCCTCAACTTCTTGTAATGAAAGGAGGCATGGCGTAGCCATGCGCCGCGAACTCGCGATGGTTTTCATCATCCTGTTCTCCACGCTGATTCTCCCTCCTGAGGTAGAAGCTGGGGCTTTTGGAAGCGAAGACCCTGGGGTCAGTGATGTACCCGATTGGAGAGTTGGTGACAAGTGGATTTACGCTGGTGCATTCGACCCTACCATCCTAGTTCAAGATGCAGGAGTTGATGCTACTGTGGGCAAAATCAACGGCGATGCTACCACTACCGTTAATTCGATAGAGGAGCGCATAATTGACAATGTTTCAACGATGGTCTACCTCACTTCTTCAACGGCGGACTTCGACAAAGGTGGAGTTCAGTTAGAGGGATATACTGGAAATCTCTACATCAAATACCAAGTCGATGAAGTGGTCAGAGTTAGTGACCTCGCTACAATCAATACCGACCTCTCCTTAGATGTGGAATATGTTCCATATGGTATTTCTTCACTAACACAACAGATTGCCGACATCACAATTTCAACCTCCCGCGCACCAGCCAAAGATGACTACGATTTCCCTTTGCGAGATGGGGAGAATTGGAACACGACCTACACCTCTTCAACATCGTGGAGTGGTTCATCGGATTACATTACACCATTCCCCGCTCCAACGAGTGGAATAAACCACACGAATTGGGAAGTCACAGATATTGGAAAGCCGATCAATGGGCTTGGTGAACAAATTGGATATGGTGGTTGCAATGCTTCTTATGAACTGAAATCATACGATGATAATGGCACAGAAACCTCCTTCAAATGGTATTGCCCTGAAGTTCGAAATTATGCTTGGTCGCACACTGAGGAAGATATCGGTTTAGTTATCGATTTTAGACTCAAACAATACATTCCAGTAGACTCTGATTCTGTCGAGACGAATCAAAACCCTGGTACTCGTAGAAATTTAATTTCGATGGAAAGTACAAGCACAATCACCGCCCTTAACTCCCCTATGGAAGTCTGGGCAAATCTCACTGACGCAACAGGTTCTCCTGTTTCAGGAACCGATGTAGAAATTCGGTTTGAAAGTACATCCTTCGCTACCACTGTAACCACTGGCGCAAATGGAACTGCTTGGGCTAGTTTCAATGTTGGACAAGAACTGGATTCTTCGTGGACCAGTTTCGATTGGGCAAGTCATGGTCTCGTCGCAATTTCAGGTTCAATGGTTGGAACCTCTACAATTACTCTCGACGAGAATATTGTCGGCCTCGATTTGGTCGCTGCCCTTGAGAGAGCAAGTATTCTGCGTAATCGAAGTGGAGAGACTTCTACGCTCAACTACATTTCTGGATTCAATGTTCTTCCCGGCGACCAACTCTTAATCGAATTACCAGTCTACAATCGAGGAGTTACTACCTCCGCTCCAACCGCTGTTCATATCACATACCCTGATGGAATGGAAACAAGTTCAAATCTACCTGCTCTACAATTGTACGAGGAGTATTCATTTACGATTCAATGGGATATCGATGAAAATGCATCGATAGATAATCTGACAATCAACTGGGAAGTTGACCGTGCAGGGCTGAATGTAAACGATGCTGATTCCACCAATAATATGGCAACTCTACCGTTATTTATTGGAAGTGCTCCAACCTCTGTGATTTCTAATCTCAGTGGCTTGACAAACGATATACTAATCATTAATGCTACAAATTCGTTTGATGCTGATGGTGGTGACATTTGGTGTGAATTTATCATTCCATACGATGATGGAAGTCGCTCTATTGCATGGGAAAGCATTACTCGAAACAATTGTTGGATAAATTGGTCGTGGATAGATGATGGAATCTATCAGGTCGTTGTAATTATTCACGATGAAGAAGGAGATTCCACTACTGACTATCTTGATGTTTCAATTGATAATCGCTTACCAAATGTAGAGATTTTATCACAGCGTTCTGAAGTAAAAGTTGAGCACCCAGTTACTTTGTATGTATTTGCAAATGATACCGATTCCGAAGACCCATGGCCTGGACTTGTTGATGTTCACTGGCCAAGCGCTAACTGCGAAGAGGGATACTACACCAGAACCTGCACTACAACCTCTTGGAGTGAAGGTCTCACAACATTTACTGCAATTGGAACCGATGATGATGGAGAATCAACCTATGCTACAATAGACATCGTGTTCACAAATATCGCCCCTCACGATGTTACAGTTTCTATGCAGGATGACATGGGGGAAATAATCAAGTCAGAAGATCAGATGACTTGGCGTGTTGAAGAAGACCAAGAAGTAACTTTGATTGCACGTGCTGAAGATTCTGAAGATGATTTGGAAAGTCTGTCTTACGAATGGGATTTCGGAATGAAAACCGATGGAAGAGAATCATCGGTTCCAGCGGTGTGGCGCAATGAAGGTCTCAAAACTATTCGAGTAAAAGCAATCGATTCTGAAGAGGTTGAAAGCGGTTGGACTGAGAGATGGATCGATGTAGTAAATGTTCCACCTCTCGTTGAAGACCTACCAGAAATGATGGCGATTGCAGAAGGTCAAACTATCATGATGACCGGGGTTGCCTATGATACTCCATCGGATAGAGAGAGTCTTGTTATCTGCTGGGATATGGACCCTGGAGAAGATAGTGACCTAACCGGTTCTGCAGACGACGACTGTGATGTCATTGGTGAGAATATGAGTTGGTCGTGGCAAAATGCAGGGGACCATACGGTAGTTTTCCATGTTACTGATGATGATGGGGCTAGGAGTTTTTCGACTCAGACAATTACTGTCATCAACATGCCACCAATTGTTAGAATCAAGGAATTGAAAGGGGTTATTGCTGGTGAACAAGTAGTCCTTGATGCATCTACTACTATCGATTCACAAGTAGACCGTGATGGCTTATCCATCATTTGGGATGTCGACTGCACTAGGGACTCGGATGGGGATGGAATCAAAGATAATGATGCTGACCTAGTAGGAATAATTTCCAATCATACATTCACCCACGCAGGTACGTGGACAATCAAGGCAATAGCTTGGGATGAAGATGTAATGAATCCGGCATCAAAGACAATGGTTGTCGTAGTTGAACATCCTGACCGAACTGCATTCGAAGAAGTAATGGAATCCTTGACGGGTGATGAAGCAAGCCCATTTGCACAATTGATTGCGGTAGCATTGATGATTACATGCGTCCTTCTGGTACTAAGACGCATGAAAAACAAGCCGGAATCGGTTTGGGAAAACGATGCTCCAAGCGTTGAAAAACCATTGGAAGCACCTTCATTCGATGATTTCCAAAGCGATGAGGAAACCTTTGGCCCTCCTCTACCTGAAGGAGGGCTTCCAGAAGGTTGGACTATGGAACAGTGGCAACATTATGGTGAACAATTCCTCGCCACTAATGATAACTCACTCAATGAACAACATCAAGACTGAGAAGGTCCTCGTAATATTATGCGCAGAGGACTGCTTAGCCTCATCGTTCTATCCCTGATGCTACTAGCACCATTGGCAAATCTCGATCTCAATTTAGAGGATGAAGATATTGTTTTCAATCCTTCAGGAACTGAAGAAGGTGATGTTCACGATGTTCCCACTTGGAGAATCGGAGACAAATGGACATATGAAACTCAGTTTGACGTAGCAGGTCTAATCCAATCAGCGAATGTTACCGCTTCGATTAATACCCTTACTGGGGATACGACTATGGAAGTAAAGGACATTAGGTTTGAGACGATTCTAGGCACTCAAACCTTGGTATATGAAATGGAAATCAGTGGCGATTTTACCTCTGGTAATAGCGGTGCTTCGCTGGAAGGAACCAGTGGAAGACTTGACATCGAATATGATGGCATAGATATTTTGAGAGTAAGAGATTTGGCTGAATGGAAGAAGGAGTTTTCTTTGCTGGTTGAGTTTGCTCCCTACAATTTAGGATTCTTATCGTTAGAACTAGGTGACATGACATTTGCAACTGTGTATGAGCCACCGCGGGAAAAATTCGATTTCCCACTAAGGACTGGTGACCAGTGGGCCACTACTTATGATTCAGCAACAAATGTAACAGGTACTTCAGATTATTTTGACCCAAATACCTTCAGCACACCATATGTCGAAGACGATACCACTTACCAAGTTACTACAGATGGTACACCAACTGAAGATGGAAATTCGCCTCAGTATTCCGGATGCTCAGATTCGCACAAGGTGAATTCTTGGAACGATACTGGAACTCCAAACGGTTTTGAATGGTATTGTGATGAAATTAGATATTTTGCGTGGCAAAGAATTGTAAATTCTGCAGGATTTACAATAGATTGGATTCTCAAGCAATACCAACCTACTGATTCATCAGGAGGTCAAGCTGGCTCGTCTCCGGGAATACGCAATAGTATAATCGAAGTTACACCGGAATTCCTAGCAATTCTTCCAAATGCAACTGAAGAGGTATTGGGGCACTACTACGTAGGACAATCAGACCAAACTTCAACAAATTTACAACTCAGATACGAAATTGATGGCACTGTAATGAGTCTTACAACTGATCATAATGGCAATGTGATGCCTGACCTCGATGTGGGATACTCTCAAGATGATTCTCCATCTTCTGATGATTGGACTAGTAATGGCGTAATAATTTGGGACCCTGTTCAGAAAGTAGTTGGCGCTGCTACTATTGTAATGGACCTCTCTGTAGTAGGTGTTGATTTGGTTGCAAAGGCAGACTCGATGATAGTTACGAGACTTCGTGGCAATGACTCTGTTACACTTTCACAGGCCACAGGGTACAATGCACTACCTGGAGATACGCTCCACTTCTCAGTACCAGCACAAAACCGCGGTGTACTAACCTCTCCTGCAACCGAAATGGAAATTGTAACCCCTGATGGCACAACTATTCGTGGAAATCTACCTGCTCTCAGCCCATATACCGAAGCAAGAGTAGATGTGAATTGGACTGTTTCAATCGATGCCCCTATTGGTACTCAGACCCTGACTTTTGAAGTAGATCCTGACCAAACTGTTACCGCAGATGCAAACCGTAGCAATAACGATGCTAGCCTTGATATCTTCATTGGTAGAATGCCAGAAGCATCGATGACAATCAACGATGGACTCTATACATTTGAGAATATTTCTTTCGATGCAAGTGCATCGACTGACCTCGATGGTGGAGAGGTTGAGTGCTTCTTTGAAATCGAAGATGGAAGCCGAATTCAAAACATAGACGCTCCAGACTGTTTAGCTAACTGGAGTTGGGTCGATGACGGTATGTGGAATGTCACGGTTAGAGTGGTCGATGATGAATTGGATGAAGTTACCCTCACAATGCAAGCTGAAGTTCTAAATCGAGATCCATATGTCAACCTCAGTGCTGTATCCATAGTGGTAGATGCTGGTGGAGCGATTACATTCAATGCAAGCGATAGTGGCGATACCGACACAATTTCTCCTGAAGGTCAGCACGTAGTAATTACTTGGCCCGATAGTGTATGCGATGAGGGATTGTACGGGCCATTTTGTACAATACGACCTGAAGTTGAAGGTATGCAGACAATCACAGTAGTAGTTACCGATGATGATAATGCAATTGTTACCGACAGTATCGAATTTGAGGTACTCAATGTAGACCCAACTATTGGAGAGATTGCATTCAGTATTGGTGAAATTCCCTATCTGGCTGCAGAAGATGGAACATGGAATATCGATGAAGGAATATTTGCAACTCTGTATGTAGAAGGAGATGACACTCTTTCTGACCGCGAAGAATTGACTGTCACTTGGACTCCTTCTGACATGGACAGCAACCACACTGAAACCACATTTGGCCCTGAGTCATCAATAGAATACGCATGGGATGAACCCGGAATTCACATGATTCTTGCATATGTTACAGATAATGATGGTGTAACGAGTTCGACTGTACAAGGATTCGTACGAGTAAACAACATCGCGCCTGTAATGAATGGTCTGCCAACACAACAGGCCCTGTTTGAAGATGAGATATTGATCCTAAATGCATCAGCAATTGACTTTGCTGACCAAGATAAACTCAAATTCTGTTGGGACCTAATGTCATCTGTAGATTCAGATGAAGATGGAAACATGACAAATGACTGTGATGTAGAAGATGCAAACTTGGTGATGACATGGTCGACGCCAGGCTTGAGAATTATCACAGCCAATGTATGGGATGACAATGACGCCCACGATAGTAAGACCGTTCAGGTTACAATCGTAAACCGCCCACCAATCGCAATAATTTCAGAACCTGAAGAAGGATTTACCACCACACAGGGCGAATCATTAGTGTTTAGCGCTAGTGAAAGTATCGATACTGAAACAGATCGAGCCACTCTTATCTTCCGTTGGGATGACCCCAATACCAAGGGAAGTTTCGAAGATGGTTTTGGCGAAAATATCACTATCAAATTCCCTACCTCCGGTAGTTTCGTTGTCAACCTAACAGTCTTCGACGATGATGGTATGGAGTCAACTGCAAGTGTTATTGTAACTGTTAATGAAAAGCCGACTGAAGGTCTATTTGGCCTTTCAACAACCACTTCAGTAACAGCGGCTCTTGCACTTGTTATCGTTGGTCTTGTCTCAGTTCTTCTTTTACGCGGACGAAATCCAGATACGGTGATACACGAAACAAAAGAACTACCCGCAATGGTGGATTCTTGGCCAGAACCAACACCAGTAATTGCTCCACAACCAGCACCAGAGAACCTCTCGGGCCCCCCAATTCCGATTAGTGGCCTTCCTGAGGGATGGACGATGGAACAGTGGTCGTACTATGGAGAGCAATATCTAGCATCTCAAACTGCAACCACAATAGCGCAACCTGCGTATGTTGAACCGACTCCGGTTTCACAGCCTTTGTATCAAGAACCGGTTCAAACTCAGAGCATTACCCCGATGGTTCAAGAACCAGCACCGACCCCTGCCTCACAGGCATTGGCCGACCTTCTAGGCGACCTTGACCTGTGAGTGAGTGATTCGATGGGAAATTTGTGGCAGTTCTTTGGACTTCCTGATCCTGATGTTCCGGCCGTTCAGCGTAATCGCCGAAAGGCCTCAAAACCAAAAAGCCCCGATGATGGAACAACTGTTCAATCAAATCTCATCGATGTACCAGATGCGGTAATTCTCCCCGATGAAAGTACTCCTGCGGCCCCTATTTCAATTCCAAAACCAATCACGAGGACATCGCATGTGCCTAAGGGATGGAACGGGCCATTGACGCCGGATGGTGACCCATTCCACGATTTAGCACATCATTCAGGTGGCATTACTGGGCATCCGGATAGAGCATTACGATATGTGTCTCCAGACAAAATGCAT